>WNFX01001201.1_pt1 | contig 26687 bp, 27 predicted proteins | sample 5400111 | NCBI WGS metagenome assembly WNFX01 (sample SAMN13153363, study PRJNA577476) | soil metagenome | isolation source: 40 cm soil or saprolite under grassland replicate 1 | place: USA:California | collected 2016-06-15
GGACGTATCCGCAGGGAGAGGAGAACTTACATGGGACGATCAACGCGATTTGCCCGTCGTCGTTCCGGCGGCGCGTACGAAAAGGGAGGAAGCATGAGCGAAAGAGCTACCCCGTCACGTGCCGACGTCGCGGTCTCGAAGGTCGAGATTCCGCAGTACCGGCTCCGAACGATCCTTGCCGTCTGGGCGGCCGCGGCCCTCCCTCTGGCGGCGCTGGCGTGGCTCGTCGCTCCTGCCCTCGAGGACCACTTCAGCGGGGAGGGAAGCGTGCCCCTGGTGAAGGCGCTGCTCCTGTTGCTCACCGGCGGCCTGATGTGGCAGTTCGTGCTCGTGGTCGTCCTGGTGTGGCGCGAGCAGGGGACACTCCGCTGGTCGATCGTTCGGGAGGCGCTCTGGCTCCGCTCCCCTCGAGACCCGAAGAGCGGCCGTCGCGGCGGCAGGGTGTGGTTCATCGTGATCCCCTTGTTCGTGGCCTTCGACATTGAGACGCTCCTCCCGGAGCCTTCGCACCGGCGAACCGCGACTTCGGGAAGTTCCTCGACTCCGACGTCGGTAAGCACTTCCTGAGCGGCGCCTGGGGCTGGTTCGGCCTCATCGTCGTCCTCTCGCTCTTCAACACCGTGCTCGGCGAGGAGCTCCTCTTCCGCGGGTTCCTACTTCCGCGCATGAACGGCGCCTTCGGACGTGGCGACTGGGCCGCAAATGGCGTTCTTTTCGCCGCCTACCACCTCCACCAGCCGTGGAATATCCCTTGGACGCTCCTCGACGCTTTCATCCTGGCATACCCGACGAAGCGGTACCGGAGCGCCGGACCTTGGTCTCGCGCGTCTCGCGTTGCTCACCGAGCCGTCGAACCATGAGTCGCAGCGCCTGGCCGAGCGCAGCGGCTTTCAGCAGGAGGGCATTCTCCGCCCGTACGCCGAGATCGTCGAGCGACGGGTCGATTACGTGGTTTTCTCGTTGCTACCAAGCGATGTTGATTCTGACGTTCGCAATTAGGTGTGAGTTCCGATACTCCGGGATTGGTTACGAGCGCAGGGACGCGAGGACGGCGTGAACCCGCCGGTTGTGTGCGGGCAATGCTGGGATGCCGAGCTTGGTGAAGATGTGCCGGATGTGCGTTTCGGTGGTCTTCGGGCTGACGTAGAACCGCTCGGAGATGCCCCGGTCGGTGAGGCCTTCGCCATCAGCGCGAGCACTTCGCGTTCGCGCGCGGTCAGTTCGCCGAAAGGGACGTTTTCGCGGAGGGCGGGGACGGGCGGAGTCGTTCGCTGGGCCACGCGCGGGGCCGAGGTCTCCGTCGTACTTCCAACAAAGCGCGACATCTGCGCGCTGAGTCTCTTGTGGCTGAGTCTGTAGTACGCGCGCGCGAGTATCACATCGTCGCTCGACGTCACATCGTCGCTCGACGTCAACTGTTTTCGACCGTGCCGGCACACGCCGCACGCGTGGCCGACGGGGGTCAGTCCATCCCGAGGTAGGGGCGGAAGAGGCCCTGCGGGTCGAGTCTTTCGCTCAGCGTCGTTAGGCGCTCCCACGCGTCTGCGGAGAACGACCGAGCCGGGCGGGGGGGTCGGCAAGCAGGTCGGTCTCGGCGACGTAGGGGCCGAAGGCGAGCGGCTCCAGCGCCTCCATTGCCTTCCTCAGCCAGCCGATGTTCGCCTCGTCGTCGGCCCTCGTCCTCCCAGACCGAGTAGCAGCCGACGAGGGTCCTCAGCTCAAGAGGTCTGTCTTGCAGGCCCGCGTTGCAGCACCTGCGCCCGAGCGTCACGCGCGCTTCTCGCGGCGTAGCGCCTTCTACCAGCGAGCCGGCCGCGTGTATTTGGATGCCTTGACTTCGATGCATTCAGCACTTATGTTCTGGGCGCGCGCGCTGACTCCAGGCAGACCCTTCGGAGGTGTGGGACGCAAGAATGATCAACCCCGCCTTAACCAAGCAGCGGCTAGTCGCAGCCCAGGTCAAAAACGTTCCCCCGGAAAAGATCGCGATTCAGTTTTGGCTTTCGCTTCTAGCAGCGCTCGTGCTACTTGGAGTAGGTCTTGGGCTCGCCTTCAGCGCCGGCACCGTAAAGGCGACCTTCACTCCATCCTCTGCCTTCGATCGCTTCGCCGCCTTCTACGTCGTCACTCAGGCGATCGAACGGTTCGTTGCGATTTTCTCGCCGATGATTCCCCCTTACGGAAAGGACGAAGCTAGCAAGGATGATCGGGCGGTCATTGTGACCGCGGGCACGTTCTTGATCGGCGTTGCGGTTGCCCGCTGGTCAGGTCTGCTTTTCCTCCAAACGATCGGGTGGTCGACCCCATCATCCAAGATGGACATCTTGGTAACGGGCCTCGTGGTCAGTGGGGGGACAAAGGCCCTCCACGACCTGATCGGGAACATTCAAAAGCCACCTGATACAACGCCGGCCGCCCCTACAACGTCCCAGTAGAGACGCTCGACCAGCATCGCGCGCCTGGAGGTGCCTTGTCTTCCCAACCGCAGATGTTGGTTCCGGAATCCGGAACGAAGCGACCGAGTTGATGCACCGCGCGGGTCGCGCGACCGAGTGAGCGAGCGTATGCTCGCCCAGTGACCAAGCCAGAGTCCGGGGACCGCCCAGCGTGGCAGGCCCTGGTCGTGCTCGCCGGTGCGGCCACCGCGATCGTGATCTTTGTCTACCTCGTGGGCGGCGCGATCGTCTGGGAGCGGCTGCACGTGCTACGCCTCCCGGCGAACCAGGGTGTCACGCCACTCCCGCGCGAGCTTCTCCTCGTAGTCGGCGTCCGCGCTCTGGCCTGGCCCCTCGTGCTCGGCCTCTTGGCGACAGCCGTGGTGAACTTCGTCTTCCGTCTCTCTCTTCGGTGGACGGCTGGCGCGAAGACCCTCCTCGCGGCCGTGGTCGTCCTTTACGTTGCATCGCTGGTCCTTGCAGGCATCTATTTGACCGTGCAGAAGCTGATCTTTCTCGCCGCGTTCGGCGTGTTCGTCGGAGTGGGCATTGCCGTGGCCGGCGGCCGGCAGGTGACGCTCCGCCAAGCCGGCTTAGGCGTTTTCCTGATGATGGTGGCAGTCGGGGTCATCGTCGAGTCGATTGACATCTACCAGCTCCCGGTGCGCCTTGAATATGCCCACGTCCGCTTCACGGGCGGGGGAGAAGCGAAGGGATTCTTCCTCGGCGCGACCCCGGACACGGTCTACCTGGCTCCAAACCAGAGCTGCCTCGTCTTCGGCCGAATCGTCGCCTTTTCGCGGCGGGACATCGCGGAGATCGACATCTTCTCCTCGACCAAGGCTTGGCCTCGGGAATCCCCTCCCGCCGCGTGCCCGTCCCCGTCCTAGGGAATTCTCAGGCGAGTGGACGGTAATGTCCTGAGGCGGGTTCGGGTCGCGTTGCACCGCCCGGACTTTTTAGTGGTCCAGCCCCGCGAACGCTATCCCCGCGAAACGTTGAAACGTTGTCCATCAAGGGCTAGTGCAGCGAGAGCCGGCCCGACCCATCTCCGCGAAACATTGAAACGTTGTCCAACAGCGGGCGGCCCCTGACGGAGCGTGTCGCAGTTCCGCCTATCTAAGGGTGGTGGGATTGGCAAGCTGCGGTGGAGATCTCGGTGGTGGTAAGAGCGGGGTTCGACCCATGCCTATCTTGGCGCCCGTGGTTTTGCGGCGCAGGTTGTCGAGTCGGGACGGCGAGTGACGGCTCATTCCAAAACGGAGTCGGCGTGTGCCGGTTTCAGGCGGAAGAGGGAGCGCGTCAATGCTGTTCGACTTGGTCAGGCTGCGGTGAGCTCGAGCTCGCGCAGGGCGTGGAAGGCGCGCTTGCCGATCTTGCGCGCGATGGTCAGTCGCGCCACCGTCGTGTCGCGCCGTTGGCGGGTGGCGCGGTAGAGCGCGAGGTCGGGGGCGGTTGCGCGGTGCGCGTGCACGGCGGCTTCGACGAGCGCCCAGCGCAGATGCGGTGAGCCGGCCTTGGCGAGGTGGCCGCGGCGGCGCGTCTCACCGGACTCGTCGACGACGGGGTCGAGGCCGGCCAGGCGGGTGATCTGCTCGGCGCGCTGGAAGCGAGACGCCTCGCCGATCTCCGCGAGCAGGTGGCAGGCGAGGATCGGCCCGATCCCGTAGATCGACTGCAACGCCTGGCAGCGCTCGTCGCCGTGGGCGAAGCGACGCAGCTCCGTGTCGACCGTGTCCAGTTGCTCTTGCAGCGCCGCCATCACCGCCAAGAGCGAGTCGACCTGCAGCCGCGCGTGCTCACAGAGCTGGAGGGCGGCCGCCCAGCGCAGCCCCGGCGGTCTGAGCAGGTTCGAGCGCGAGCAGTGTCAATACTTCACCATGACCCAAGCAAAGGCAACCTCCTTTCTCGAGGCACGTCCTCACTCCGGCGACAAGCACTGCGTGGTTGCCGTCGGCGGCGTGAATTTCGAATCCGCTCGACGCCGTGGGAGACGCTGCCAAACGACTGCTCTCGCCCGCTTTCTTGAAAACGCGACCCGAGTGGAGCACTGTCGCGTTTTGGCGGAAAGGCGACAGACGACCGGCGACCGTGCTCGCGACTGGAACGCTGACCGTGATGCAAGGCGAGAGGAGCCAGCCGTCGACATTGGCGTTCAGGCCCGAAGCGACGAGCTCCGCCACCGCTCCCGGAACGCCCCCGGCGCTCGGTGGGAAGCGGCAGGTGGCGTTCGCTTGCCCGTCCCGGCTTCTCAAAGCTCGCTGCCTATCCTTCGCATGTGTCTGACCCGACCGGCTTTGGGTACGCCGCGAGTTATCCCGAGCAGATGCAGGCCTGCCTCGACCTGTTCGCGCTGACCGAGCGACTGAAGGACGCTCTCCCTCTAGACCGCGAAGCCGATCGGCTCATCCTTCAGATCGCAGCGCGCACGACGAAGACGTATCGCGCGGTCTTGCACCTCTGCATCAAGGGCCACGGAGAGCAGGCGACGATGCTGAATCGCTCGATGTTCGAGGACGTGATCGTCGCGTATTGGGTTCATCTTCATCCAGACGAGGCCGTAGAGCGCTTGAAGGATCATCGAACGCACACGTTGCAACTCTGGCGAGACCACATGAGTACGCGCGGACTCGAACTCGGCGCACTCGAGGACCTCCCAGACCTCTCTGATGAGGAGCGCAATCGACTCGACGGGTTGTTCGGGGCGCGCGGGAACCGAGGGTGGACGGGACTCAGGAACTACGAAATGTTGAAGTCGATCGAGGGAAACTGGGGTGATGCAGAGGAGGTACGTCTCCTAGGGCATATGCACGACGTCCATCTTCGTCACGCGAACGCAACCCTGCACGTATCAGCCCTGTCCCTCCTGCAACCCCGGCCTAGCGAAGGGAATCTTTCCCTCGACTTCTATGACTCGGCGCCGTCAGAGAGGGACCTACCGATTGCCCTCCTTGGTGCCTTTTGGGCTTACGCGCATATGTCTCGCCTGATCCACCCATCCCCGGCTCGGGAGGAGATTGTCAGCCTCTATCGAGAGAGACTCGCGCTCTTTTTTGCTCGGCCGGGAGGAGACAACTCCTAACGACCACGCCCGCCGGCTGTCGCAGTTCCAACAAAGGGCGACATCCGCGCGCCGCGTCGAGCCTGCGACAACCAAGCGCAGGGGCGAGCCTACGCAAGGGCGAGCCTACGGTTACTCGCGCGCACGCGATATCACGTTGGCTCCTTTGACGTCGAACCTGCTCACTCAGATGGGTGATTCCAGCCGTCCAGGGCGTGTACAATGCTGTGAGTCCATTCAACTCTCTGGAGATCGCCGTGGAGAATCTCCCTTTGAATCTACATAGGCTTCTACTTTTCCACCATCGCAGCGCCAAAGAGGCCGCCCGCGCGCTCAACGTCTCCGAGAACTCCGTGAGTGCGTGGCTCGGGGGCACGCGCGAGCCGAGCGGTCGCATCCTGCTCAAGATCGGGGCCATGTACGACGTTGACCCGCGCAAGCTGACCGGCGACCCCTACGAGTTTGCCGCTGTGCTGGGCGACGCCGACCGCATGCGGCACGCCGAGGCGAACCTCAAGATGGACGGCTTCCTCACGGAGGACGCCGTCGCTCGGAACGTGGAATCGACCGAGCGGAAGCTGCGGGCAGTCACGAAGGAGCAAGGTGCGAAAACAAGCCGTGCTAAATGACTGAAACATGCTTGTGTCCACAAGCGCGATAGGAGGCAAAATGGGTGCGCAAAAGGCGTATTTCGACCGACTACACCCGCGGTCTGACGGGCGCACCGTGCACAAAACTCGATTCGTGGCCACGTCGGTTGGCCTGGCCGAGCTGGTCATCGTCCAGCGCTCCGATCCGCCGCAACAACGCGAGCTCGTCCTTCAAGTGCGTCCGCATCATCTCCGGCCCGTCCGTCGCGATCGTGAATTCAACGCCATGTTCCACGAATGCACGGAACGTGTCCCGAACGGCGTCCTCATTCGGCAGCGCCTTCGTGAGTAGGTTCGAGGTGGGGCAGATCTCCAGGACGATCTCGGCCTCGCGCAGCGCGGCCATCAGCTCCGGATCGCCGGCGGCAAGGATGCCGTGACCGATCCGATCCGGGCGTAGCGTCTCCACGACCTCGCCGATCTCTTCACGGCCCATGTCGCCGCCCTCTTCGCCCACGTGGATCGTCACGCCGAGGCCAGCCGCGCGCGCCTCCTCGACCATCGGTGCAACCTGGCGGTAGTCGTAGCGGCCGCCGCCCGGGCGCGGGCCCGCGATGTCGACGCCGACTACGCCGCGCGGGGCCCAGACGATCGCCTTCTCCACGATGATCGAGTTTTGCTCGGCGGTGAACGTCCGGTCCATCATCAGGATCAAGCCGGCGCGCACCTGGGGGTACTCGAGGCCTGCGCGGTCGAGGCCGCGGATCGCGGCGAGGATGATGTGATCGAGGTCGCGCTCCCCGCCGCGGTTTCGCTTCATCGGGTTGAAGCGGAGCTCGAGGGTCGTGATCCCCTGCGAGCGGTAGGCGCCGCCGATCGCCGCGTGCACTGAGCGCTCGACGGCGATCGGGCTCGACTGGATCAGTTCCGTCCAGTGGTAGATCTGGTCGAGCGCGTCGAGGTTCGCGACGCCGCGCGGGTCGGAGACGGTGACGAGCCGGTCGAACTCCCAGAAGTCCTTCACCGGGAGGGCGATGCCCTGCTCGTGCGCGAGGCTCCAGAGGATGTCGGAGGCAACCGAACCGCCGAGGTGAGTGTGCAGCTCGGCGAGGCCCTCCATGATGAAAGTCTAGAGAGATGCGCTTCCGCTGACGTACGATCAGCCGAGTGAGAGCGCTCGTTCTCGTCGTGGTTGCGCTGGTCGCCGTGGGAGCCGCCGACGCCGCGGTGCCGACGCCGGACCCGGTGCAAACCGGTTTCGTGGTCCCCTCGGGAAACATGGCGTGCAACGGCGGCCCGTACCGCGGCGGACACGTGCTGGCCTGCACGGTCTTCTCCAAAGCGTCTGCGCGCGGCCAGAAGCTCTGGTCGATGCGGCCGACCGGTCGCGTGTCGGTCGGCTTTCTGATGTCGAACGCAGCCACCGACTTCCCGACGCTGCGTTACGGGCGGACCTGGAACTGGCTCGGGATCCGCTGCACGTCGCGACGTTCGGGTCTCACCTGCAGGAATCAGTCTGGGCACGGCTTCGTTCTCAGCCGTCAGGCGCAGCGCGTCTTCTAGGGCCGCGTCCATATCCTCCGCGAGATGAAGGTGGGCATCGTCGTCCCGTACTCCTGGTCCTTCTGGGGGGCTGTGGTCGAGCACGCGGAGCTGCAGGCTGACGCGCTGCATCGGCACGGCATCGACACGCGCACGATCATCGGCAACGACCCGCCGGGGAGCTTCACGCGTGTGCTCCACCCTCGCTCCGGGCGTCACGATACACCGCCGCCGGACATCATTCCGGTCGGCCGCTCCGTGATCGTGCCTGCGAACGGGACGCTGCCGAACATCGTCCTCTCGCCGCGGACGGTCGGGCGGGTCTCGCGCGCGCTCGAACGCGAGCGCTTCGACGTCCTGCACCTTCACGAGCCGATGACTCCGGCGATCTGCGTTGCTGCCCTTGCGCTGGCGAGGGTCCCGCTTGTCGCGACCTTTCATGCGCACGGCGCGCTCGGCTGGATGAGACCCGCCATGCCGATCTGGGGTTTCCTCATCGACCGGCTCGACCACCGGATCGCGGTCTCGCCGCACGCGCGCGACACCGCGAACCGCTGGCTGCCGGGCGAGTACGAGATCCTCCCGAACGGCGTCCTCATTCCGCCGGCCGCGGATCCGCGCGGACGGGAGCACCAGATTCTCTTCGCCGGCAGGCAGGAGGCGCGTAAGGGGCTGCACGTGCTGCTCGGTGCGTGGCCCGAGATCCGCCGGCGCACGGGCGCGCGGCTGCGCATTGTCGGCGCAGATCCGCTGGCCGTGCGGTTGCTGCTGACGCGCGAGCGCATCTCGGATGACGGGATCGACATCCTGGGCTTCCTGGCCCAGGACGACCTGACCGCGGAGCTCTTGCGGGCCAAGGCACTTGTTGCGCCCTCCCTGGGTGGGGAAAGCTTCGGCATGGTGCTCACCAGGGCCTATGCCTGTGCCACTCCGGTCGTCGCGTCCGACATCGACGGATACCGCGAGGTCATGACGAAGGAGGCCGCCGTCTCCTTCCCGGCAGGCGACGAGCGGGCGCTCACCGAAGCTGTCGTCGGTTTGTTGGAGGACGAACCGCGACGCGCCGCGCTCGGTGCGGGAGCGCGTCGTGTTGCGATCGAGCGCTATTCCTGGGACGACATCGGTCGGCGGCTCGGGGAGATCTACGAGCAGGCGCTCGCGTCGTGAGGTTCCTGCGCAGCGGCTGGGTCCGCGCCGCGCTCGTCCTCGCCGCCGCCGCCGGCGTGGTCGCCGCACTCTGGTGGCGCGGGCCGGCCTGGTCCGGAGTGGCCGATGCGTTCCAGGCGGTCCAGTGGCCGTGGGTCGCCGCAGCCGTCGGGCTCAACCTGCTCTCGGTCCTGGTTCGTGCGCTCGCCTGGCGCACGGTGATCGTGAATGCGTTCGAAAGACCGCACCCGAGCTTCCTGCTCGTCTTCTCCGCCTTCTCCGTCGGACTGTTCGCGAACGCCGTTCTGCCGGGACGGATCGGCGAGCTCGCAAGGGTTGCGGTACTCAACAGGCGCATGCCTCAGCGCAGCGCCTGGGCGCGCTTGCTCGGCACGGTGTTCGCGCACCGCGTCTTCGATCTGGTCGCCGTCATCGTCCTGGTCGTGTACGTGACCCTGACCGCACACATTCCGAGCTGGGCCGTCACGAGTCTGATCGCGGTCGTTGTCCTCGGCGTCATCCTCTTCACCCTCGCGGTGCTGGGTGCCCGCAACGACCGTTATTCGGGGATCGAAGACGGTCTCGGTGCGGTGCGCAAGGTGGTGCGGCTCGCGCGTTACGGGCTCGGCGTCATGCGCCGGCCCGCGTCCGCCGCGCTCGCGCTGCTCTTTCAGCTGCTCGGCTGGACGTGTCAGCTGTTGGCCGTCTACACGGCGATGCGCGCGTTCGGGATCCACCAGCCCCTCCCGGCCGCTGGCCTCGTGCTCGTGCTGATGAACGTCGCGACGATCTTCCCGCTGTGGCCCGGGAATATCGGGCTCGTGCAGGCGGCGGTCGCGCTGCCGCTCTTCACGTACTACGGCGTGGACAAGGCGCGCGGGATCGCGTTCGGGTTCGGCCTCCAGGCCATCGAGGCGTCCGTCGGGATCAGCGTCGGCCTGATCTTCCTTGCGCGCGAAGGCCTTTCCGTCGCGATGCTCAGGGTGATGCCGGACGCGGCGCAGGCAGAGACCCCGGAGGAGGAGCCGGTCGCGGATGCAGAACGCCCGCGCGCTCGCGTGTCCGGCTAGCCTCAAAGGCGTACTGTCGGCACGCGACGCGGCCGCAGCGCTGGCGGAAGGGTTGCGCTCGTGGGCCGAGGTCGACCAGCTTCCCGTGGCGGACGGCGGCGAAGGAACGCTCGACGTGCTGCACGCGGCGCTCGGGGGCGAGTGGCGTGACGTCGAAGTGGCGGATGCGTTCGGCCGTCCCCGCGTGGCGCGCTGGCTTGAGCTCCCGAGCGGCGTCAGCGTCGTGGAGGCCGCCGAGGCGATCCCGCTTGACGAGGAGCGGCTCGATCCATTCGCGGCTTCCAGTCGCGGCCTCGCCGAGGTCATTCGCGCGGTCGGACAGCCGCGCGAGCTGCTCGTGTGTCTCGGCGGGACGGCCAACGTCGACGGCGGCGCGGGCCTGCTGGCGGTACTCGGCGAGCTGCCTGCACCGACGCGTGTCGCCTGCGACGTCGACGTCCCTCTCGTCGACGCGGCGCGACTGTTCTCGGCGCAGAAGGGCGCCTCGTCTGCTGACGCCGCCGAGCTCGAGGCGCGGCTCGTCGCGATGCCGGAGCTCGCACCGTACGCGGACGCGCCGGGGGCGGGCGCCGCCGGCGGCCTGGGTGCGGCCCTCGCCTCGCTTGGCGCAGAGCTTTTGCCCGGTGCGCCGCTCGTCCTCGACCTCGTCGGCTTCGACCCAACCGGCTACGACCTCGTCATCACCGGCGAGGGCACCGTGGACCGCACCACGGTCCGTGGGAAAGCTCCCGGCGAGGTCGCCCGGCGCTGCGCGGCGGCGGGAGTGCGTTGCGTCGTGTTCGGCGGTCGCATCGGCGAGGCTCTGCCTGAGGTCGCAACGGTTCCCCTGTCCGGTGACCCGAACCGGGCCGGGAAGGATCTCTTGGCCCTCGGCAGATTTCTTCGCGAGGCGAAAGCCGAGTAGTGTCGCCTCGTCGGAAGTCTCGAGAGACGGAGGTCAGGCGCAAATGGAGTCAGGGGCGTACACACCAGGTGGCGATCACTACCCGGTGCAGTTCTCGGTCGAGTATCCGGACCGGGATCTCGACCGGCTGATGACGGCATTCAGGATCATCGTTGCGATCCCGATCCTGATCGTGCTGGGCGCGATCGGCGGCGGCTGGGGCAGCTGGGGCGGCGGCGGGAACGGTGAATGGGTCGCGGCCGGAGGAGGGGGGATTCTTTTCTTTCCGACGCTGCTGATGATCGTGTTTCGGCAGAAGTATCCGCGCTGGTGGTACGACTGGAACCTCGAACTGTTGCGGTTTGAAAACAGGGTCGGGGTATATGTCGGTTTGCTGGACGACCGCTACCCCTCGACGGACGAGCGCCAGTCGGTCTCGCTCGAGTTTCCGTATCCCGACGCGAAGCAGGGCCTGAATCGATGGCTTCCGCTGGTCAAGTGGTTCCTCGCGATCCCCCACTACATCGTGTTGGTCTTCCTCGGTCTCGCGGCGATCGTCTGCGTGATCATCGCGTGGTTCGCGATCCTCTTCACCGGTCGCTATCCGAGGGAGCTCTTCGACTTCGTCGTGGGCGTCATGCGCTGGGGCAATCGGGTTGCGGGCTACGCCTTCGTCCTGGTGACCGACCAGTACCCGCCGTTTCGGCTGAACCCATAGCGACCTACTGTCGCGTCTGTTCGGCCCGCCGGGCCAGCTCCTCGATCTTGCCCTGCGCTGCGTCGAGCCGGCCGACGCAGAGCTTGTAGAGCTCCTCGCCGCGCTCCCACAGCGTGATCGCCTCGTCGAGGCCCGCTTCGCCGCGCTCGAGCCGCTCGACGATCTGCTCCAGCTCGCGCTGTGCGTCTTCGAAGGTTTGCTCGGCGCTCACTCGACGCGCGCTCCGAAGCGGCCGTCCGCGACTTCGACCTCGACCTCGTCGCCGCTCGAAACCGCGCTCGTCCTGCGAACGATCTCGTCGTGCGTCCGTACGATCGCGTAGCCACGCTCGAGCGTCGCGCGTGGCGACAGCGCACGGAGACGCCCGGCTGCCTGCTCGAGGCGTGCGCGCTTGCGCTCGACCGCAAGTGAAGGCGCGCGCCGGAGCCGGTCGTGTGCGTGCGCGAGCCTCTCGCGCCGGCGGTCGACCACGCCACGGGCTCCGCGCGCAAGTCCGCTCCGGGTTCGGTCGAGTCGCGCGAGCAGCTCGGCTGCGTCGGGGACGACGAGACGTGCGGCCGCGGTTGGCGTGGACGCACGAGCATCCGCGGCGAGGTCGCAGAGCGGGTTGTCCTGCTCGTGGCCGACGGCGGAGACGACGGGCACAGGGCAGGTTGCGATCGCGCGCACGAGTTTCTCGTCGCTGAACGGGAGCAGGTCCTCGAAGCTGCCGCCGCCACGCGACACTACGACGACGTCCACCTCCGCCGCGGCTGCGACGGCGCGCAGCGCTTCGATCATCGCGTTGGCCGCGAGCGGGCCCTGGACGAGAGTCTCGGCAACGACGATCCGCGCCGCCGGAAAGCGTGAGCTGATCGTGGCCAGGACGTCTTTCTTCGCGGCTGCGTCGTTGCCCGTGACGAGGCCGATCCTCCGCGGCAGGAACGGGAGCGGGCGCTTGCGCTCGAAGACGCCCTCCGCCGTCAGCTTTTTCTTGAGGCGCTCGAGCGCGGCGAGGTGATCTCCCAGCCCGAAGCGCTCGATCGACAGAGCACGCATGCGGAAGTCGCCGCGTGCCTCGAACAGCTCCGGCCGGCCGAAGACGTGAACGCGCTCACCGTCCGCCAGATCGAGGCGCAGCGCATCGAACCGGTTGCGTGCAATCGTCACGCCGAGACAAGCGCCGTCGTCCGGATCCTTCAGCGTGAGGAAGACGGACTGCCAGCGCTCGTTGCGCCGCAACTCGGTGACTTCGCCCTCCACCCACACGGTCGGGAGCCGCTGCAGCCATCCGCCCACGCCGCGGTTGAACGCCGCGACGGCGTAGACCTTGCGGTCGCCGTACTGGATCGCCTCGACCTTGGACATCGCGCGTTCAGCATGCCACGCGGGTTGAGGACGACGTGGCCCAGCTGAGTCAAGACGAGAGATTCTCGAGCTTCGGGCCGGCGCTTGCCGGTCAGCGCGCGTTCGCAGTGGTTTCTGTGACTTTCGCCGCGAGGGCAGTGGCACGCTTGGAGGCGCGCTCGGCCTCATCGACACGATCGGCTGAGCGCAGCGCTTCCGCCCATTCGCGGCAGGCGGCGGCGGCCTCGGCGCCGCGTCCGTGTACCGAGAGGAGGTCAACCGCGCGCTCGTACGCATCGAGAGCGGCGGCCCGGTCACCTTGCAGCAAAAGTGCCTGGGCGAGAACCCAGACAGCGTCTCCTTGCTCGCCGCCATGCTGGTCGCCGAGCGTGTCAACGGCGGCGCGCGCATACTCGAGCCCTCGGCCGCCGTCGCCGGCCATCAGTGCCAGCCGCGCTTGAACGATGCGCAGCATGCCGAGGTCGAGCGGTTCTGGCGCCGGTCCGAGCAGGTGCGCGGCAACCTCGACGTGCGGCTGCGCCGCTTCCCGATGCTGCTCGGTGATTTCCACCCCGGCGGCCATGAGATGAGCGCGCGCCAGATATGCCGTGTCCTCGGTCATCTCCAGGAGCGCGATCGCGCGGCGGATCGACCTCAGCGCTTCGCGTGTATGGCCTTGCATCCCGGCGAGGCGGGCCATCGACCAGTGCAGGCGGATGCGCGTGTACGGGTCGGGGTCGATCTCGGCCCGCACGAGCGCGTCCCTGATCACCTGGCCGGCACGGCCGTGGTCGCCGGCGTCGCTCAGGGCGTAGCTCAAGTACGTGGCGTAGCGAACCTGCTTGTGCACATCGTCCGGGGCGGCCTGGGCCACTTCTTCGAGGCAGCGGTCGAACAATCGCACCGCGCGTTCGGCTGCGCCGAGCGCGGAGTAAGAGTGGCCGAGCGTTGCATAGACGTCCGGCTGCGCCACCGGATCGACCTCGCAGTCAGCGAGCGCGGCCTCGAGCAGCTCGACAGCCTCGAGGTGGTTGTCGCGTTGCGCGGCAGCGAGGCCGAGCGCCAAGCGCGCCCTCGCTGCCACCGTCTGATCGCCGGCAGCGCGCGCCTCGTCGAGGATCTCCTTCAGTTCCGCTTCGACTTTGTCGGCGTCACTGTTCAGTCGCAGCGCCAGCTCGGCGTCGGTCAGGCGAAGCTCGCGCTCCTCTGCCTCACTTGCGTCACGGCCGGTCTCGAGGTAGTCGACCGAGACGGCGAGCTTTCGCGCCAGCATCCTGAGCGCCTTGACCGACGGGGTTCGCGCCCCCGCCTCGATCCGCGAGATGTAGGCGTAGCTGACCCCCTGCGACGACAGCTCGCGCTGCGAAAGACCCCGCTCCAAACGCAACCGCTTCAAGCGGGCGCCGATCGTCTCGTTCCTCGCAGGCATCGACAAGCTTCACGATTCCAGGCTTTGCAACTTATGTCAATCCGCTGCCCCTGCTAGCCACGACCTGCTTCCCAGTGACAACATCACTGCTCCCCGATGCGGCGAAAGGGGGTGTGAACGATGGCGCAGATTCTCAACGGACCCTGGCCCTGGGGTGGTCGTTAGGGGCTAGAGGTTGGGCGGGGCGGAGCGAATCCGCCCCGCCTCACTCCCCCTTTTGGGGGTAGGCCGTCCGTGTTGCCTGACCGATGTCTACGGACAACAGGGACTAAGGATTCGGGGGTGTCGCAGCCCCCTCTCCGGGGAAGCTCGCCGCTTCTAAACCGTCTCTGTTCCATAGCGGGAGGGCGGTCTCTCCAGCCGCCCTCCCACCTCTATCTCTGCGGGCTCGTCCTGCGGATCAAGGCAGCCACGTATCGACCGTGCGAACTCACCACGGCCAATTACAGGGGCGAGGATCTGAGATGTACGCCGGGCACGCACCTGCGGATCACCTGCGTGTCGTTGTGCATCGCCAGGCGTCGTAGGCGCGAAAAGGCATCCCTTTTGGACCGATCAGCGTTGCGTGGAAGCGGCCGCGGAGCGTGCTCCCTGCTGCCTTCGTCACCTCGACGAGGCTCGTGCTGGCCGAGAAGGTCGTCCAGCCGTGAATGCCGATACCAGCCGAAAAGAGAACCCGCGCGGGGCCGAGTCCGCGCGCCGGCCTGTTCAGCGTCCGATAGAGACCCTTGCCGGCGAATCGAGGCAGTTTGATCGCGACACGCACAACCGGCTTGCCGGGAGACTCGTAGAGCCCGCTCCGGAAGACCAGCCGGCGACCGTGCGCGTGCAGGTGTCGCCACCCGTGCACTGCAGCGTCCCGACGGCCGTCCGCCTGCACGTGACCGTGTTGCTGCCGGGGATGGTCCACGCGGACGAAGTTGCGAATGGCCCGTCGAGCGCGATCTCGCTATGCGGGCGCCTCACACAGTCGCTCGCCGCGGGCAGCCGCAGCCGCAAAGCGAGAGGCCGAGGCTGCTGCCTGATGCGACGGTGCCTTCGATCCGGTAGATGCGCTCGAAGATCAGGCTGAGCTCAGATGCGGGGATGCCCGGCGCTGCGTCTTCGACACTGATCTGCCCGCCGTCGTCGACGCCAGAGACGATGACCGAGATAGCAGTTCCGCGCGGTGTACGGCGAAGCGCGTTTTCGACGAGCACGCGGACGATGCGCGCGATGTGTTTACGGAAGCAACAGAGCCGGATCTTTCGTGACGATGGTTGGTGTTGGGTGGTGTGGCGTTGCCAAGGTGCTGTCAGCCAATGCCAAGGCGAAGACCGGGGCGGCGCCGCCCGCGCTATCGTGTCCGCTGACTCGAAGAACGCAGCCGTCGCCGGCCCGAGGAGCGTCAATGAGCTTCGAGAAGAACAAGATCCTCCGGCGCCGAACTACCTGGGTTGCCTGCGGCGGAGCCCTCACGGCTTTCGCCCTCGCAACAACAGTCGCCACCCTGAGGGGCAACACGACAGCGCCAGCCCTGTCGCCCGATCGCGTCGCCGGCGGGCCGATTACCGAGGTCGGCCGCGGCGGTGGCGCAACCCCTCCCCAGCAGGCGATCAACGACGTCTGGGGACTCTCGTCACAGCGCGCCACCTGCACGATGTGCCACAACGTCCGGCCGAGCACGATGAACATCGTCGACGCGGTCTGGGCCCAGCAACCGGTCGTTTTCAACAGGTACGGCGCCGCCTACCGCGATGTTCTCTTCCAGAAGATCGCGCCAGCAGCCGACAGCATCTTCGTTGTAACCCAGCGGCAACGCAAAGGCGCCACGCGATGGCCGGCACTCCTCGCGAGCGACTCGGATGGAGACGGCTATAGCAACGAGGTGGAGCTGAGGTTCGGCTCGATGCCCGGGCGCCGCAACAGCCATCCGTCGCGCCCCTCGGCGCAACTCGAGCGATGGCGCGCGATCATCGTGAGGGAGCTGCGCGACACGCAGATCGCGCGCCTCGAGCTCGACACTCGAGTCCGCCGGGTTGGCCCCGACACTGACGGAGACCGCGTTGCTGACGTGCTCGAACGCTTCGTCGGCTCGGACCCGCGCAGCCGTAACTCGACGCCGTTGGTCGCTGCTCGGCGCCTGGCTGTCTATCGCCAACTACTACTCGACGTCGGCGTGCCAATCCGCTGATCTGTGACGACATGATGAGCGCTAAGAGCCTCCTGGGGGATCAATCCTCGCTAGGCCCAAGCCGCCGCCGCGTCAGCGATTAGTCCGTTGCTTCGGCGAACCCTCTCCCGTATTCGGCTGGTTACGGCGGAGCAAGCGTTTCAATGTCTCGACGCCGACGCTTCGTTTGCCGTACCGCAGCTCGGCAAGAGCTGAGGCAGCGAGCGCGACCTCGTTGAGTGGTGGGCGACCGCTCGTCGATGGAGCGAAAGAGGATCTTGAAGTACTACGACGTCAACGACCGCGTGGCGATGTCGTGGTTGCCCCCCCGACCGACAGAAGCAGGTGCTGCTTCGGTCGTAGACTCAATCGTTGCCGATGCCCAGCGGATCTCGGCTTCCCGAACTCGGCCCGCGCGGCGAGGGCTGGGTCGTGTTGCAGCTCCTGCTTGGCGCCGCGATCGCCGGGTGCGGCTTCGTCGGCGTCTACTGGCCGGGGTCAGTGGAATCGTTCTTCGGCGTTCTCGGGTTGCTGATCGCTGTCGCGGGCGTGCTCCTCGTCGTCCTCGGTGTCCTCTCGCTGGGTAGTTCGTTCACGCCCCTGCCGCGACCGCGCGCCCGCACGCGTCTGCGGCAGGGCGGGATCTTCGGCCTCGTGCGTCACCCCGTATACGGGGGCGTGATCTTGATTGGACTTGGCTGGTCGTTGGCGGATGCCCCGCTTGGCCTCGTGCCGACCGCGCTGCTCGCCGTGCTTTTCGACCTCAAGGCGCGGCGCGAGGAGGCGTGGCTGATCGAGCGCTTCCCTGAATATGCGGCCTACCGGGCACGTACGCCGCGGCGGTTTGTGCCCTGGCTCTACTGAGCCTCGCACCTTTGTCGTGCTCTCAGCTCAGCCTGAGGCCCAAGGCTGGGCACTGCTGAGGCTTCGCTCGGCGCGCGTGCGCATCGTCTCGCCAGCAAGCGGCGTGTCGCGCTTTCCCCAAAACGCGACAGCGACAAGCTCGCCGCCTTGGCCGGTGCAAGACGATGCCTCTTCTTCTTCTCTGTCGGGGGCGAACTTGCGCTGACGGTTGTGAAGGGAGAAGATCCGCCTCGATGCTCGCGACGACGTTCCACTATGCGGCTACGCGGCGAATTACAGAAATCGGCCTGCTGGTCGCGTTAGTCGGCGGCCTGGTGATCGCCTTGGGAAGCAGCCGACGCGCCTGGGTCGGTCTCGGAGGCTTGCTGATCGCGGTCGGGCTCGCAGCCGCCCTGGTCGCCTTGCACTTCGGCGTCTCCCCCTACCGGCGCGGCCGCTAGCAGAGCGCCCGCGCGCTCTATCCATCTCGTCCCTCTCCGTTGTCCGGTCGGCGATCGGCGGTTGTACACCTTTTCTCTTGCAAGCTCAGAAGGTGTCGCCTCTTGCAGCTCATCGAGCTGTCTGGCGACCTCGCTAGGGTCTCGCTCCCGCTGACGCCCTGGCGAGTTGCACTCGGTGGAGGCGCAGTCTGGGTCACCGGTTACCGTGTGGTCGATCGCCGCGACGGGTCGAGCACAGGCGCGACCGTGATGCGGGTCAATCCCAGAACGAACTGTATCGTCGCCAGGATCCGGCTCGGCACCCGCGCGTCGGATGGGATTCATCGTCAGTCATGGTTTGGTCTGGGTGGCCGTTCCACCATCGCAATAGTGTGCAGTCCGTGATGGCGGCGTGGCGGCGCTTGATCGTCCTCGGCATCTTGGCCGGGCTGTTGATTCCAGGCGCGACAGGAATGAGCGCCGACGCGCGGTCAGCGCAGCAGCAGTGCGGTGTGGCTGGTTCGCTCGCGGCTCCGTCGATGCCCCGCCCTCATTACGCGCTCAGCGTGCGAGTGCGTCCGGGACTGCGAACGGTCACGGGGGCGCTTGCCGTGACGTTCACCTCGCCGTCGGCGCAGGGTGCTAACCGGCTTGTGTTCCGCCTTTGGCCGAATGGGCCGCGCTACGCGAAAACGGGAGCGCACTTGTCGGTCTCGGCCGCTCGGGAGGGAGGTCGCATGCTGCCGGTCTCGTCGCCGACTCCGACCACGCTTGTCATTGCCCGGTCCGTGACCGCAGGCCGGCGGGCCGTCATCTCGATGAACTGGCGCCTCGTCCTTCCTCGCGAGACCGGGCTCAGGTTGAAGGGCGGTGGCCGCTCCGTTCGTCTGGGGTCGTTCTTCCCGCTCCTCGCCTGGGACGGGGACGATTGGGCTCTGGATCCACCGACGACGCTTCCCTCGGCCGAGGCATGGACGACGCCGACCGCCGACTTCGACGTTCGTGTGACGCATCCGATCGGGCTGCGCGTTCTCGCCACGGGGAAACAGGTTGCGCCGGGCAAGTGGCGCGCCGAAGCGGTCCGTGACTTCACGCTCGCGCTCGGCCATTTCGAGATCGCGAAGGGCACCGCGCACGTACCCGCTCCCGTGCGCGTCACGGTCGGCGTCGAGGCAGTCCTGGCCGCAGTGCCGCCGCGTGTTTTTCTCCGGCGCGCGATAGTGAGCCTCGAACGCTACTCAGCACTCTACGGCGCCTACCCGTGGCCCAGTTACACGGTCGTTGCGATGGCCGACCTCTCGGACCTCACCGGCGGGCTCGAGTATCCAACACTCGTCTACCAGCCCGCCACCAGCGAGAACGTTCCGCACGAGACCGCGCATCAGTGGTTCTACTCCCTCGTCGGCAATGATCAGGCGCACGATCCGTGGCTCGACGAGGGGCTCGCCACCTGGGCGGAGGCAGGCATCAACGGCGCTCCGCCCTTTCCGGACGCGACCATCCCACCTGAGGTCACCGACAAGATCGGCGAGCCGATGAGCTTCTGGGACCGGTTCGACGCCCAGCGATACTTCCTCGGCGTCTATCTGGAGACGTACCGGGCGCTTCTCAGCCTGGGCCCACGGCCTCAGCTGGACTGCGCCCTGCGCCTGTACGCCGTTCATAACGCCTACCGCATCGCCCGGCCTCGCGACCTTCTCGAGGCGCTACAGACCTTCTTCCCTGACGCAGAGCAGAAGCTCGAAACCCACGGCGCACGCTTTTGAAGTTACGCCCGAAGATCGCGGGCACCTAGCGCCCAATCCGGCCGCACTTCTCGACCGGGCGGGGTCTTCGTTAAACCATCGGGAGTGAGGACTCCCAGGCACCGGCCACAGGGTCACCGTCGCAGTTCCAACAAACGGCGACAACCTGTGGTGCAGGCGCAGCGAGTATCGGCGAACGCAACCAACCGCGGCGACGATGTCACCGGTTGTTGACCGGTAGACACGGCATGCTGTGCGCCAGGGCCGTGCGCCGCGGCTGCCACGTCAAGCCGATACGGCAAGAGCTACTCACCGATCCAGACGATCGTCTGGGCGATCCGCTCTTCGGCGAGCCAGCAGCGGACTCCGGCGAGGAGCTCAGCAGCCGGCCCGGGCGTCGGCGGTGGTCGATTGAATTCGAGATACCCGCTGTCGTTGCTCTGCTGGTCGATGCGGCCGCGGTCGCGCGCCAACCGCTCGGCGAGCAAGACAGCGCTCAACTCGTCCGGTGCGCCAACCGGCATCCGACATCAGTGTGATGCATCCCATCCATCCGCGCGGGCCCTTGTCGGGTTTCCACCAAAAAACGACAGTGGTTACACAGCGCGCCGCTTCGTGGAGAAACAGCATATTTACAGGTCTTTACCGGGCGGAGCGGAAGTTTCGGCCGTCGTTGGCATCTCTTTTGGTGCGACTTCTCGTCCCGACGCTATTCCGAAAGAAGGTGTCTTGTGATGCGCAGGACAGGTGTGTTCTTGGCGGCACTGGCGGTGACGCTGCTTGTCGCCACCGCTGGGACGGCGGCGCCGCCCTCGGTGACGATCTCGCTCTCGCGGCCGAGTGTCGTCTACGGCGGCAGCGTCACACTGTCGGGGAAGGTCTCCAACAACAAGGCTGGCGAGACGGTGGACGTGCTCGCTGAGCCGTTCGGTGCGACCAGCTTCAGCGTGCTCGGCAGCGTGACCACGACCGCCGGCGGCCACTGGACGGACGTCGTCAAGCCGACGATCGAGACGTCTTACCAGGCGAAGTGGAAGAGCGCGACCAGCTCGACCGTTACGGTGAAGGTGCGGCCGCTGATCACGCTCACGCTCGTCAATCTCTCCACCGGCACCTTCTCGACCAAGGTGACGGCGGAGCGCTCGTTCGCCGGCAAGTTCGTGCTCGTGCAGCGGTTGAGCTCGAGCGGGGTGGTGGCGCTGAAGAAGGTCATCCTTGACACCAGCTCTTCGGCCACTTTCCGTGTGCGTTTGCACCAGGGTCGCTCGCGGCTGCGCGTGGTGATGCCGACCTCGCAGGGGGCACCCGGTTACATCACCGGCATGAGCAAGGTGCTGACGGTCAGCCGCTAGGCAAACGCCGCAGCGACATCGTCGACGCCGAACCGAAAGCACAGAGCGTGGCCGCTTCCGCTGGGCGGCTGCGCTCTACGTTGGCGGACTGCCTTCTGCCTGTTCGTCAAGCGCGTCGTTGTATTCGAGCAGCGAGTGGGGCAGGCGGGAGGCCGGAGGTTGTTTTGGTTTCGATACTGAGTCGCGAGTAAGTCTCTGTGACCATGTCCTCAACGGGTGAAATTGTGTTTCGTTGGAACGCTCGCGGCATGAGAGCGGTGGTGATGGAGTACATCCAGGCCTCAGCAGAGTCTTGAAGCGACGTCTCTTCAGGACCTGTTTCGGGTCCGAGGCGGACTTCCGGCCCGAACTACATGCTGACGATGCGGTCGTAGTCGGCGATCATTCGGGCTAACTCGGGCGGCGTAAGCCAGCTCGCCTTCATCCACCCGAGATCTGAGTCGGTCGCCCCACGGGCGACGGCGCAACCCTTTCAGACGTAGACAGGGACTTGGTGGTCGAGGAGCTTCTGGAAGAGCTCCTTCACAGGGGGGACCCCGACGCCCTCGACTCGCTCGGCCGTCTCGCGCGAGACGAGCTCCGTCGCGTCGCCCGCGAGCACGACCGCGCACTCCTGCCCCGCCTCCACCGAGCCATTGGCCGCGATGTGGAGCGGAATCGACGCCCTAGTCGGGTCGGACGCACCGGTGATGGCGAGATAAAGGATCTTCACGAGATCAGCGTACGGCCTCGGGCGGAGTCGAGCAAGCGGGTCTGAGGCTCTCCGACGGCACCGGCCGCGAGCTGGCGCCACCGCGTCATCGTCAGCACTCGAAGCAAGCGCCAAATTCTGTCGCACTTCCGCCAGAAGAGGACGCGAGGGCAGCCCGCTGCCGCTGTTAGAAGCGAGCTCGCGGAAAATTCGCTCGGGCAGCGCTACGCTGGCACATGGGCGGCGCTCAAATCGCTCCACGGAAGGAGGTGACCCCCGATGATGCTCTCTGGTCTCGCCAAGGCGCTCAGACGAATCCTCACGCTCGGTAGAGCGAAGTAGCCGGTCCTCGGGAGCGCCCGCTGACCGCGAGCGGCGATCGTCCTGTCGCGCGACGGGGAGCGCTTTCGTCCTGTGGCACGAGGTGTCGCTAGCGCTGCTTGTCGCGGAAGAGCCGAAAGGCGACACGCACTACCGCTTCGTCTACAGCGACCAGCGAAACCTGTCCGGCTGCTTCGCGAGGCGCTCGCCTGCTCCTCTGCGTCCCGTTCGCCGGGCTTTTAGATCTCGCGCCTGCAAGTGGGGCGGTCCGATCTCGTTCGGAGCCGCACGCAGCCCTCTGGGCGCCGGCCCCGCGTAAACCGCTTGAGACTACGGGCGAGCGCGGCGCGAACGGCGCGCCCCCCGTGCGGCGAGTCGCTCCTCGAACTGACCTTTCAAACGCTCGGTCGTGACGTGATGTTCGGCCTCAACCTCCACCGGGACCTCGACCCTGATCGCCGTGGGCTCGAGGCGGACGACCTGCACGTGGTCGGACACGTGCTCCCCGTACGAATGGTCATAGCACTCGCCCTCTTCAAGAGAATCTTCACGCGGTCGCTCCCGATGAATCAGGCGCACGCCCCCATTATCGAGGTTTACGGAACCTGTTGCGCCAGCCACCAACACGACGTTCTGGGCCGCCGGCGGGCAGAAAGACCCTGCGAGCGGTACGCACAGACGCAGGTGAGTGCGATAGCGAAGCAAGGCGCTGAGATCCGCTCAGATCGGCAGAACTTTCTACCCCTGTGGGGGTGGTCCCTCGCGTCCGGTTACAACTCGTGATCGGGGACGATCGAGCGGAAGTGTCTCTCGACAATCTCGAGCGTCTCGAGAACTGGCCTTTGTGCTAGGAGCTCGGTGTAATTCTTCGCGCCCTCACGGTCGTGGCCGCGGCCAGGATCCTCGGGTGGAAGATGACCGATGGCACACCAAAGCCAGCCGCCGGGTGCTGCGGCATCGGGGTAGATGGCAGATGCCACCTGGTGGTGGCAACGGTCGCGCACGTGGCGAAGGCCGTCGAGATGTCGGTCCTGCGGCTCGACGAGCCGGAACCACGTGTCCCAAAGCGAGTGGGCCCAGTTCAGAGCCTCGAACAGGGGCGGGTAGACCTCCCGAGGTTTGTCTGCTCCGATAGCCGCCTGCTCACGAAAACGGTCGACAGCGTCCACATAACCGCGAACAAGCCAGGAACCAGGTGTAGCGCCGAACCTACGCACCTATCGCGCCGCCGATCGTTTTGGACCCGCCGGGCCCGTGATGAGTTTGGCAGGTCGAGAAGAGCCCACCAGAGGTGGAACTGAGCGACGAGGGGACTGAACCTCCATCATGCTTGGATCGCGTGAACGCATCTCTCGAGCCGAATTTGGGGGCCACCGCTTGCTGTTTGCACGCGCAAGGGCGGCGGTTCTACGGCTACAAGCTAATCGACCGCCAAGGCTTCCTAGCCTTCGCCACGGAGGTCAGCTCGGTAGCTCTGTCCGCGCGCGAAGCAACTCAGTGCTCGCGAACCCCGGACCTCCTCCACACTCACGAATCCACGTCGATTCCCAGGATCGCTTTTTGCGGACTTTGCAGGGAAATCGAATTCTGCAAGGAGCGAGAAAATGGCCTCTCACTGGCCCAGCCCTTGTTAGGTTATGGCCGTACCGTTATCCGACCTTGAAAGGGGGTTTTTCAATGGCGGCAACGGTCACACCGTCTCTCGTTCAGCAGTTCGCCTCGATGAAGCCGGCTGACTTCGGGCGCACGATCGAGCCGAAATGGCAGGTCGCGCAACGGCTGGTCAAGGAGATCCAAGGCGCGGTCGAGAAGGAGCACCTGACACCGCTCGACGGAGCGCGCATGATCTCCGCGGTCGCAGCGACGCTGTTTGGTTACGACGAGTTCATCCTCCGCGAGATCTCGCCGGAGACGCTGCTCGCGACAGCGCCAAGCAGGCGCTAGCTCCGGGCGGCACCGAGCACGGGGAAGGGGCGAAAGCCCCTTCCTTTCACGTCTTTGCGAGCAGACGAGAATCGAACCGTGCGGGCAGCAGGCGACTCACGCTGGAAGCACCATCGCGAGCGCGGTGGGCCGACTCGTCGTCTCGGCGCTCTTCTTCTTTCCTCGCGGCGGCTCGGCGCGGGTGACGCGCTCGCTCGCTCGCGCCCTGCCGGCCGCAGACGGGCAACCGGCTGACGGCGCCGGTAACCGTGCGAAGAGCTGCGTACCTACCGCGTCGTGTAGCAGTTCAAGAAGCTCGACAGGAGTGCGTGACTGTCGCGTTTTGGCGGAAAGGCGCCAATCGCGCGGCCGCTGCTCGAGTCCGGCTTTCATCGACTGGCGTCCGTTTCGGCGCTGCTACCGTCGATGCTGATTTTGACCTTGCGGCAGATCCGGTGCGTTCTGACCTGTCCCGCGATGCTTCGGTCGGATTGCGCTCGCCCTCTATTGCGGTGCTCGCCTTTGACCGGGCCTAGAAGAGAATGTGGAAGGAGCGGCGCCGCGCCGCGGCGCGCCGGACCTAGTACGGTCCGTAGAGCGCTAATCGTCGCAGCTGCCGTCGTGCTCGCGACACCGGGGTGCGGACACGGAAAAAAGCGGGAGACGTTTGTCGTCCGGCTGAAGGCCGTGCCGGCGAGCGGCCATCACGTCAGCGCGCAGGACCTCGACCGTTCCGCCTCGATCATGCGCAAGCGGCTGCAGAAGCTTGGTCTCTCCGATGCCGAGGTGCGCGTTGACGGTCGAGACGTGATCGCGATCGAATTGCCGAAGGGCGGTTCGGCGACGAGCGTCCGCCTCGTCGGCAAGACCGCGCTGCTGGAGTTCTACGATTTCGAACCTCACCTGACGGGCCCGTCGGTGCAAGGGCGGGCTCAGTCCCCTGTGGCGAGCGAAAGCCTCTATCGGCTCCTCGCTGCGCCGCAGACGCGCAAGCTGGCCAAACGTGGGGCGTCGCAGTGGTACCTCTTCGACGACGACCGCCGCGTCGTACGCGGGCCGTTACCGCAGAGACCGGTTGGGGGGACGGCGCTCCCCGTGCCGAGGTACACCGTTGTGGTCAGTTGCAACGTCCAAGTGGGGAGCTGCCTGAGCGTCACGGCTCTCTCCACGAAGACGGGCTACTACCTCTTCAAGCAGGGAGCGGAAATGACTGGCGGTGACCTCAAGCTCTCCGGAACGCGTGCGGACATCGATCCGCAGACGAACCAGCCGGTCGTGCTGATGCAGTTCACCGGCAAAGGCGAGAAGATCTTCCACACGATCACGCGGCGCGAGGCGCAGCGCGGGGCGCTCGTCTGCCGGGGCAGGACCGACAGTACCTCGGTCCTGGCCTGCGCGCAGCATTTCGCGATCGTCCTCGACGGCCAGATCGAGTCGGCGCCGTACATCGATTTCGTCCGCAACCCGGACGGGATCCCGGGCGACAACGGCGCGCAGATCGACATGGGCGCCGGCGGGCTTGGCGGCGCCAAGCAGCTTGCGCTGGCATTGCAGACGGGGGCGCTGCCCGTGCAGTTCGTCAGGCTGCCGTAGCTGTGGATGCGACACGAACGGTCGCGGGGCCGGGCGTGTCGCGCTTCCGCCAAAACGCGACAACTGGAGCCTGGCGTTCGCGGTGAGCTGGAGCGGCCCCGGCGGTACCCGTCGCGGTTACCCCGGCCCTCGGAGGGCTCTCGAAAGCGATGCCCCGCCGGGGGTCGGCGAGGCATCGCGCTTCTACGTTCGGAAGGTCTGCTAGTTCGCCGGCGTGAAGAACCCAGTTACGAATCCCGAGAGGGTGAACGTCCCCTCGGGGCTCGTGAAGGTATTTAGCGCTGCAGGCAGTTCACAGGTGACCGCGTTGCTGGGCTGGTGTGCCTTAGCCGACGTGTCCGTCTCCGACTGCTTTGTGCCTCCGGTCGGCGTGAACGAGAACGTCAGGTGGAACGCCGTCGGGATGAAGACGGCGGTGCTTCCGATCACGTGCGCGGGCGTGAACTCGCCGTTGCCGTTCACGACGACCCTCAGTTGTGTTGCGCCGCAGTTGGCTGTGAAGACACTGGAGTTTTTCGCGTTCAGCGGATCCGCTGAGGCGCTCTGCGCGAAGACGGCGAAGACGATCGCGAAGAGCGCGATCAGTGTGACGCGTCGTCGAAGCATGGTTCCCTCCCCTTGATTGGTGACGCCGCACTACGGCGAAGACGCCGCAGGATGGACCACGGTACAACACCTCGGCCAGGTGGCGATCCGGTTCTCGGGCTGCTCACGCGAGCAGGCTGCGCGCACCCACCTCCGAAAGGGCCGCGTTCGTCTAGATCGCGGTAGATCGCCTCCAACCGGACGACAATCGCGTGCATCCTTCCGTCGCGATCTGGCGGAATAGCGACAATCGCGCCGCGGACTGCCCTCTCCCTGCAAGAGGCCGCCACCTCTTACGCGAGCAGCCCCGGGCTCTAGCCAAAGAGATGCGCGCAGGACTCGACGCTTGCGCCCTGGCCAGAACGCCCAGGGCCGCGCCGTCCACAGCTCACGCCCCAATCGATCGTCCCGGGGGAGCGGCTTAGGGACGACCGAGTAGCCCTAGGCATGTTCAGGGTTCGACCATTCCCAACGACCTTTCCTGCCTGTTACGGGCGAGCTGCGCCCGGAGATCCGGGCGCAGCTCTGGTCTTGCTCTTATCGAGCTAGGCCCGCGAGAAGTTGCTCGAGGCCATCAGGTAACCCGGCGTTGTCTGGCTGCGCGGGACGAGCACGCGAATCCTCGCTCCGCCGAATCGCGCCCGGAATGATGCTCGGGACACGACCGTCGGCGAGGTACTCGGAAGAACGCCCGTGAAGAACACGCGGCGCACGCTCGTCCAATGATGCGTCCTCAGGCTCCAACGCTGCAGCAGGCCGTACTTACCGACGAACGACCGCGCTGCGACGACGCGCGCGAGGAAGCGGTGCACGCCGATCCGCACGAGGCTCAGCCTCGGCCT
>WNFX01005125.1_pt1 | contig 26677 bp, 34 predicted proteins | sample 5400111 | NCBI WGS metagenome assembly WNFX01 (sample SAMN13153363, study PRJNA577476) | soil metagenome | isolation source: 40 cm soil or saprolite under grassland replicate 1 | place: USA:California | collected 2016-06-15
CAGATCGTCACAGGCCAGGCTCGGATCATCGGACCCCCTCACCTTGCGTGATCGCCCCCCGACGATAAGCGCGCAGTCCCGCCGTTCTGGCGCAGATCGCGGCCGTCCCCCGTGGCTGGCTGCGGTACCCAGATTGGGTGATCTGGGCACGCTTACCTGGTGTTCGGCGGCTCGGAGTTATGTCCGGTCGTAGCCGATGCGGGATACGGCAATGCGTATCCCGATCCGAGCTTCGTATATTGAGACCCCTTGATCACCGGAGCGTAGATTGGCTGAATGGCAACTCCGGTGGCGCCCAGTACCGGCGGGCGCGAATCTCGGGGGACGGGTGCTGACCGGCCGGTGATTGTCGTGTACCTGCCCGACTGGCCCCAGCGCGCCGCAGCAGTGATCGCGGCGCTGCGCGAGGGTCTGGGCGTCATGGCCGGGCGGATCGAGCACATCGGCAGCACCGCAATCCCCGGCATGGACGCCAAGGACGTCCTGGATCTCCAGGTCAGCGTGGCCGACCTGGATGCCGCCGCCCGGGCCTTTGACAAGCCCCTCGCCGCCCTCGGCTTTCAGCGGTCCGCATACGACGAGCACGATCACGTCCCGGCGGGCCGGGCCGGTGATCCCCGGCAGTGGGCGAAGCGCTTCTGGTCGCGGTGGGCGCATCCCGGTGGTGACGTGAACCTGCACGTGCGGGTCGCCGGCTCTGCCAATGAGCGGCTGGCCCTGCTGTTCCGTGACTGGTTCCGCGCTCATCCCGAGGCGATCCCGGCGTACGCGTCGTTCAAGCGCTCGCTCGCCGCAGTCACGCCGGACCTCGATGCCTACTCAGATGTCAAGGACCCGGTCGTCGATGTGGTCATCGCCGTCGCCGAGGCATGGGCAGCCTCCGCAGGCTGGCAACCCTGACGGGATCGGCGAGGCCCTGTTGCGGACCTGGCCGGCGGAGCCGCAGTGGCTGGAGCGGGCGCTGGCGGCCAGGATGCGCCGCCAGCAGATCCTGGACCGAACCGACGGCACGGCGCCGCGGCTGATCGCGGTGCTCACCGAGGCGTCGCTGCTGTACCGGAGGGGCAGCCAGGCCGACCGGCGCGCGCAGATCGCGCACCTGGCCGCGGTGAGCCGGCGGCCGAACGCGGAGCTGCGGCTGCTGCGGTTCGCCGACGGGCCGCATCCGGGCATGTGCAGCCTGATCAACATCTTCGACTTCCCCGACGATGAGGACCCCAGCGTGGTCTACCTGGAGAACGACACCGAGCTCCAGGAGGTGACCAAGCCAGCCGGCGTGGACGCCTACAAGGCCACCTTCGCCCGCATCCGTGAGGCCGCCCTCGCCCCCGCCGCCACCAGAACCCACCTCGACACCCTCAGCCACACCCTGGAATGAGCCGGATCGATGGGGCGCAGGCAATGCCGGTGTGATGCGCCGTTCGTCGTGAGCCATGAGCCGGATCGCATTCGTCAACATCGGGTTCGGCGGGCCGCGTGCCACGTTCTGCCGGGTCCGCGGCGACTACGACAAGGCCATCGCATTTCTCGCCGCCGGGCTGCCGATCTCGCTGTCCACCGTAGTGCTGCGATCCACCCTGCACGCGCTGCCATACCTGTGCCAGATCGCCGACGTCCTGGACGCCGGCAAGCTGAAGCTGATCCTCCCGCTGCGCGAAGGCAACCTGGGCCTGGCCGAGCGCGAGTTCATCACGGCCGAGGAGGCCCGCGACGCGTTCACCCGGCTGACCGAGCTGCGGGCCACCCACGACTGGCGGCCCGCCGTCCGGCTCACTCCGTGGATCGCGGCAACCGAGGGCCACATGATCGTGATCGAGCCCACCGGCAACGCCCTGGCCTGGCCGGTCTACAACCAGCCCGACCTGTTCCTGCGGCTCGGCAACCTCCTGGACGAGCCGATCACCGCGATCTGGCGGCGCTACCCGTACAAGGCCAGCCACTACGCCAAGTACCTGGGCGCCAGCATCCATGCAGCCGCCAGCACCAGCCCATGATCCGTACCTATACGAACCTCGTCTGGCCAGGCGACCCCTACCGCACCGGCCAGCAGCTCTTCCGGCGGCCACAACCCCGGCTGGCCGCGTTCAGCGTGCGGGGTGTCGGCGGCACCGGCTCGCCTGGATGACCGCGTTGCCGCTTCGGGACGAGCAGCGATGATCGACTGCGGCATGGGCCTGGCCGGCGCCGCCTCGGTGTGGAGGAAGCAAGCCGCCAGGCCGGCCTGCGGCTCCCCGCCCCGGCCACGTCCGACCAGGCCACCGCCGATCTCATCGCGCAGGAGGCGGTCCAGCGCGCGCTGGCCGTCGCCCTGGTCGCGGCCCGCCATCTGGGCCGCTACACCTGGGACAAGCCCATCGACGTCGGAGCGATCCTCGCGTCGGCGGCATGGGACTGCTTTCCTGCCACCACCGGGGGGCGGTGACTCCGCCATGATGAGGACCCCGCGGCGACTGGCTGGCCAACCCCGCATTACCCACCTGCTGGAATGAACCCGCAAAACGCCTCTGGCCGTGGGGGTGACGCATTGGCCGTGGACCGTCCAGCGACGACGCGCGGGCCAGGCGGCCAGGCCAGCAAGCTGTACCCCAGCCCGACGCTCAGGTCTACCGCTGGCGCCTTCTCCGTAGGCCGCGGCCTGCGCTGATACCCAACGCAGGGTCGGACAGCCAGCGGCCACGAATACAGGGACTCGGCTAAGCTGACCGCCTTTCTGCCAAGCCGGGCATTTCCAGTACTCCGCGAGCCAGCTGGTTCCAGCCGGAATCAGGTAGCCCGCGTGTCCGTGACGCCTAACCGTTTGGCCGTGCTCAAATTTGGCTGCGAATGATGCATGGCATACTATTAGACGCGGACACTATTAACGTGAAACTGCTTGAATGGAGCAGGCATGGCTCAGAAAACAACGACGTTCCTCATCGACGACCTCGACGGCGGCCAAGCGGCAGAAACGCTGACCTTCGGTCTGGACGGCACCCAGTACGAGATCGACCTGAACGCAAGCCACGTCGGCGAGCTTCGGACAGTCCTGGCCCGCTTCACCGACGCCGCCAGGCGCGTGAACGGCACCACCCGCCGGACGCGGCCAGGCACCCGCAGGACTTCCGCCGATGGCCACAGCAACGCCGACGTGCGCCGCTGGGCCAGAGCCCACGGCCTGAAGGTGAACGACCGCGGCCGCCTCCCGGCCGATGTCATCGCCCAGTACCACGCTGCCGCCGGTAACTAGCGGGCGCGCTACCGCCAGGTCACACCGGCGGCATTTCCCGGACATGCCGTCGCCGCGAACGCGCCACCTGGCCGCTCACGGCGGCGGCATCGTCATTCCCTGGCCCGTTCAGTCTGCAGCCTGGACGGGCAAGACCTGCGGATTCGTGCCATCGACGGACAGGCCGCCAGGCTCTGGCAGCTGCCCGTTGCTCCTTACGAACTCGGCCTGGCAGATCGCACACCGCCGGAAGTGAGCCGTGGCCGCAGCCAGGTCCAAGCGCGCCAGCCCCTGCGGGCCACTACAAGTGCAGTCCGCCTCTTCAGCGTCATCCGCCTGGTCGGTGGCGGATCGGCCCTGGCGGGCGACGTAGGTTTCTCGGCCGGCAACGACGATCACGAGCCCGCGATCGCGCAGGGATCATTCCCGGGCTGCCATGGCATCCCGGTCGCCATTGTCCCCGCGCGCACAAAACCAAGCCGTGGTGACCCCGGTCCCTGACCCCGACGGGAATCCCCAGCTCCAGGCGCTCACAACGCTGACGGTATGGCGGCAGTTCGCCAGCGAGATACCCGCGGTCCCGCGGCTGCTGAACAGCACAGTCTGGCGGGACCTGGACCCGGACAAGCGGGCCGCCTATGACGATGACCGGATCGCCCATCACTCCCGGCTGCTGGTCGTGCAGACCCCGGCGATCCGCGACGTCGTCACGACCGGGCGGCGGCTGGCCCACCTGAACAGGTCCGCCCATTACGGGAGGTGCGGCCTGATCGTCTCCGGCCCGGCCAGGACCGGGAAGACCAACGCGATCACCCAGCTCGGCAAGACCATCAAGGTGTTCCACTGGCGGCGGCATCCCCGCCCGGGCGATGACATCCCCGTCGTCGACATCACCGTGCCGCCGGCGGCCACCCCGAAGATGATCGCGGCGAGTTCGCCCGGTTCCTGGGCCTGCCGCTGACCCGCCGCGCCAACATCACCGACATCACCGAGGCGGTTTGCGGCGTCTGTGCCGACACGAAGACCAGCGTCATCCGCGCGGACTTTACCGACCGCTACCACAGCTGTTCTTGATGTCCGTCCGCTTGCGTTCCGGGACGTTCCGTGATCGTTTACCGACTTGGTTCGGGACGTCCGCCATGTTCGCAGGTATCGAGACGGAGGGCATGTGACCCGGCAGGTTGTGATCGGTCAGCTCAGGGCGCAGAAGCTGACGAGGAGGGACGGGCGGCGGTCGTGGACGATCGTGTGGCCCGAGGGGACAGTGCATGTTGAGGCGGACCGGTTCCTGCGCCGCCACGACGGGTCGGGAACCCAGCGGACCTACGCCTATCTGCTGGTGGATCATCTGCGGTGGCTGGACCGCGAGTGCCTGGCCCTGGACGCGGTCACGCTGCGGGATCTCGAACGGTACATGGACCCTGGCCGGGGCCGAGTGCCGATCGAGATGCCAGCAGCACGCCGGCCCGGACGCCGGCGGCGCGCCGCAGGAGGTCAGCATCCGCGACAGCCCCGTTGTGCGGTGGTCCTGGCCCGCGCCCGGCCGCCCGTCCCGGTGGTCCCTCTCACCAGCGAGCTTGCTGCCGCCCGACCGATATCTCCGGCTGGTGCGGCGAGCCGGCTCGTGAGCGAACTGGTGGCGTGCCGGGCACTGGTGACATCCTTGCGTGCCCCGATGACCATCACCGACGGCCTAGCCCATCTCAGCAATCAGCTTGCCGTCGTGTCAGCAGGGCCAGCCCGCTGCCGCGTCCTTCGCGCAGGCACAGTTGGAGTTCGCGGAACTCCTGGCGCGGCATGCCGCTGTAGTACCGGAATGATGCCGACCAGCCCCAGCGCCAGCTGCCACCGCACGCTACGGCGAGTACTCCCCAGGTGTCTCCCGCTACGCCGCGCTCAACCAGTGGCACCCGCACCAGCATCTTCGATGATCGATCTATGCAGAAAGTGATCACGCCAGGCAAAAAGATCTTAAGCCTCATGTCACCCAGCACAGGCAAGCCCTGGCCATCTTCTTATCGAAACATCTACGCGAGGATGCGTGCCATAAGACCCGCTGCGGTACGGCCGACCGCGGTACAGTGCTCATCCCCAGATGATCACTTTGGGTGCCAATCCATGGCTGTGCCAGGTTGACACCGGATTGCGACTGACACACGGGCAGCGCGGCCATCAGCAGCTACCTTCGGGCGTTACGTGATCAAACGGCTGCATGACAGCGAACACCGCGACAAGCAGCATCGCGGTGCCTGGCTCACCGTCTTAGGGAGGCGGCATAGTGAACAAAGGCAGTGATCCCGGCCCTGACGACCGCGGTCACCGGGCTCGCATGGCCATGGTCTCGTTTGAGACGTTCTATAAGCGGTACTACGTGCCTCTGGTTCGCTTCCTGATCTCGCAGGCTAGCGATTCGAGCTGGGCCGAAGAAGTCGCAGACGATGCCATGATGCTCGTCTGGGACAGATGGGATTATCTGGTTACCTACGACCGGCCCGATTCGTGGCTCTTCAAGGTAGCCACCCGGAAGCTGCGCCGCCTTGAGAGCCGAGCACGCGATCTGTGCTATCTCGACGAAGGAGCCGAGGATGCCGGACCTGATCTGCTCGCGGCAGCCGCCTGCGACGACTGGATCGAGACCCATCTGGACCTGATAGCTGGATTGCGGTCACTGCCGCGCCGCCAGTGTGACGTCATCGCCCTGCACGACCTGATCGGTTTCACGGTCGCAGAGGCAGCCAGCCTGCTCGGCATTTCGGAGAACACTGCTAAAACACACCGCGCGCGCGGCCTCGAGAACCTCAGGCAGCGAGATGGCGGCCTTGTCCCGAGGATAGAAAGGAGGATACCGGCTTGATCACCGAAGAGGATCTGCGCTCCGCCGCCGAATCGATCAGCAGGATCTCGGATGCGAAGCTGCAGCGGAAGTTCGTCCAGCTCAAAGAGGCGCGCCGGAATCGTACGCGGCTCGACATGCTCCGCCAGCAAGCAGAGCTGGACTCGCTTGAACTGGACCAGTCAGCGTACCAGGTCGCGAGCCAGGCGGTCGCCGAAGATGACTTGCCTAGCGCCGCGCACTGGTACCGCGTCGCAGCGATTAACGACTTCGCGGATGCTCCGCTTCAGCTGGCCATGGCTCTCGACGCCCTGGCAGAGCGATATCTCACCAAGCCAGCCAGCCGGACAGCGACACGCGAGGAAATGGATCTCGTAGCCGATGCCGCACGATGGTACGCCGTGGCCTACGCGGCAGGCGATATCGGAGCTGCAGACCAGCTCGACAAACTCATCGCCCGCCACGACTTCACGCGTCCGCGGGCCTGCCCCGCGCCGGTACCGGCAGCCGAAGTCGAGCACGTCGCCGCAGCAGCCACCTGCCCCGACGGCGGCCTGCAGGAGCTGATTCGGCAGCAACCAGCTGAACTGGCCGAACACATCGGATCATGCATCAACTGCGGAGCCGAGCTAGGCAAGCTCCTGACCATCATGCGCATGCAAGATCCAGCGCTGCTCAGCTCAGCTACTCATCCAGACTCGGCCATCAGGAAGCAGGTCAGGACATGAATGGACTACAGATATTCCGAACCCAGTCGCCAGGCCCGTTGCAGGTGATCTCTTACGACGTCGCCATATACACTGGCGAGGACTGCAAGAGATGGAAGTGGAACGGCATGCCGGTGGTTGCCACCCCTGACTTTGTCGACATCTCTAACGTGGCACTGCTCCGGTGTTCCCTCGCCTGGGCCGCAGCCGAATCCGCGTCGGTAATCGTTGACATGACGGCAACGACATTCTGCGACGTCACTTGCGTCAACTCTCTTCTCGATGCTGCACACCGGCTGCGCGATGGCGGCGGAGAACTGGTGCTGGTCATCTGTGCGGCCAGTGTACAGAGGGTGCTCGACACACTGAATCTCTGCCAGCATTTCCGGATAGTCCGAGACCTGCATGAAGCCGCGTCACAGAACCAGCAAGCCTGCGGCTACGCCGCATAAATCAGCGCCGGAGGCCGGGCATCGGGCGGCGAACCGATGCCCGGCTCTGGCCACTCGCCCACCCCTTCCCACGGCTCGCCCGTCGCCCGTCTAACGGCCAGCTAACCCCGCACATTCAGAGAATTGACGAGGTGACCGATGTCCATGATGCCCGAATCCTCCGCACTCCCGGGATAGGCGCCACATGCTCGCCTACAGAGTCTATCCACACCTACCTGACGCCCCATGGGGCGCCCCCGGGCACGCAATGTATATCAACACTCAGGGCCGCGGCCGCCTGGACAATCCAGGCCATTATCGGATCTGGTACCTCGCACTTGAACCCACAGGCGCCATTGCCGAGACTTTCGGTGATCTTGACCAGTGGAATCCTGAGATGTTTGAGGACCGGGAAATTCCTGCAAGCCGGAGAGCGCTGGCGATCTATCACCTCCCTGACGACATGCCACTGCTCGATCTCGACGACGCCCGGAATCTCTACACCAGAGGGCTGCGGCCAACCCAGATTATCGAAAGGAACCGCGCCGCTACGCAGGCATGGGCACTGACTGTCTACAACGAGCGAAACGACCGCGGCGCGAGGATCTGGCAAGGCATTAAGTGGTGGAGCTTTCACCGCCCGCAGTGGCGGATCATCGGCTATTGGGGCGACAGCGATCCGCACCTGCTAAAGATCGAGGAACTGGCACTGGCGACTCCCGCCGTTGCCGACGCATCCACAGCACTCAAGCAATAGCTGACGGCCGACATCAGTCCCCCACGCTGACAAACACGCCGGAAACCAGCCGAGACGCTCTAGCCGCAGCACCCATCCGGAGCGGCGGCAGCTCGTCAACTAGCTCAGCACTGCAACAAACTCCCTGCCGTGCCGAAGGTCATTCGGATGCTCAATCACGGCGAATGTCAAGTCTTGAATTCAGCACAAATAGTCGGCAGATGTGCAAATCCCCGATGGTCACCCCCGTGAGATCCGTTACTGATCGTAACGGTCCAGCTCGCCACCTGGCTGTGGCAGCGCAGTCTTCCGATCGCCGCGCTGCCCCGCCAGGATCGCGCGACCTATTCGAGGGCAACAAACCCGGTTACGCAGGTGACGTGGCGGCAAGCCAAGATCGTTCGGCGCGGCGTGTTTGCGTGGTGTTTGGTCGGCTGGCTCGGAACCACCCGTCAGCGCCCGGCACAACACGGCAGGACAGCGAGATGAAGTCCGCACGGAACGGCACACACTGGTATCGAGAGCACTGATCTGATAGCAGGGCAGCGGACTCTTATCCGCGGGTTCGGGGTTCAAGTCCCTTGGCCGTTGACACGGCGCACCAGTTCCGACCTGGGCCTTTAGCCTTCGTTAGTGATCTTGGTCGTAGCTGCTGGGGCCAAGGTGAGTCCCATGTGGGGCCAGGCCTGCGCGGTGAAACCTCCGCGACGCACCCGCCTCCGGTCCCCAGCCACTGATGGCAACTCGACACTGAAATACCACGTACCGTGCCGCCGCGAATTAAGCCTCGGGCAGCGCGCCCCAAGCAGTCTGCCTGTCGCCTGGTCCCGGCAGCCGCACCGCCGGAACACCGAACCACGATCCATGTCTCCTCTGACGCGGAATGGTCATACGATAAGTGAGTGAGAGCTGGTGACCGTTTTGACGGCCGGGCATTGCGTGCCACGAGTTTGGCCGCGTCGTTGCCCTGGCTGGCCAGGCTGGTCACCTTAGTTCGCGTTACCGCGAACGGGGTGGTGACCCAGGCCAAGAGTGACGCGGAAAAACGCGCGATGCTGAGTGCGGCTGACGATCGGGACTTGCTGCTGGCCGCGTGGCCTGGCGAGTGGAGTCAGGACATATTCGTCGTCGACGATCTGCAGGCGGCTCGCCTCGCACTTGGTCTGCCGAGGAAGAAGGCAACCGTGGCAGTGTCAGCGTCGGCGCCGACGTCACCCGGATCCGCCTCCTGCCACGCTGGCAACTTGCCGGGTAGCCTGTGGCAGCGTCTTGCCGAGCTGAGGGACTTGCCCGCTGAGGGCCAGCGAAAGATTGCCAGGAAGAGCGGTTACCTGCCGATTGACACTGCCGTTACCTTGTTTCAGAGGTCCGACCTCGCACCGGACGTGCGGCGTGCACTGTTAGAAGATGCTTCTGCATGGCTCGCGCCAGCCTTGCTGGCTACAGGTCAGTGCACCATGCAGGAAATCCTAAAATTGGTGGAACGCTTCCCTGAGTCGGCCAAAGTCCTCCATGCGGCTCTGTGCCGGGAAGACACCCGGGATACCGTCCGGCGAAAACTGGTCGCACTATCGTACATGGCAGCTGCACGGTTGTGGCTGGACAATCATGTCCGGTCCGAGCATTGGCCGGAACTGGCCGCTGCGATCATGCCAGTGGCCCTCACGAAGCCCGCGGATCTGCCCGCGACAGACGCCTACGGATCCACCCGTTACGAGCGCGCAGCTCTGATCAGGTCGCTGGCGGCTGAACTGGCAGCTGATCAGCGACTAGAGCTCCTGCGGGATCAGCAACACGGCACGCTGGCCCAGCAGGCATTCCTCTCTGGCACCGAACTGACCGACGGCGAGCTTATCGAATGCCTGCCCGAGATCACCAAACGTCAAAACCCGATAGCCGCCGACGCGATCCCGGATCTCGTCGAATATATTCACCGGTTCCCCCGGATTATCGAACTCGCTGAGGACAGTCTCCAGCAAGCCGCCGCACAACTGGTCGCGAACGGCTGGTCACCGGCCCAGCTCGCGCGAGCAGGCCGATGGGACGCCCTCATCACGATCGCGCGCATAGCTGATGCCTCAGATCTAGTTGACGCATTGGTTAAAGCCGCCGTCTTTGACCGGATGGAAGTGGCAAAACCCGGGATTGCCACCGCGCCATGGCGTGAACCCCGCCGTTACGAACTCATCGAGCTACTGCTCGGCAAAGCCACGGTCCCGGACGGTCAGATCCGCTTTCTTCTGGACCGGCTGACTGTCGATGAAATCGATGACCTGTGCGAGTCTGTACGCAGACGCAGCAGGCTCAGCCGCCTGTGCGCGGAGGCACTCCGCATGCGCCGTCCCACCGCCTCGCCTGCGATCCCGGAAGCCCTCCAGCAACCAGAGCTTCCCACAGATGAGCAGCTTGCAGCAGTCCCCGATCCACAGTCGGTCCTGCAGGACATGCTCCGTGCCCGGAGCATTCACCGGGATCGCGTCATAGCCCACGCACTTAACTCGGCCTACATGACCGACGAGCTTGCCTGGCATCTCCCCGTGCAGGCGCTGGAGAACCATCCCGTCTACGGTTCGCGCCTAGCGGCTCACGTGACCAAGATCTGCGCCAACTCCCCGAGCCGCTGGCAAACGTTCGCCGACTCCTGCTCGCAACCGACTCAGCTTCTCGCTTCCACGCTATTCAGAAGACTCCGCGAAACGAATACCGACAACCCTGCCGAGGACCCGCCGCTCACGTAGCGAGGCATTCGGCCCCCCCCGGCCAATCGGATAGGGAGTGACCGGTCATCCCGGTTAACAGAAGGTCCTGGGTGAACTCGTGGATTCAGACGGTGCCGCACAGCAGGAGGTGGCCGACGCGCTTCGCGGGCAGCTCACCGATATCCGGCTCGAGGTAGGTGGTGAAGCTTCGCTCGCGGGAGCTGATGTGGACGATCCTGGCACCATGGACTGGTGGGGCGAAGCGACACTTTCGGTCTGGCCGGAAGACGATGAGTCCTGCACCACCTGGTGGGATCACAACGGCACGGCCCTCTCGGTGGCCGATATCGACGGTGGGGGCCGCAAACTGCAAGTCCTCCGAGCCTGCGGACTGATAGTCGATCTCTGGGGCGTTGAGAATGTCTACGATGCCCTCGATGCCCGCAGCCAGGACTACGCTGACTTCCTTCCCATGTTCGGACAGCGCGGATCCCTCGGCCAAGCCGAGTTGGCCTCAGAACTCGACGACATGCTGGAGCCGGGTGGCGGTCGGGTTGTCATCCTGGACCGTGTCTGGCTCGCGCCTGCGTGGCGTGGCCTGGGCGGTATCGGGCGCCTACTGACCGCGCGGTTGCTGCGGTGGGTATCTGATGACGCGAGGGTGGTGGCACTCAAGCCATTCCCGATCGAACTGGACGAACATGCGTGCGGAGATCCCGCCATCTTCGACAAGGCACTGGCGCAGATCCGGCGCACCTGGCAGTCGTTGGCATTCGAGCCATTCACAGAAGACATCTGGATCATGGACCCCCGCATGAACGCCCACAACCGGGCAGTCAAGGAAATTGCCAAGCGACTTGGGCTGCGCTAGCGAACCGGCTTCTCGGGGGCACTTGCCTGTCAGCAGTTATCTATCGGCGCGAAATCTTGCTCAGCGAGTTGATCACGGGCAGCATGATCGGATACCAGTTGCCACCGCTGGTCCCAGCCAGCCCCGGTACTTGTAGTAGATGACCTGGTCACGCGCCCGCGGACGGCCCCGTCGGCCAGGGCTGAGTGAATACCTGCCTGTCGGGGATCTCCTCGCCCGGATGCTCGCGCCGCCAGTGGGCGACAACGTGGGGGATGCGCGGGATGCGCATGCCGAGGATGAACGGCAGCCCGGCGGCTTCGATCGCCTGCTGATTGGCCCCGGAGATCATGCCTGCGTTCCACGACCCACCGGTGCCGCCTCCCCCTGGCTGCCCACTCACGACCGCCCGTAGTGACGCGTTACCAGCCTGAGTAGCGTTTAACATTTTGACTCTCTTAGACCACATGTTACGCTCAACTCGTTGTCATAGTTCGATCAAGATCACTTCGGAGACAGGGATGCCGGACGATGACAGGCTGCCAAGGTCCCTGAGCGCTCGCTGGCGGCGGGTTCTCAAGGCCTTTCAGGCTGGAGAGCCGCAGGAGGCGATCGAGCACCACGTCGCGAAGGCAACTGCGGAGACACTCCGCCGTACTCATGGGGTTCCCGAGCTCCCCGCACTCCGCGCGCAGATGTACCTGGCTGCCACGACCGGCTATGACGGCCACGGTGACGATGGCGGCAGCGTGAAAGCAGGACGGTCGCGTTATGCCTGATGACACCCAAGACCCGGCTGAACAATCCACGTCGCTAGCGTCGCGGTTGCGGACGGCGAGGGAAGCCAGTGGCCTCACGCAGGCTCAGGTGGCTGCGGAACTGGGCGTGAGCCGCCCGCTGCTGATCGCGATAGAGAAGGGAACACGGGAGGCTAGCCCGCACGAACTCGCCCGGCTGGCCGAGATATACCGGGCGAGCCTGAGCGAACTGCTGCGCCCCACCCCCCCGCCCGCCGCGATCGGCGCGCGCTTCCGCGCCGTGATACCCGCAGGCCGGCGCGACACCGATGATCTCTCCTCAGCGGTGGATGAGCTGCAGCGCCGCGCCGATGACTACCTGGACTTGCTGCGCATCTCGGGCACCGAACCGCCGGGGCGGCCCGAGCCCGTCCGCTCCCTCCCAGCGCTGGATTCGCGCCGGGCCGAAGATCTCGCGACCGAGGAACGCAACCGGCAGACGCCCTGGGTGGCTGCGTAGCCGTCAACTCGCGGCATCCCGACGAACGACAGCGGTGGACTCTGGCGCATGAGTACGCCCACTACCTTGCCAACCGGGACCGGGCCGAAGTCACCCGGCTGTCCTACCTGCGCCAGCCCGAGTCCGAGTACTTCGCGGACGCGTTCGCGGCGAATTTCCTCATGCCCCGAAGCGGGCTCTCCCGCAGATTTCATGAACTCAAGCGCACAAACTCCGACCGCGTGACCCCGTCCATACTGGTCCAGCTCGCACACACTTATGGCGTATCCCTGCAGGCACTGTCAGGCCGCCTTGAAGATCTAGGCCTGATCCCCGCCGGAACCTGGGAGCATCTTCTGGAGCGGAATTTCCAGCCACGGCTGGCGGCGCGAATGCTGGGCCCCGAACAGCCAGAGCAGGCCAGCGACGCGCTGCCCCTGCACTACCGCCTGCTGGCCGCGCAACTCTACGCCGACGGCGACATCACCGAGACCCAGTTCGCCCACTACCTCCACACTGACATCGTCGGCGCCCGCCGCGCTTACGCCGAGCTGACCGAAACCGCCGATGTGGCCAACGACGGCTCACCGCAGATCCTCGACCTTGCCGAGGCAACTGGGTGAATCATGCCCAATCCCCCACTGCTCCTCGACGCATGCGTCACGATCAACCTCGTTGCAGCCGACCCCGTCCATCAGATCGCTCGCAGCATCGGCCTCAACTGTCTAGTCACCAGACAGGCGGCGAACGAGGTCGGCCATCTCAGGGACACAACCGATGGCGAGACCCGCGTTACTCCCGTCAATCTCACCGATCACGTCCAGACTGGCGCCTTCGAGATCATCGACCTCGCACCCGACGAAATTTCCCTCTTCGTCGAACTCGCCAGCCTGGTCGATGACGGAGAAGCATCAACGATCGCCGCCGCCGTAAAGCGCGGCATACCTCTCGCGACCGACGACCGAAAAGCCCGGCGCCTTTGCGCCGAACGCGGCTTGGACCTACCCACCGGAACAGTCACCCTCATCAGGCGCTACTGCGAAGCCCAGGCGCTCGACCACGCCCACGTCTCAGACCTGCTCCAGCGGATCAGCAGCCGTGCGGGCTTCCAGGCCCCCCGCAGCGACCCGGACCTGAAATGGTGGAACGACCACCTGCCGGGTACCTCTAACGGAGATTCCTGATCTTGTGAGCCCCTAAACTGCCCTGGCGCCGAACTCCGGGCACCCGTCCGGGACTGACCTCCAGGAGACGAATGACGCGTCGCGGGCCGTGATCTCAGCCTCGACCAGGGTCCGCAGCAAGCCGCCACCGGCCTCGTGCCGACCGTTGCTGGCTCAGTCGGCGGGGAGCAAGATCAGCCGCCCACCTTTCGGCAGGTGCCGGGGGGATCACCAGAAAGTCCCGCCGGTCAAGGGCCGCGACCTCGCGCAGGTCGAGCCGCCCGGCCAGCGCAACGATGCAAGGATCCACGACCTGCAGGCGCAAGGACGCGTAGGTTGCCAGCAGCTCAGCGATCCGCCGGCAGTCATGCGGGGTGGCCTCGATGACCCGCAGCTCATCGGCGGCGATCGCGGCACAGAACTCGGCCGCCTCCCGCCCGTCAGCTGCCTGACCCGGCAGCAGCCGCTGAACGACCATGAGGCTGCCAGCAGCCACCGGCTAAGGCTGCACGGCAACGCAGGGTTCACAGAGCCGAACATCCATTCGCTGTGCGCGCTGATCCGGATCCGGCCCGAACTCGCGGCCCGCTCGCAGCGCACCTGGAAACAAGGATCGGCCGGCTGATAGATGAGAGGAGGGTCGCGATCCCGGCCCGCATGGTACTGGCCTCGGCGCCGCCGACCTGCCCTCGCTGACCGGGGCCGCGCAGCGGCTCCTGGATGATTTCAGCCGGGCACAGCGCGCACCAGGCGACGATGCCGCCTGGAAGCCGGCGCGGGGCGCTGCGGATCCGGGTGGCCTGGCTCGGCGCCGATGCCCGTTCCACGAGGCCGACATCCGCGCCCTGGCCGGCCTCCGGTCGGCGTGCAGGTCCGGCCGCACGGGACCACGTCCGGAACCTGGCCGATCTAGAGGCTGTTATGGGGGTGATGTGCCGTGTGCCCGGTCATCGATCGGCGTACACGGCAGCTCCGCCGCTTCGGGGCTGGAATGCGTAGACGGTGTGGTCCTCGGCGTCGACGGCGATCGTGTGCGCTCCGTCCTCGGTCGGGACGGTCTCGAGCAGCTCAAGACGCTCGCTGTCCACGACGCACAGGCTGCCGGGCTGGCCGACCGCGACATACAGGTGTGCCAGTGCAGCGTCGTGCATCACGACATCGGGAGCTCCGGGCAGGGGGATGGTGGCCAGGAGGGTTCCGGTGTCGCGGTCGATGACTATGAGCGACCCGCTGTCGGCGGCGCAGAACAGGCGCTCCCCGTTTACCCATAGTCCGTGCGGGCCCTGGGCCGGGACGCTTATCGCCCGGTCGATCTGGCCGCGATCGGGATTGATCACCAGGATCTGGGCGGGCTGGCGGATGTTGGCGAAGATCTGGCCGGTGGCGGCGTCGTAGGCCGCCCACCGGGGCCGCCCGGGCAGCGTGATGGTCGAGACGACCCGGGGGCGGTCGAGGTCGATCACCGAGGCCGTGCAGTTCTGTCCGGCTGGCTCGCCCAGGTTGAAGGCGAATAGCCTGCCCCTGGCGGGATCGAAGGCGAGGCCGTTGGGATGCGCGCCTACTTGTATCCGGGCCAGCAACTGCTCGTCGGAGCACCGGTAGACGCTGACCCGGGCGGCGTCGCGGTCGGAGGTGAACAGCAGGTCCTCGCGGGAGTCGGCCAGGACGCCGGCGACTCCGGGGTGACCGGGCAGCGAGCGCAGGTAGGCGCTCGCCGCGCAGTCGATCACGTCCACCCGGTCGGCGCCCGTGTGGGCCACGTACAGCCGGCGCGCGCCGGCGGCGCCGGCGTAGACATCGGCGTGATCGAATCCGGGCCGGGATCCTGGCGGGACCGGGATGAACCCCGTCCGGGCCAGCGTCACCTACAGCCCCCTCATCGACAGGCCAGCTGCCCGATGGCCAGCACGGCGGCCCGTTCCTCGCTGTGCCGGCGGCTGATCATGCGGGCGAGGTTTCCTGCTGGCACCAGGCGTACAGCGCGTCATACATCGGCGTCTCGAGCCTGATCTTCGCGTGGTCGTCGGTGCCGTGCAAGATGGCGAACCCGTGGGCGATGGCGTACAGCCCCGGCCCCTCGGGCGAGTGGTCCCGGTCCTCGGAGACGTCCGCGGCGTGCACGACCTCGGCCATCCGCACCAGGGCCGGATCGCCGCCGAGCTTGTATTCCTCCACCAGCACGTCGAAGGAGCACTTGCCGTCCCGGTGGGTGTACTGCGCGCCGGGCGCGTCGTAGGAATTCGCGCCCTCCCGCTGCGCCACGTCCAGGACCTCATCGCGGGCAGCGAACAGGAACTCGGCGTCCGGGTCGATGAACCGCCTGATCAGCCACGGGCAGGCGATCCGGTCGACGTTGGCGTTCTGTCTGGTAACCCATTTCACGGGGCTTGGCTCCCTTCATCCGATCCGGCGAGCCCGCAGACGGCCGCCGCTTCACGTCGCCGCCTCAGCGTCCGGGTAGCTGCCCGGGCCGGGCGACTGCCAGAAGTCACTGTAACGTAACCATGGTTGCATATGATAGTCGCGGCCGGCGGCGTGCCGCCTGGCGTGGCCTTCCGCTGCCGCTAGTGATCCTGGCAGCCGACCCGGGCGGCGTATTTCTCGAACGGGAGCCGGTAGAGCCGGGCGGCGCCGGGATTGCTGAGCAGCAGGTCGAACTCCCACCGGTGGCGGGTGTAGTACCAGTAGTCGGTGAGCTGCTGGCCGCCGATCTCGTAGCGGACCAGCCAGGCCCCGTGCGGGCCCGGCTCGGCGCTGTCCACGTGCGCTGGTCCCTGCGGGGCGGTCGCGCACTCGGCGTGCCTGCGGATGTACTCGGCGCGGGAGATGACGGCCTGGCTGCGGGCGTCCCAGCGGTCCCAGGCAGGCCCGTCGTTGTTGTCGTCGTAGTTGTTGTTGAAGACCCGGGCGACGCGGACGAGGGCCGCCGCGGTCCTGGGGGTCCGGGCCGGGCCGGCTTGCGCGCGCGGCGGCGCGGGTTTGCGCCGGGGCAGCGCGGTGGGCGGCTGGCGAGCATGCGGCCAGCGCGGTGGCCAGCAGCAGGATCGCAGCGCCCTGGCGGCGTGTCATGTCCTGTCCGCTGGGCGGCTCGTGGCGGGTACGAGCGGGGCGGGGCCCGGATCGGGCGCGGCGGGAAGGGGCACGCGCCGGAACCATGCCCAGAGCGTGAGGTCGTAGCCGGACTTGATGACCCCGGCGAGCAGGAACGGCAGGCCCAGCGCGAGGGACTGGCTGGCCCCCGCGAGCACCGGGCCGAGCGGGCGGGTGAGGTAGCGCGCGGTGTTGGTGTAGGCGGCGGCGGCGGTCTGCTCGCCAGGGTCGACGAGGGCCATGACGTAGGCCTGCCGGGCCGGGACGTCCATCTGGGACAGGCTGACGCGGGCCAGCCACAGCCCGGCGGCCCAGCCGAAGCCGGGCGCGAACGCCACCGCGGCCAGCAGCAGGTTGGAGGGCAGGTGGGTGAACACCATGGTCCGCAGCAGCCCGAACCGGCCGGCCAGCCGGGCCGCGGCCAGGAATGAGATGGCCTGCAGCAGGCCGGAGGCGAAGAACACGATGCCGATCGCGCCGGCCGTTGCGCCGAACCGGGCGGAGAGCCAGTAGGCCACGAAGGCCTGGATGACGAACCCGCCGCCCAGGGAGTCCACGGCGAACAGCCCGCACAGCCGGTAGACCACCGGGCGTGACCGGCCGAGAGTACTGCCGCGCCGCGGCGTGCCCTGCTGCTGTCCAGGAGGCGCCTCAGCGGCCGATGCCTCAACCGCGGGTGACAGCCGGGCCGCCACCACGGCGCCGGCCAGGGCCACCGGGACGAACACCAGGAAGTAGCGGCCGTCGGCGGGTGGCGACGGCCACCAGTGACGCACCAGTCCGGGCAGCCCGGCCGCCAGCGCGCCCAGCGATCCCGCCGCGGTCGCCACCGCGTTGTAGAGGCCGAACCCGGCGACCTGCCTGCCGCGGGCTAGCCCGGTGGCGAGCATCGGCTGCTCCAGGGAGGTGAACGGCCCGGACTCCACGACGTCGGTGGACAGCGCCCCGGTCAGGCTGGCGGCCAGCAGCACCCACAGCGACGCGGATACCGCGTACACCACGCCCACGGCGGCCAGGAGCAGGTACATCAGCACGTAACAGCGGCGCCGCCCGGCCCGGTCGCCATACCGTGCCAGCAGCGCCGACGCCACGACCGTGCCCGCCACCACCGCAGTCAGCACCGCGCCCACCAGGCCAGGCGAGTAGCCGCGCTGCCGCAGGGTAACCCCCAGCAGCACCGCGCCGAAGCCGTAGCCGAAAGCCCGCAGCGCCTGCGCCCCCAGGATCCGCCGGGCATCAGCGGGCAGCCCGCTGGTCATGACGGTTCCCGGCCCAGCAGCAGCGCCCGGCGGCGGTACTCATACAGCCCGTCGAACAGCGGCCCGGTGGCCGCCAGTATCGCCGGGTCATCCAGGACCATCGACAGGCCCCGGCACAGCACGTCCAGGCCCGGCGCCTCCGGCGCGTCGAACCGCTCATCGTCGAGGTCGGCCTCGTGCACGATCCGGGCGATGTCCCACAGCACCGGGTCATCGAGCCCGAACTTCCGCAGGGCTGTCTCGAAGCTGCAGTCCCCCTCATGGTGCGACAGCTCCGCGCCGCGCATGTCGAACGGCGTAGCGTCCGCGGGCACCTGATCGGGGTCGTCGACGAATACGAACGCCGCATCCGGGTCAGCGAACCGGCGGATCAGCCACGCGCAGGCGGCCCGGTCCACGTGGCACCCGGCCCGGGTCGCCCACTTCACCGGACCGCCTGCTCGGATGTCAGGGACTCCACCGCCCGGCGCGCCTGCTCGCGCTCGGGCGGCGGGAAGTAGTCACGCTGGCCGATCCGCCGCAGCTCCCGCCGCAGCCTGCCCACCGTCTGGGCCCTCGCCGGGGTGCTCGCCCCGGCCTCGCCGGCCGCGCTGATCAGGGCCTGGTATTCCGCAGCGATCCCTGTGGCCATCCGCTGCACCAGCGCCCGCTCCGCCCGGGCCGAGGTGAGCCTGCTCCTCCACAAGGTCGCCTCCCCGGCCGCCTCGATGACCTCATCGGCGATCCACTCCAGCTGCTCCTGGGTGCGGGCATCGGCCGGCAGTGCCACCAGGCCATCACCCAGCTTCGCCACTCCCAGCCGGGTCAGCTTGCGCCACACCGTGATCCGCGGCGTGGACGGCTCCCGCGGCAGCCGGTAAGCCAGCAGCAGCCACTCAATCGAGCCCGCCATCCCGAAAGCGTAAGCGCCCCCGCCTGCTTGCACAACCGTGGTTACATAAGTAACACTATGGCCGGGTCGGCCGCCGCCACGCCACGTGGCAGCTGCCGAAGGTGGCCGACTCCCGACAGGCTCCGGGCTGATGTGTCCGCCGCGTTATTGATGTAACCATGGTTACTGTAGAGTGCGCAGCGGAGGGGTTGGTGGTTTCCATCCGCCTCCGCGGGGCCATCGGCGACGACGCCGGCCTGGTCATGGCCCGCTACCCGGCCCCTGCACGTCACCGCCCTCACCCCGTTCGGCCCGTTACCGCAACGGCCGCAGGAAGGAACGATGGACACGAACGCCCCTGGCAGCGACGAGGACACCGCCGGCCCGTACCCCGGCACCCGGGCCGGCGCGCCGGCGAGCGAGCCCGCCGCGCAGCCCGCTGCGGTCGGGTTCGCCGCGGTGCTCGGCTACTTCCTCAGGCTCGGCGCGCTGGGCTTCGGCGGCCCGATCGCCGTGGTCGGCTACATGCAGCGCGACCTGGTCGAGCAGCGCGGCTGGATCGCCAGGCAGGACTTCCTGGACGGCGTGGCACTGGGCCAGACCATGCCGGGCCCGCTGGCCGCGCAGGTGGCCATGTGGGTCGGCTACCTCAAGCGGGGCCCGGCCGGCGCCGCGGCCACCGCCCTGGCCTTCATCGCGCCGTCGTTCGCCATGGTCGTCGCGGTCGCCGCCGTGTACTCCCACTACTCGGGGCTGAGCGCCGTGCAGTCCCTGTTCTACGGCATCGCCCCCGCCGTGATGGCGATCATCACCATCGCCGCGCTCAAGCTGGTGCGCCTCACCGACGGAAAAGACTGGCGGGCCTGGGCGATCAGCGCCGTGGTTTTCACCGTCACCGCGGTCAGCGGCAAGGAGCCCATCTACCTCATCGTCGGCGCCGGCCTGCTGATGATCCTCCTGGACGCCCGGCCCGGCCTGCGCCTGCCCCGCCGCAACCCGGCCACCACCGACGCCGACCGCAAGGGGGGCGCGGGCGGGCCGGCTCTTCGCGGCCTGGCCGCGCTTCCGCTGGCGTCGGGCACGCTGGGCGTCCTGGCCTCCGGCGGGGTCCTGGTCTCGGTGGGCCTGTTCTTCCTCAAGACCGGAGCCCTGGTCTTCGGCTCGGGGCTGGCCATCGTGCCGCTGCTGCGCGACGGGGTCGTCGCCCAGCACCACTGGCTGACCCAGGCGCAGTTCCTGGACGCCGTGGCCATGGGCCTGATCACGCCTGGCCCGGTGGTCATCACCGCCGCGTTCATCGGCTACCTCGTCGCCGGCCCGCTCGGTGCGCTGATCGCCACCGTCGCCATCTTCACCCCGATCTACCTCGGTGTCGCGGTTCCGGGTCGCTGGTTCATCCGCCACCGGACCAACAAGCAGATCAAGGCGTTCGTCACCGGCGCCACCGCCGCGGCCGGCGGAGCCCTGTCCGGCGCGGTCGTCGTGCTCACCCGGCAGGCCGTCACCGACGTGCCCACCGGGGCCATCGCCGTGGTCACCCTCGCCCTGCTGTGGCGGTTCAGGAAGATCCCCGAGCCCTGCGTCGTCGTCGCCGCCGGAACTCTCGGCCTGCTCCTGCACTGACTATGCATCAGCATGCGTTCACCATCGAGGAGCATGTCATGAGCATGGCATTGGCCCCCCGACCCGACCTTCAGCCACGTCCACATCCTGCTGACCGCCGTGGTCACCACGGTGCTCGCGTTCATCGCGGCGTCCTGGCGGCTGCCGCGCGTGGCTAGAGCTTTCCGCGGTGGCCCTGCTGTCCGGGGTCTCGGTCTTCTTGTGGCGAGTCTCGGCGAACGTGGCTGGGCGAGCTTGCCGGGCGCGGCGATCCCGCCGGGAGCTATGAGGTCCGCGAGAGCGTGCAACTGGCGTTCCTGACGGTCATCCAGCTGCTGCCGCCGCGCCAGCGCGCGGTGCTGCTGCTGCGCGACGTGCTGGGCTTTTCCGCCGCCGAGACCGCGCAGATCCTGCAGGCCAGCCAGGCTGCCGCCCTGGAAACCCACCGCGCGGCCGGGCGCCTCCGCCCGGCCAGCGCCCCCGACCCGGGCGCCGAGCGCGAGCTGGCGGACCGGTTCACGGCGGCCTGGCACGCCTGCGACATTCCCGCCCTGGTGTCGGTGCTGGCCGGGGCTGCCTGCTGACCATGCCCCCGGCCCCGCTCGCCTACCGCGGCCCGGACGCCATCGGCTCGTTCTTCGCTACGGTACCGGCGGGCGGGGACCTGACCGCCATCCGGCTGATTCCGGCCCGGGCCAACGGGCAGCCCGCCGTGGCCGCCTACCTGCGCGACGGAAGCACCGCCAAGGCGTACGGCATCATGGTCCTTACCGTGCACGCGGGCCTTATCAGCGAGATCACCGGCTTCGCCGACCCGGAGCTGTTCCCGCTATTCGGCCTCCCGGCCCAGGCAGACTGGCCACCCCGGCCATGCCAGTTAAAGGAGGATCTGTGGCTTACGACGAGGAGCTGGCCGACCGGGTCCGGGCGGTGCTCCCGGCCGCGGAGGCGGTGACGGAACGGCAGATGTTCGGCGGCTTGGCATTCATGCTCGGCGGCCACATGTTCTGCGGCGTCATCAAGGACACTCTCATGGTCCGGCTCGGGCCCGGCGGCGCCGGCCGCGCGCTGGACCGGCCGCATGTGCGGCCGATGGACTTCACCGGGCGCCCGATGAAAGGCATGGTCTTCGTCGAGCCCGAAGGCCTGCACGGTACTGCGCTGCAGAACTGGGTCGACGCCGCCGCCGGCTACGCACGCGGCCTGCCGCCCAAGCAGCCCGCGCCGACTGGCCGGAAGCGCCGATGACATCACGGCCGGCCCGCCGGGTGGGGGGCCGGCGATGACACTGCCAGGCCGCCTGGCAGGGCCACCAGGCAGGCCGTTGTTACCGCCCCGCCCCATCCTGGACTGCCTGGTACAGTACGCGGTTAGCATGGGCGCATGCCGGGTGAGCCGAGAACCGGGCGCGGGCGCGCCAGCCGGGAGCGGATCGTGGAGCGCGCGGCGGAGCTGTTCGCTGAGCGGGGCGTGGCGGGGACGAGCCTGGATGAGGTGCTGGCGGCCGCGGGGGCGGGCAAGAGCCAGCTCTACCACTATTTCCGCGGCCGGGACGAGCTGGTGGAGGCGGCGGTGGGGCTGCGCTGCACCCAGGTGCTGGCCGGGCTGACCCGGGCGCTGGGCGGCGTAGCGTCACTGGCGGAGCTGGAGCAGGCGCTGGCAGGCTTCGTGGCGGGGTTGGAGCAGATGGGGCTCCCGGGGTGCCCGATCGGGTCGCTGGCGGCCGAGGTGGCCGAGCGTAACGAGGGCGCGCGGCTGCAGGCCGCCGCGGCATTCGGCGCCTGGGAGCAGCTGTTCGCGGACGCGCTTGCGCGGATGCGTGCCCGGGGTGAGCTGCGTGCGGACGCCGCACCCGCCGTGCTGGCCACGGCGCTGCTGGCCAGCATCGAGGGCGGGATTGTGCTGAGCCAGGCACACAAGGACCCGGCGCCTTTGCATATCGCGGTGGAGGCGGGGGTCGCGCAGCTGCGAACTCACCTGAGCTAAGTCTGTACTAATCAGTCCACTGCTGTTAGTCTCAAAGACTGTACTAATCGGTACAGTCTTGGAGGCTCATCTCGTGACCACCCAGCACGGTTCCTTCCTCGCGACCCGCCGTGGCAGGCTCACGCTGCTGCTGTTATGCGCGGTGCAGTTCCTGGACGTCGCCGATTCCTCGATCATGAACGTCGCGCTGCCGTCGATCCGGCGCGACCTGGGATTCTCGGTGCCGAGCCTGCAGTGGGTGCTGTCCGGCCACCTGCTCACCTACGGAGGGCTGCTGCTGCTCGGCGGCCGGGCCGGGGACCTGCTCGGCCGACGGCGGCTGCTCGCGGCGGGCACCGCGCTGTTCGCGGCCTGCTCGCTGGTCGGCGGCCTGGCCGCAGACGCGGGCATGCTCGTCGGCGCGCGGCTCGGCCAGGGCGCGGCCGCGGCCATGATGGCCCCGGCCGGGCTGTCCATCCTGACCACCACGTTCAGCCAGGAACCGACCGCAGCCGGGCACTCGGCACCTGGGGCGCGGTCTCCGGCCTAGCAGCCGCTGCCGGGGTGTTCCTCGGCGGCGTGTTGTCGCAGGGCCCGGGCTGGCGGTGGGTCCTGTTCGTCAACCTGCCGGTCTGCGCGCTGATCCTGGCCGGCGCCGCCCGCCTCCTCCCTGGCGAGCGGCACCGCGCCCGCCAGGCGACATCTGCGCCTGCCATCCGGCTCGTGAGCCAGGCAGTCCGCGATGCCCTGAGGGCAAGGCCGGCAAGCTAGAGCAGCGTGAGCGCACTCATCCAGTAATAGACCACGTACGCGCCCGCAAGCCACAGCACGACCGCGCTGATCCAGCTGATGTGGCGGCCGAGCACCCGGGCCCGCCGGACCAGGCCGTCCCCGAGCCAGGCCGTGGCGAAGGTCGCCGCCGTGAGCACTACCCCCATGCCGACGCCGAACAGCACGAATTGCGCGGCGGCGGCAATCAACCCGTGCGCCTGGAGTGAGGTGCCGACGACGCTGAGGAACAGCGGCAGCGTGCAGCCCAGCGACGCCAGGCCGTAGCCGACGCCGTAGGCGGCGTATCCACGCAGACCCCGGGTCCTGGTGGCGCCGCCGAGCCTGCTGGCCGCCAGCGGCCCGAGCCGGCTGCTCAGGTCCCGGCCGGACGCCAGCAGGCCGGCGAGCAGGATCAGGCTGGCGCCGACCGCCGCGCCGATCCACGGAAGGGACGAGGTGAGCGCGGACGCCGCCAGCCCGGCCAGGACTCCGGCGAGACCAAAGAGCGCGGCGAAGCTCGCGGTCATCGTGACGCTGACGCTAAGGGCACGGATGGCGAGTCCGCGGCCAGAACCCGCGGGTGGAGCGTCACCGAGGTAATAGCCGATGTAGGCAGGCAGGAGAACGAAGCCGCACGGGTTCACGGCGGCGACCATCCCAATGATGACCGCGTACCCAAGCGGCGCCCACGTCCCGACCTTGAGGAACATCCCGGAAACGAAGGCCGACAAGTCCTCCACGGCGATGAGCGGCCCCCAGGTCGCGGCATCGGGACGCACTCCCGCAGCGAAGGCGAACGCCAGCACGGCCGCGCTGATGCCCGCTGCCAGCCATGCCTGAACGGGCCGACGGACGGGAGAATCCGCGGCGGTCATCGGTCGTCCCGGCCTACCGGAACAGCCGCGCGATGGCGCCAAGCAGTTGCCCGGTGCTGGCGATGACCGGCCCACCCTGGCTCACCACCGGGCCAGGGACCGCGCCCCAGCGCGCGTGCGGTCCGAAGAGCAAGTAGTAGTCCCAAGTCGGCCCGTACTGATGGGTGACATGCCGGGAGAACCACTGACTGGACACCGCGCTGCCGTCCCAGAATCGTGTGACCCGGCTGTCCGCCAGCACCGACGGGTTGATCGCGTTCCGCGTACCGTCCAGGAACGGCACCCACACAACGAACACTGCCAGCTTCGGATCGGTCGTCCTGGCCAGGATGTTGCTTTGCACCCAACTGGCGCCCGCGAGACATGCCGGTCAAGTGGGGGAGAGGATCAGGACCAGCCGCCTGCTCCCGCCGGCGTGGTTGAAAAGCGCCTTCAGCGTGGAGATCCGGTTCAGCGTGATCACCCGGCTGACGGACGACGAGCCGGGTACCGCGCCGGAGGTGCACGACGCCAGCAGAGCGGTCGCGAGGATGGTGGCAGCGAGGGCCTTGATCGCGCCCGCCAAGACCGGCGCCCCCGGCTCCGTGGCCGACCGCCGTGCGCGACGCATCCGCCCTCCGCTCTTGCTCCTGGCCCGGTCCAGTATGCCCGCGTCGGGCGCATTCGCGCGAACGCATTACCGGTCAGTCCGCCACGGCCGCCGAACCAGCAGCTACCAGCGCAGCGGCGCAACGACCACAGCCACGATCCGCCCCCGTCAATCTCTCCCGCGCCTGCCCCGCTTCAGCGATACCACGTGCACGGCAGTCCGCCGGCACGCCTGACCGGTGCAGGCAACATCCGGAGCGGCGGTCGCCGCCCGCAGCAGCTGCCCTGGTCCGCTCACGCTCCGCGACCGCAGTCCTGGCCAGACCGCACGACGAGGGCTCGATCTGTGTCGCACCGTTGCGATCAGCGTGGCCGTCAGTGTCGCACCAAAAGGGAACGTTATGATGCCACCGCGTTGATCATGCCTCGAACGCCTGATGACCGCGCCAGCCCGGCGGCTGGCTTCGGCGGCCTGGCCAGTGCACAGCTACCGGTCATAAGGCACATCGCCAACCTGCGGCCTTAGACCGCCCGCGCGTCCAGGATCACCGCGAACGCGGCGACATCGACTCCCAGCGGAACCGGCAGCCCGGCGCCAGTCCACAGAACGCAGCTAACTACACAGGGGTCCGCCGCGCGCAGCACCGCCGTTCGGTGCGCTACCGGTACAGATCCTTTCGACTGCGGAGGTGCGCCAGATCGGGATTTCTGGCGCGTAGCGGGCGGGTGCCCGACTCTGGCCATCCGGTGGAATCCTGTGCGTGTTGTCGGCGCCGGTACTGCGGACAGTTCAGCCGGGTCAGGTTCAGCCGGGTCAGGTTCAGCCGTGCTGTCCCGGGCGTGCCCGATCGCCGGTGCTGCCCGCATTCTGAACAACGGGCATCCGTTATACGATGCCGAGTGCCGGTCAAGTGCCGTACTTTGATATTCGAGCACAACGCGATGCGGATCTTCGACAGCCATGTTTCGTGGCGCTGACCGTAACCGGTGCCGTCCGATGGTTGCGGCTTCGGCACAGGCCGTCGTGGGCTGCTGATGGAAAATGGTTGCGGGTGAGTTTCGTGGCAATCCAGACTCCTGACCGGCGGTTGCGGGTGTTCGTCAGCTCGACGCTGTCCGAGCTGGCTGAAGAGCGGCGTGCGGTCAGGCGTGCCGTCTCGGCGCTGCGTCTGACGCCGGTGATGTTCGAGTCCGGCCGGAGCGCGGCCACATCCGCCCCGGGATCTTTACCGAGCGTACCTAGCTCAGAGCGATATTTTCATCGGCCTGTACTGGCAGCGTTATGGCTGGGTTGGTCCCGGCATGGACTTTTCGGGCCTTGAGGATGAATTCGAGCTGTCACGGGGATTACCTCGCTTGTTGTATTTCAAGGCGCCTGCTCCGGGACGCGAGCCCCGCCTAGCCAGCCTGATCTTTCGGATCGAGGAGCTGGCGTCAGACTCCTACCGCACGTTCGGCACGGCTACCGAACTCGGCCGGCTGGTACGCGACGACCTGGCCGCGCTGATAAGTGAGCGGTTCGCTGGCACCCGCCCGCTGACCGGCGCCGCCGTCCATGGCCGCGGGGCCGCCGCTGGCCAGCACGCTGGCCTGCCGCGATCGGCGGGGTGCACGCTTCCGGCGGACACGTCGGCGTTCACCGGCCGCAGCCAGCAGTTGCAGGAGATCACCGCGACGGCGGCCAGCGCTGCGCAAGCGGGCCGGGCGGTCGCCATTCATGCGATCGACGGCATGCCCGGGGTGGGCAAGACCACCCTGGCAACCACCGCTCCGCCCGCAGCAACTTCTGCAAGTCT
>WNFX01001203.1_pt1 | contig 26663 bp, 23 predicted proteins | sample 5400111 | NCBI WGS metagenome assembly WNFX01 (sample SAMN13153363, study PRJNA577476) | soil metagenome | isolation source: 40 cm soil or saprolite under grassland replicate 1 | place: USA:California | collected 2016-06-15
TCACCCCGGCGGTGACCGTGGCGGCGCTCGATGCGTCGGGAAACACCGTCACGAGCTTCACGGGCGCCGTCTCGATCGCCATCGACAACAACCCCGTGGGCGGGACGTTGACCGGCAACGCCCCCGTGAACGCGGTGAACGGAGTGGCGACGTTCGCGAATCTGACGATCGACAAGGTGGGGACCGGCTACACGCTCAAGGCCACTTCCGGCACGCTCACCCAGGCGACGAGCAACTCATTCAACATCACGGCGGCGCCGCCGCCCCCCGCGACGCATCTCGCGTTCGGCGTGCAGCCGAGTAACACGCAGGTCGGGGTGGCGATCACCCCGGCGGTCACGGTAACCGCCCTGGACGCGTCGGGGAACACGGTCCCGAGCTTCACGGGAGCGATCTCCCTCGCCCTCGGCAACGCAGGGGGTGCGACGCTGTCAGGCAACGGCCCGGTGAATGCGGTGAACGGAGTAGCAACGTTCGCGAATCTCACGATTGACAAGGTGGGGACCGGCTACACACTCACCGGCACCTCCGGCACGCTCACTCAGGCGACGAGCAACGCATTCAACATCACGGCGGCCCCGCCCCCGACCGGCGACCTCACGGTGACGACCACCACCTCGGGTCCGAACGCGCCGAGCAGCTACACGGTCACGGTGGATGGCGGCCAGAGCAAGACCATTCAGGCCACCGGAAGTGTGAGCTACAGCGGGTTCACCGCGGCGAGTCATTCCGTCCAGCTCAACGGCGTGCCATCGAACTGCTCCGTCAGCGAGGCGAACCCGCAGACCGTCACCGTGCCGGCGAGCGGGACGGCGCAGGCGAGCTTCACGATCAGCTGCGCGGCGCTCACGGGGGACCTCACGGTGACGACCACTACCTCCGGCTCGAACGCGCCGAGCAGCTACACGGTCACCGTGGATGGCGGCCAGAGCAAAACCATTCAGGCCACCGGGAGCGTGAGCTACAGCGGGCTCACCGCGGCGAGCCATTCCGTCCAGCTCAACGGCGTGCCGTCGAACTGCTCCGTCAGCGAGGCGAACCCGCAGACGGTCACCGTGCCGGCGAGCGGGACGGCCGAGGCGACCTTCACCATCACCTGCGTGGCGCTCACCGGGAGCCTCAACGTCACCACCTCCACCAGCGGCCCCAACCAGCCCAGCGGTTACACCGTCACGGTGGACGGAGGTCAGAGCAAGAGCATCGGGGCGAGCAGTAGCGTGAGCTATAGCGGGCTCACCGCGGCGAGCCACTCCGTCCAGCTCAACGGCGTGCCGTCGAACTGCTCCGTCAGCGAGGCGAACCCGCAGACCATAACGGTGCCGGCGGGTGGGACGGCCCAGGCGAGCTTCACCATCACCTGCACGGCGCCGAACCAGCCGCCCACGGCGGCCTTCACCTCGAGCTGCAGCGGGCTGACCTGCAGCTTCACCGATCAGAGCACGGACCCGGACGGCTCGGTGACCAACTGGCAGTGGAATTTCGGCGACGGCCAGACCTCGAACACGCGGAACCCGTCACACACCTACTCAGCCGGTGGGACCTACAACGTCACCCTCACGGTGACCGACAACCAGGGCGCGACAGACCAGGTCACGAACCCCGTGTCGCCCAGCGCGCCGAACCAGCCGCCTAGCGTGACTGCCGGGGGGGAGCAATACGTGTTGGTCGGTTCGCTGTTTACGCTGGAGGGCGCGTCGTTCAGCGACCCGGACCACGATGCCCCGTGGACCATGACCATCGACTGGGGTGACGGGACGTCGTCGGCACCGTTCACGACCTCGAATGAGGGGCCGATCAACGGATCGCACTCGTATCCCATAACTATTCTGCCGGCCGACTACACGCTCCGAGTGACCGTGACAGACAGCCACAACGCCAGCAACTCGGCGCAAAAGGTGGTCCACGTAGTGTTGGGGTTGTGAGCGCGGGGGCGGGGAAGGACGCAGTCGCCCGTTCCCATCCTGAAAGGTGGGCTCAGCGAGTCAACCCATAGCGAGTCGCGCCGGAATGTTCCCACGCTAAAGCGTGGGCTCGGCAATGCACTGTGCTGAAGCACACTACGCTTCAGCGTTGTGCCTGGCCGAGCCCATCCTTCAGGATGGGGAACTCCGACGCCTGATCTCAGCTCTCAGCACCCTGTTAAGGACACGCAACCGCTGGCTACAGCAGCCCGCCGCGCCGTAGCTTCCCCAGCTGGTCATAGCGCGTGTCGTGCGCCGCCAGCACTTCGGCGGGGGACACCGTCGCGACGCCCGACTTGCCGACCTCGACGCCGGCCGCGTAGTTCGCCACCTGCGCCGCCTCGCGCACCGACGCCCCCGCCGCGAGCGCGGTGCCTACCCATGCCGTCACCGTGTCGCCCGCGCCTGAGACGTCGAACACCTCACGCGCCATCGTCGGGATGCGGTGCACCTGCTTGTCCTTCGTGAACAGCGCCATCCCCTCGGCGCCGAGCGTGAGCAGCAGGTTGTCCACGCCCAGCTTGTCGAGCGACATGGGTAGCGCGTCGGGGTGCTCGAGGTCGAGCGTCGCCCCCATCGCCTGCTCCAGCTCCCGCCGGTTGGGCTTGAACACGGTGGCGCCGGGGTAGGCGAAGAAGTTCTTGAACTTGGGGTCCACGACGGTCGGCACGCTGCGCTTCTTGGCGAGCGACATCGCCAGCTCGATCACCACCGGTGTGAGCGTCCCCTTGTTGTAGTCCTCGATCAGCAGCGCATCGGCGTCAGCCATGGCGCGCTGCAGCCGGGCGGCGAGCTGCTCTTCGGCGCGCGGCGAGATCGGGTCCTCCACTTCTTCGTCGATCCGCACCACCTGCTGGCCGCGCGCCGTGACGCGCGTCTTGGACGTGGTGGGTCGCGCGGCCGCGACCACGATGTGCTGGTCCACCAGGCGGTTCTGCGCCAGCTCCGCGCGAAACGAGTCGCCCCGCGCGTCGTCGCCGATCACCGCCACGAGCCGGCACTCAGCCCCGATCGCCGCCACGTTCGCGGCGACGTTGGCCGCGCCGCCCAGCGCGGTGCGGCGCGCGCGCACAGTGACCACCGGCACCGGCGCCTCGGGTGAGATGCGCTCGGCGTCCCCCGACAGATAGACGTCGAGCATCGCGTCACCGACGACGACGATGCGCCGAGCCGCCATCTTCTGGAACAGGCCCGCCAGGTAGTCGCGGGTGAGGCGGGGGTCGGGCGTAACCGTCATCTGGTCCCCATCCTGAAGGATGGGCTCGGCACGACACTGTGCTGAAGCACATTCCAGCGAATGCCCTTTAGGGTAGCGCCGCGCCGAGCACACCCTTCAGGGTGTGAAACAAAACGCTCGACGTCCGTCCTGAGAGGTCCCGAGCGTGTCACGGCAGCCCGCCTTGCCATCCGAACCGATACGTCACGCTCACCGACCCGACGAACTTGGTTCGCGTCTGTCCCGTCACGTGCCCGTAGTCGCTGATGTGATGCACCCCCGCGTCGAATCTCAGGCCCAGATGCGCGTCCGGTGTGTAGCTCCCCGATAGGGCCGCGCGCAGCGTGCGCTCCACAACCCCCGAGAGGATCGTCGCCGTGGTGCCGTACGCCGATCTGGGAGGGTAGGGCAGCCGAAAGTCGCCCTCCCCCTGACGCAGCAGCGTCACTTCGGGGGACACGAGCAGCTGCGGCGCGGCGAGGATCGTGGCGCTCACAGTGGCCTGATCGTAGTCGCTGAAGTTCCGCCCCAGTCCCACGAAGCGCCGCTCGACAGCCTCCGCCGGATTGGGCGTGCGATAAGTCAGATTCGCGACCCGGGTGTAGTACGCTTTCCAGCTGGCACTGTGCACCGCCCCCTGCGCGCCGAGCGTGAGCCCGTATGAAGGAGGCTCGCTGTCTGCCTGGGTGCGCCGGTCGATCTGGAGGTCGTCGATCAGCAGTTGGCCGAACAGCGTGAGGGCCGAGAGCCGCATCTCGAAGTCTGCGCCGAGCAGGCTGTTCACCGACACATTCTGGTCGTACTCCACCAGCAGGCCGAGGTTGAGCACGTTGGCAAACCAGGGCTCGAGCGTGCGTCCCGGGCCGGAGGCGACTTCCCCTTCCCACACGGCGACGCTGGTGTGGTCTCCCGGCCGGGCTAACAGCCGGTGCGCGATGAAGTAGCGGTGATTGAGAGTGCCGACTGTGTCCACGCCGTCGTCCAGTTGAGTGACGAGTGCCTGCAGCTGTAGCCGCGGCGTCCCCACGAGGAGGCCGAGGTGATCATAGCTGTAGGGGCTGGGCGACACGATCAGGCTCGCCACTTGGGGCGGGCCCCAGTTGCGGTCGAGCGAGCCGAAGAACAGCTCGGCGTAGCGCCAGTGGGCGTCGAGATACGCTTCGGCGTTGCGGCCCGCGACGACGCGATTCTTCTTGCCGAAGTAGTCCGGGTCGTACTTGAGGCGGGTGTCGAAATAGGGATGTGTGACGGCGACGAGCGCGCCGAGCCGCAGCTGCACCGCCAGGCCGCCGTTCACGAAGCCCCGGTCGGCCCCGGGCGCGCGGGGAGGCTGGCCCCGGCCAATCTCCAAAGGGTCGCGCAGCGGGTGCGTCGCGGCGGCAACGCCGGCGTTCCCGTCGATCCGGTAGCGAGGCCCGCTCTGCTCACCGCCCAACGCCGCCAGCAGGCGGTGCACTGTCCGGGTGACTGTGGGGCTGGTGGCGAGGGTGTCGACATCGCGCAGCGCGCGCACCACGTCGGCTTCGCGCAGCGGCCGCGTGAGCGGCGCGGGATCGGCGATCACGCCCGCGGCGATCAGGTGCTCGACGTACGGCGTCGTCCAGTGATCCCGCGGCAGGTACGCCGACGCCTGCTGGGCCGCGAGCGGCGCGGCGCAGAACCAGACGATCAGGAGGGCGCGCATAGCGAGCGCGCAAATTGAACGTGCCTGACCCTGCCTCGCAACTCGCGTCGTCAGGGCAGCACGTTTTCGTAGGATACGCGGTACGTAACGTCGATCGAGCCGACCCAACGTGTGTCGCTCGTCCCGCTCACGTGCCCGACGTTGTGGATCAGGTGCACGCCACCGTTGCCGGACAGTTGGAATCCGCCGAGCTGCCAGCTCCCACCCAGGGCGACGCGCAGCGTGCGCTCCACCACGCCTTGGAACAGCGTCGCCGTGCTCGGATAATCGGGGATGAGGGGGTGCGGCTGGCGGGGGTCGCCCTCGCCTTGCCGCAACAGCGTCAGCTCCGGCTCGAGCAAGAGCGACGGACGGGGCAGCACGCTCAGCTTGAGCGTCGCCTGGTCGTAGTCAGCGAAGTTCCGGCCGGTGCCCAGCAGATGATACACGGGAACCTGGAGGTTGTCCTCGTTGCGGTAGGTGAGATTCGCGACTTGCGTATAGAATAGTTGCCAGCCCACTGGCGCACGGCGCACCCGGCCCTTCGCGCCGACAGTGAACGCGTAGCTCGTCGGCTTGAGATCGGCCGGAATCTTGCGCGATACCTGGATGTCGTCGAGCATGAACTGACCGAACAGCGTAGTCGTCGCTCGCCGCTCGAAGTCGATGCCCCAGAATCCGTTGACGTTCGCTCCGGTACTAGTCTGCCGCAGCGTGCCGAGCGTGGCGATGTTGAGATACCACGGCTCGAGCTGGCGGCCGACCCCTGACAGAACCGACGCCTCCCAGAACGCCGCGGTCCAGCGCGGGCCCGGTCGGATCCATAGCCGGTGGTACACCATGTATCGGTTGACCGGGGTGCCGCTCGCGTCCGTGCGCGTATCGAGCTGAGTCGCGATCGCCTCGACCCGAACCCGCGCGCTGCCGAAGCTGATGTAGAGGTGGTCGAGGCTGTAGGGGTCATCGGACAGCAACACGCCCTGAATGCCGCTCGGCCCCCAGTTTCGGTCGAGGATCCCGAAGAACAGCTCGGCGTGACGCCATTGGGCACTCACGTACCCTTCCTCGAACCGGGTCGAGTTGTTCGCCTTGGCGTACCAATCGGGGTCATACTGCAAGCGCGTGTCGACCTTCGGGTGCGTGACGCCGACGACGGGCCCGAACAGCATCTGGACCTCGGCGCCGGCACTCGCGAACGCGCGCTTGTCGAGCGGCCGCGCGGGAATGCCTCTGCCGAGCTCCAGCGGGTCTCGTAACGCCTGGGTGGCAGCTGCCGCGCCGAGCGCTCCTTCGATTCGGAACGACGGCGCCGCCCGGTGGCCGGCGAGCTCCGCGAGCAGCCGGCGCAGGGTGGCTCGCGCGGCGGGACCGAGCCTGGTCGAGTCGGCGCCCTGGAGCGCTCGCGCTAGGTCCGATCGCTTGAGCGGCCGGGTGAGCGGCGTGGGATCGGCGACCACGCCGGTGGCGATCAGATGCTCGACGTACGGCATCGCCCAGTACTGTAGCGGTACGTAGGGAGAGGCATCCTGCGCGGCGAGCATCGCCCCGCCCGTGAGGGCGGGGATCACGTGCAGCGCTGTCATGATGACGAGTGAGGGGAGGGAGCGCATGGAGTGGCCGAATCTGTCTGCGCACCGGGAGTCTCGCAACGGCGCGCGCGAAGCGATGCTTGCTCGAGCTCGGCTGACCCCGGGCCGACGGCCCGGGGTGATCCAATTCCGAGGAACTTTGGTTGATTGACCCCGGGCCGACGGCCCGGGGTGATCCAATGTCGCGGACGTTGGGTTGATTGACCCGGGGGCGGTGCCCCGGGGGCGGTGCCCCGGGGGCGGTGCCCCGGGGTTACGTTCACGGGTGTGTCTTGACCCCGGGGCATCGCCCCGGGGTCAGCCCACCCGGACGCTCATTCCATTAAGTTGTCCCCGCCCATGTCCCCGCTGCTGGTCCTGATAGTCGCCGTTCTGGCCACCACCTACGCCGGCCCGATCGTGCGGTTCGCCACGGCCCCGGCGGTCGCGATCGCATTCTGGCGCCTGGTGCTGGTGCTGCCTGTGACGTTCGGACTCGCGACGCGCGAGCGGCAGCGCACCAGCGTCATGCGCGAAGCGTTCCCGCTCATGCTGCTCGCCGGTGTGCTGCTCGCCGTGCATTTCTGGACCTGGATCGCGTCGCTGCGGTTCACCACCGTGGCGAGCTCGGTGGTGCTCGTGTCGCTGAAGCCGATCTTCGCCTGGGGCATCGCGGCGCTGTGGCTCGGCGAGCATCCCGCTCCCACCGAGCGGTGGGGCATCGCGCTCGCGGTGGCCGGGGCCACATTGATCGGTCTCGGGGACGCGCGGCTCTCGCTCGGCGCGCTGGGCGGCGACGTGCTGGCGCTCGCGGGCGCGCTCACCGGCGCCGGCTACTACGTGATCGGGCGCCGCGTGCGCCGCACCGTGGGCATCTGGAGCTACGCCTCGGCGGTGTACGCGGTCGCGGCGCTGCTCCTCGGCTTCAGCGCGGCGCTGCGGGGCGCCCCGCTCACCGGCTTCGGCGGCCGCGACTGGACCGTGTTCGGCGCGATGGCAGCGGGGCCGATGCTGCTCGGCCACACGGGAATGAACTACGCGCTCAAGCACTACCGCGCGACCACCGTGAACGTGGCCGCGCTGGGGGAGCCGGTGGGGGCGAGCCTGATCGCCTGGCTGGTGCCTTCCATACACGAGGTGCCCCCGCCGGCCGCGTTGCTCGGGGGGATTCTGGTGCTGTTGGGAATTGCGATGTCGTTGGGAGGTGAAAGTGTGTCTTCGGCGTCGGAGGTTCCCATCCTGAAGGATGGGCTCGGCGAGGCACAACGCTGAAGCGTGGTGTGCTTCAGCACAGTGCCCCGCCGAGCCCACGCTTCAGCGTGGGAAAGGAGGCGATGGAGTGAGAGTTGAGCAGCTGCGCGGCGGAGTGGTGGAAGCCTGGCACGACCTCCACATCGCCGTCGTTGATGGGACGGGGAGGCTCGTCGCCAAGGTCGGAGATCCCGACCTCGCCACTTACTGGCGATCGGCGGCGAAGCCATTCCAGGCGCTGCCGCTGGTGACGGACGGGGCGGTCGACCGGTTCGGGCTCACGACCGAGGAGCTCGCGCTGTGCTGCGCGTCGCATTCGAGCGAGCCGGGGCAGGTGGCGATCGTCCGCGACTTCCTCGCCAAGATCGAGTGCGCCGAGCGCGATCTGCTGTGCGGTCCACACCCCCCGCTCTCCGAGCGCGTCGCCCAAGACTACGCCACCCGCGGCGTGCGGCTCACGGCCGTCTACTCGAACTGCTCGGGAAAGCACGCCGGTATGCTCGCGCTCGCGCGGCATCACGGCTGGCCCACCGCATTCTACACGCGGCTCGAGCATCCCGTGCAGCAGCGCTGCCTCGAGGAAGTGAGCCGGTGGACGGACCTGCCGATACCGGAGATCAAGACGGCGGTCGACGGCTGTGGCGTGGTGTGCTACGGGCTGCCGCTGCGGCAAATGGCGCTCGCCTATGCGAGACTGCCGAGTGCGGAGTTCGGAATGCGGAGTGCGGAGTTTCACGTCCGGGGTCGTGCCGCGAATGGCCCTGCACAGCAACTCCGCACTCCCCACTCCGCACTCCGCATTGTAGAGGCCATGCTCCGCCACCCCGAGCTCATCGCCGGCGAAGGCCGCCCGTGCACGGACCTGATGCGCGCCCATCCCGGTCGCGTGCTTGCAAAGGTGGGCGCCGAAGGGGTGTACTGCGCGCTGCTAGTGCGCGAAGGGCTCGGCATCGCGCTCAAAGTGCAGGACGGCCATGGCGTCGCCGCCGCGTTGGCCCTGGCCGCGGTGCTGGAGGAGCTGGGCCTCCGGCCGCGCCCGGCGACGCTCATCGCCCGGCCGAACGTGAACACCCGCGGCGAGCCAGTCGGCGAATTGCGCGTAAATGGGGGGTTGGAGAAATGAAAGGATGAGGGAACGGGGAAGCGGGACTGGTAATATGGGCGAGGACGACTTACCCCGGGGCGGCGCCCCGGGGTCACGCGGCGCGCAGCCCCTCGATCCCCGCACGATCGCCCTCGTGCAGGTAGCGGCGGCCCTCGCCGAAGGGAAGGCGCCCGCACTGCGCCAGCGGCTGGTCGCGGCACGCGCGGCGGCCGTGCCCGACATCTGGATCGAGGAGCTGTTACTCCAGAGCCTGCTCGTCGTGGGCTACCCGCTCGCGCTGGTCGCGTTCGGCGTGTGGCGTGAGATCACGGGCCCGGCGTCCGCTCAGGGGGACGGGGGCGGGAGCGGGGGCGGGGACGGGGAGGAGCTGGCGCACGCAGACTGGGAGTCGTGGGCGAAGCGCGGCGCCGCGGTATGCGCGGCGGTGTACGGGCGCGCCTACCACAAGCTGCTCCTCAACCTGCGGGGGCTGCATCCGGCGCTCGAGGATCTCGTGCTGGTGGACGCGTACGGCAAGGTGATCGGCCGGCCGGGGCTCGATCTCAAGCGCCGCGAGCTGTGCACCGTGGCGGAGATCGCCGTGCTCGGCACCGCTCAGCAGCTGCACTCCCATCTACGGGGTGCGCTGAACACCGGCGCGACGCGGGCGGAGGTGGAGGGGGTGCTGGCGCTAATCGACGGAGACCTGGATGCGGAGCGGCGGCGGAATGCGCGGGAGCAGTGGGAAGATGTGCGACAAAGAAAGCTGTGAAGTGCGGAGTGCGGAATGCGGAGTGCGGAGTGTAAAGGCGGGGGCGTGACGCGAGCTCGCCTTGCGGTACGCACGCAGGCATTCGCATCAGCGGTGGTTCGCCTAGTTGAGGGTCTCCCACAGGGGCGCACCGCCGATGTCATCGGCCTTCAGCTCCTGCGGGCCGGCACGTCGGTTGGGGCTAATTATCGCGCTGCATGCCGAGCACGGTCGCGGAAGGAATTCATCGCGAAGATGGGCATCGTTGAAGAAGAGGCCGACGAATCTCAGTTCTGGATTGATCTTCTGAATGAGCGGGGCGTTGTCGACGCCACACGTCTGTCGTCTCTGGGCGAAGAGGCAGGCCAAATCGTAGCGATGGTGGTCTCGTCAATCAGAACGGCGCGCGGAGCTCCCCGTTCAACTCCGCACTCCGCACTCCGCATTCCGCACTCCGATCCGCAATGTTCATAGACCGCGCCCTGGTTCACGTCCTCGGCGGCGCCGGCGGCGCCGGTGCCTCATCTTTCCGCCGCGAAAAGTTTGTTCCCAAGGGCGGCCCTGATGGCGGCGACGGCGGCCCCGGCGGCTCGGTCTACGTGCGCGCCGATCCGAACCTCGCCACCCTGCTCGACTACCGGTACCGCACCCACTGGAAGGCCGAGCGCGGCCAGCATGGCAAGGGCAAGAACATGACCGGAAAGACGGGGAAGGATCTGTACCTGCCCGTGCCGCCCGGGACCGAGGTGCACGATGCCGACGCCGGCACCATGCTCGGAGAGCTATTGAGCGCCGGGGACACGCTGCTCGTCGCGCAGGGGGGCCGCGGCGGGCGCGGCAACGCGCGCTTCGCAACCCCCACGCACCAGAGCCCGCGCGAATGGGAACCGGGAGAGTTCGGGGAGGAGCGCAACGTCGAGCTGGTGCTCAAGCTCATTGCCGACGTGGGCCTGTTGGGCGAACCCAACGCCGGGAAGAGCACGCTGCTCTCGGTAATCTCGGCCGCGCGACCCCGCATCGCCGACTACCCCTTCACCACGCTCGAGCCCCATCTGGGGGTCGTGGCACTCTCGGACGGCCGCGCCCTGGTCGTCGCCGACATCCCGGGGATCATCGAGGGCGCGCACGCGGGGAAAGGGCTCGGTCTCCGGTTCCTCCAGCACGTCGAGCGGACCCGGCTGATGGCCGTGCTCGTCCCCGTGGACAGCCACGACCCGCAGGCGGCCTACGAGCTGCTGCTGCGGGAAGCGGCGCTGTATTCAGCCGACCTGGCGGCGAAGCCGCACGTCGCAGTGCTCTCGAAGCTCGACTTACTTCCTCCCGGCTCCCGCCTCCCGAGCATCCAGACGCACGGCGGCGCTCCCGTGGTCGCGATCTCGGCCGTTACCGGCGCGGGGCTACCGGAGCTGTTGGAGACCCTGTGGCAGTCGCTCCCGCTGCGAGCCGCGACGAGCTAGCCGCCTACCTGGCGCTCGCGCAGGTGCCTGGCATCGGAGCCGCACGACTGCGCACGCTCACGGCCGCCTTCGAGAGCGCCGGGGCAGCGCTGCAGGCGCCCCACGGCGCCATCGCCGCGCTCCCTGGGTTCGGCCGGGCCGCCGCCACCGCCGTGCGGGCCGCGTCGCTGCGGGCGGCGCACGCGCTGCTCCAGCAGCTCGACCGCATGGGAGCGACCGTCCTCCTCAACGAGGATGACCCGTTTCCGCCACTGCTGCGCGACATTCCCGAGCCGCCGGCGCTGTTGTACGCGTGGGGGGATGTTGGCCTGCTCGCGCGTCCCGCCGCGGGGGTGGTCGGCAGCCGGAACCACACCGCCTACGGCGCGGCGGCGGCGCAGATCCTCGCCGCCGGAGTCGCGCGGGCGGGCGTCGTCGTCGTGAGCGGCATGGCCCGCGGCATCGACGCGACCGCGCACGCGGCGGCCTTGGACTCGGGAGGCGCGTCCGTCGGCGTGCTGGGGAACGGCTTTGGCGTCGTCTACCCCGCAGCGAACCGCGCGCTGTACGAGCGGATGATCGCGTGCGGCTGCCTCGTCACCGAGCTGCCGCCCGGCGAGCGGCCCCATGCCCATACATTCCCCCGCCGCAACCGCCTCATCAGCGGTCTCGCCGGCGTCACTGTCGTCGTCGAGGCAGCGGCCGGCTCGGGCGCGCTCATCACCGCCGATTGCGCGCTCGACCAGGGCCGCACCGTCCTCGCCGTCCCGGGACCGATCACCAGCCCGACCTCGCTCGGCTGCAACAAGCTCATCCAGCAGGGCGCGAAACCGGCGCTGTGCGCGGGGGATATCCTGGAGGAGTTGGGGCTGCCGGGGACGGCTGACCCCGGGCCGATGGCCCGGGGACAGACCCCCGAGCGGACGTCCGCGAGCCCCGGGGCACCGCCCCGGGGTCAGCCACCCGATCTGACGGAGCTGCAACGCTCTCTCTGGGACGCCCTGGCGTCCGAACCGAAGCACGTCGACGCACTCGTCGCGGCCGCCCGCGCGGAGACGAGCGCAGTGCTGACGGCGCTGACGGAGCTGGAAATGCGCGGCCTGGTGAAGCAGGAGCCGGGGATGCGGTTTGGGATCACCTGAAGTGCGGAATGCGGAGTGGGGAATGCGGAGTGTCAATGGAGACTTCAGGGCGCGAGCGACACTCCACTTCAATTCCGCACTCCGCACTCCACATTCCGCATTAGCTTTTCATCATGCCCCACCTCTACGTCCACGTCCCCTTCTGCGTGCGCCGCTGCTCCTATTGCGATTTTTCGATCGCGGTGCGGAAGCGCATCCCGGCTGGCGAATACGTGGACGCGGTGCTCTGGGAACTGGAGATGGTCCGCGCAGCTGACCCCGGGGCGGTGCCCCGGGGCACACCAGATGACGCTCTCGACACCCTGTACTTGGGTGGCGGTACCCCGTCCCTGCTCCCGGTCGATGCGTTGGCGGCATTGCTCACGTCTCTCCGTGACGCCTTTGGCGCGACGTCTTCGCGTGACGCCTCTAGCGTGACGTCTTTTCGTAGTTGCGCGACGTCTCTCCGGGACGATGTTGAAGTGACGCTGGAAGCGAATCCCGAAGACGTGACGCCTGAACATGCGAGTGCGTGGCGTCGTGCTGGCGTGAACCGCGTATCGTTGGGCGCCCAGTCGTTCGATGACCGTGTGTTGACCTGGATGCATCGCTCCCACGACGCGGCGCGGATCGGCGCGGCAGTGCGGACCCTGCGAGGGGCGGGGATCGACAACATCTCGCTCGACCTCATCTTCGCCTTGCCGGCAGAGCTCAAGCGCGACTGGGAGCGGGACTTGGAGATGGCCGTGTCGCTGCGTCCCGAGCACCTGTCCCTGTACGGGCTGACAGTCGAGGAGCGGACGCCTCTCGCCCGCTGGATCTCGCGCGGGGCCATCGTTCCTCCTGAAGAGGACGAGTACGCAGCAGAGTATTTGGTTGCGCACGCGCGGCTCGCGGCTTGCGGCTATCGGTTCTACGAGGTCTCCAACGCATGTCACGACGGGTTCCGCTCCCGCCACAACTCGGCGTATTGGTCCGGTCGGCCGTACCTCGGGCTCGGCCCTGCGGCGCACAGCTACGACGGCCGGGCGCGGCGCTGGAATGTCCCGGCGTGGCACGGGTACGCCCGCGCCATCGCTGCCGGCCGCTCCCCGGTCGAGTCCGAAGAGATCCTCACCCCCGAGCAACGGGAACTGGAGCGCGTTTATTTGTCGCTGCGCACAGATGCGGGACTGTCGCTCAACAGCCTCCACCGCCCCCCACCGCCCTTCACCGCCTGGTTGGCAGCGGGGTGGGTGCAGTTGCAGGGGGAGCGCCTGACATGCACTCCCCAGGGTTGGCTCCGCCTCGATGCCCTGGTCGACGACTTGACCGGGGCCAGCGCCGTCGGCTAAATTGTTAGTAGTTAAGAGGTTGGGTGACATGCCGAAGTCCCTCACAGAACGCGAACGGCAGGTGCTCGAGGCGGTGATCGAGACCTACGTCGAGACCGCCGAGCCGGCGGGGAGCCGGACTATCTCCAAGCGCTTCGGCATGGCCCTATCCTCGGCGACGATCCGCAACACGATGAGCGACCTCGAGGAGAAGGGGTACCTGTACCATCCCCACACCTCCGCCGGTCGCATCCCGACCGACCTCGCCTATCGAGTATACGTGGATTCGTTGATGCGGCTCCGGCAGGTGTCGGCGTCGGAGTCGGATCAGATCCGCGAAGAGTTGACGGGGGAGCGCACGGCGGTGGACCGGATCCTCGAGCGCGCCGCGCAGGTGCTGGGCGTGCTCACTAAGGAGCTGGGGGTCGCCGTAGGACCGTCGCTCGACGACGCCGTGCTCGAGCGGCTCGAGCTGCTCCAGGTCTCCTCGGAGCGGCTACTGCTGGTGCTGTCGCTCAAGAGCGGCGTCGTCCGAACCATCTTCGTCGAGGTGACGTCGCGCATGGCGGCCGCGGCGATCGCCCAGGTCGCCGTCGTGCTGAACGAGCGGCTCGCCGGGCTCACGCTGCGTCAGATCCGCAGCACGCTCTCCGATCGGTTGCGCGACGCGGCGAGCGATTCCCCCTCGGGCGAGCTGCTCAACATCTTCATTCAGGAGGCGGACGAGCTGTTCGACGTGCCGGCCACGGGCGCCGCGGCGGCGGGCGTCGTGCTCGGCAGCGCCCAGCTGCTCGCCGGCCAGCCGGAGTTCGCCACCAAGGAGCGGCTGCAGGGGCTGCTCGCAGTCACGGAGCGGCGCGATCTGCTGCGTGAGGCGCTCGCCAAACAGCTGGGGCACGGCCTCACGATCACGATCGGTGGCGAGCACCAGGATTCCCGACTCTCGCCCTTCACGCTCGTCACCGCCTCGTATCGGCTGGGCGCGCTGTCGGGCGTCATCGGCGTGCTGGGTCCCACGCGGATGCCGTACGACAAGATCGTGGCGCTGGTCGATCATACCAGCCGCCTCGTAGGCGAGCTGCTCGAGTGAGCCGGCCGACCGACTACTACGCCCTGCTGGGCGTCGCGCGCGACGCGGGTGAGGCGGACATCAAGAAGGCGTACCGCCGCCTGGCGATGCAGTACCATCCCGACCGCGTCGCCGCCGGGGAGAAGACCGCCGCCGAGGAGAAATTCAAGGAGATCACGGAAGCCTACGAGGTGCTGCGCGATCCCGAGAAGCGTGCGGCCTATGACCGCTACGGCGTGGCGGGCGTGCGCGGCGGCGCAGCGGGAGGGTTCGACTTCGCGCACTTCGACCTCTCCGAGGCGCTCAACATCTTCATGCGCGACTTCGGCGGCCTGGGTGGTTTCGACGCCTTCTTCGGCGGCGGCGAGCGCGCCCGGCGCGAGCGCCAGCGGGGCCAGGACCTGAAGGTCACGCTCGAGCTGACGCTCGACGAGGTCGCGAAGGGCGCCGTGAAGACGATGCGGTTGCGCACCCTGGATCGCTGCACTGCGTGCAGCGGGACCGGCGGGCAGGACGGCGCGCGCCCTACGACCTGCGGCACCTGCGGCGGGACCGGCGAGATGCGACGCGCAGCGCGCTCGATATTCGGGCAGTTCGTATCCGTCTCGCCCTGCCCGAGCTGCGCGGGTGAGGGCACGGTGGTCCGCCAGCCCTGCCCCAAGTGTCAGGGCGATGGCCGGGTGCGGGCCGAAAAGACGATCCAGATCGACGTCCCCGCGGGCGTGCAGGAGCACCACTACCTGACGATGCGCGGCCAGGGCGTGCCGGGCCCCCGCAACACCCCCCCCGGAGACCTGATCGCAGTGCTCGAGATCGCGGACGATTCCCGCTTCGAGCGTCATGGCGACGACCTGGTGTACGACCTGCCCGTCTCGTTCGCGCAGGCGGCGCTGGGCGCCGAAGTCGCGATTCCCACGCCGTACGGCGATGCCACGCTCAAGGTGCAACCGGGGACGCAGACCGGCGCCGTGTACCGCGTGAAGGGAAAGGGGCTGCCGCGGCTGGGCGAAGGCGGCCGCGGCGACCTGCATGTGCGAGTCCACGTCTGGACGCCCACCAAGCTCACGCCGGAGCAGCGCGCCGTGCTCGAGCGGCTGGCGAAGGTCGAGACCGCGCCACCGGCGGAGGACCGCGTGGGCCGGAAGCTCTGGGAGCAGCTGCGGCAGGCGTTCGGAAGTCGCTGAGCAGGGGGGACTCATGGCCGGGTGCATCTTCTGCAAGATCGCGGCGGGCGAGATCCCGGCGACCATCGTCAAGCGGGCCGACGGCATGATGGCCTTCCAGGATCTGAACCCGCAGGCGCCCACCCACCTGCTGGTGATTCCGACGGACCATCTCGCGTCGCTGAACGACGCCAAAGATCCCCAGCTGCTGGGACGGCTGCTCGGGTTCGCGCGCGACCTGGCGCGCGATGCCGGGATTGCGCAGCGCGGCTACCGCGTAGTGGTGAACACCAACCCGGACGGCGGCCAGACGGTGTTCCACCTGCACCTGCATCTCCTGGGCGGGCGACCGATGACGTGGCCGCCCGGCTAGCCCGGGCGAGAGCGCGGGGTTCAGGGTTGCACGAGGGTCCGTCCTGGGCTAAGTTTTTGCGTCGATCACAGTTAGCGAATGGCCATGCCGGAAGTCATCATTCATGATGACGAGAGCTTCGAACGGGCGCTGAAGCGCTTCAAGAAGAAATGCGAGAAGGCGGGGATCCTCTCCGACCTACGCAAACACCGTCATTACGAGAAGCCGAGTGAAAGAAAGAAGCGCAAGATGAACGCCGCGCGCCGCAAGAACCGGCGCACGCGGCCGGTCTGACCGTGGCCGATTTGCCCGAGCGGCTGCGCGCCGCGATGAACGAAGCCCGCAAACGACGCGATCAGGCGCGCACCCTTCTCCTCTCCACGATCCTCGCAGACCTCAAGAACCGCGAACTCGAGCTTCACCATCCCCCCTCCGACGACGAGGCCGCCGAGGTGCTGCGCCGCGGTATCAAACGACGCCGCGAGGCGGCGGAGCAGTACGGCGCTGCCGCGCGGCAGGAGCTGGCCGACCGCGAGCTCGCCGAAGTGCAAATGCTCGAGGCGTTCCTCCCCGCCGCCGTCGACCCGGAGGAGATCCGCCGCGCGGTGCGCACAGCCATCGCCGCGGGAGCGAAAGACCTGGGCAAGCTGATGGGGCAGGTGATGCCGCAATTCAAAGGCCGGGCGGACGGTAAGCTGGTGAACCAGATCGCCCGCGAGGAGCTAGCGGCGACCGTATGAGCGTCGCGGGAGGGGTCGCCCCCTCCGTGCTGGACACACTCGAATTCCCAGCCGCGCTGGAGCGCGTCGCGGCGCATGCCGCCGGACCGCTCGGCGCCGCGCGCGTGCGCGGCCGCGCGCCCGCGAGCGATCCGGAGCCGGTCCGGGCGGCGCTGGCCCAGGTCGCCGAGCTCGCCGCGCTCCTGCTCCACGATGATGCGATCAGCGCGGAGCCGGTGCCCGATATCGGGCCGGCACTCGAGCTGCTGGCCGTGCCGGGCAGCGCCCTCGAGGGCCTCCAGCTGGCCGCGCTCGGGCAGGCGCTCGGCGCCGCCCGCCTAACCGCGGCAACGCTGGTGCGTATCGCCCGCGACGCCCCGCGCACCGCGGCGCTGCGGGTCGAGCCTCCGCCCAAGGAGCTCGAACAACGACTGATGCAGTCGCTCGACGCAGAGGGCGCCGTGCTCGACGCGGCGTCGCGGGCGCTGGCCCGCGCGCGCCAGCACGTGCGTGAGGCGCGCCAGCGCCTCGTCGCCAAGCTCGAGGCGATGCTCGGCGCCCTCGACCCGACCGACCGCGCGCCCGACGCCGCCGTGACGCTGCGGGGCGGCCGCTACGTCATCCCCATCCGCGCGACCGCCCGCAGCCGCGTGGGCGGCATCGTCCACGACGAGTCGGCGACCCGATCCACCGTGTTCGTCGAGCCCCCCGAGGTCATCGAGCTCGGCAACGCGCTGCGCGCCGCTGAGGCGGAGCAGCAACGCGAAGTGCTCCGCGTGCTGCGCGAGCTGACCGACCTGTTGCGCCCGCGGCGCGACGCCCTGGCCGCTGCGTGGGAGATGTGCATCGCGTTCGATGACTTGTGCGCCCGCGCGCGCTACGCCGTCGAGGTGAACGGCTTCGCGCCGGCGATCGGCACGGGCCCGCTCACGATCCGCAACGGCCGCCACCCATTGCTCGTTCCGTCCTCACCCCCTGACCCCCTCTCCGCAATGCGGAGAGGGGGAACCACGATTCCTCCCTTCGTTCCCCCTCTCCACAAAGTGGAGAGGGGGTCAGGGGGTGAGGACCTCGAGCGGGGGTCAGGGGGTGACGTCGTACCGTTCGACCTGGTGCTGGCGCCCGACGAGGTCACGGTGCTCGTTTCCGGTCCGAACACCGGCGGCAAGACGGTGCTCATCAAAGCTGTGGGGCTGCTCTGCCTGATGGCGCAGAGCGGCATCATTCCGCCGCTCGGCCCGCAGTCCGCGCTCCCGCTGTTCGGCGCCGTGTTCGCGGATATTGGGGACCGGCAGTCGATCGCCGCGAGCCTCTCGACGTTCTCGGCCCACGTCGCCGCGCTGCGCGACATCCTGGAGCATGCGGGGCAGGGCGCCCTGGTGTTGCTCGACGAGATCGGGAGCGGCACCGACCCGGCGGAGGGCGGAGCGCTCGCGGCAGCGGTGCTGCGCACGCTGACGCGCCGCCGCGTCGTGACGCTCGCCACCACCCACCTCGGCGCGCTGAAGCAGCTGGCGGCCGAGACGGTGGGCATCGTCAACGCCTCGCTCCAGTTCGAGGCCGAGACGCTGACGCCGACCTATCGCTTGCTGAAGGGCGTCCCCGGCCGGTCGTACGGGCTCGCCATCGCGCGCCGGCTCGGGATCGCGGCCGACGTCCTGACAATGGCGGAGCGCGCCGTGCCGGACGCCGAGCGCGCGCTCGACGCGTTGCTCGCGACCGTGGAAGCGCGCGCCCGGGAGCTCGAGACGCAGGCCCAGGAGCTGGCCGCGCGCGACGCGGCGCTGCGCGAGGATGCGGCGAAGCTCGACGCGCGCGGCGACGCAGTCGCCACCCGCGAGCGCGAAGTGCGAGCCCGTGCCCTGGCGCTCGAGCGCGAGGCCCGCGAGCAGGCGCGGGCCTACCTGCTCGAGGCACGTCGCAAGGTCGAAGCCGCTTTGGGACGGGCGCGCGCCGCAGTGGACGAAGCGACGGCGCGGGAGGCGCGGCGGCTGGTCGAGCAGGCGATCGAAGCAACGACCGAGGAAACGGCCGATGAAAAGGCCGAGCAAGCCGGGGAACGGGGAAAGGGGAAGGCGTGGGTGTCGCTCGAGGACCTTAAGCGGACGCGCGGCAAACCATCGCAGACCGCCCGACCGCCCGACCGCCTGACCGCCGCCGTTGCCACCGCCGAGATCTCGCTGCGGGGGCTGCGGGTCGACGAGGCAGAGACACGGCTCGTCAAGGCGCTCGATGAAGCCGTGCTCGCCGATCTCCCCTACCTCCGGGTGATCCACGGCAAAGGGACGGGAGTGATCCGCAAACTGGTGCACGACCTCCTCTCCGCCGACTCCCGCGTGAAGCGGTTCGGCTTCGCGCCCGCCAACCAGGGCGGCCACGGGGTGACGATCGTGGAGTTTACGGCATGAGTCTGATCCCCGACGACGTGATCGAGCAGGTTCGTGAGGCCGCGGACCTGGTCGGGATCATCGGGGAGCAGGTCGAGCTCAAGCGCACCGGCGCCGACTACCGCGGCCCCTGCCCGTTCCACGGCGGCACCCATCGCAACTTCGCCGTCATCCCGAAGAAAGGGATGTTTTACTGCTTCGTGTGCCACGAAGCCGGCGACGTCTTCACCTTCTTCATGAAGCGCCTGGGCATGGACTATCCGACCGCCGTGCGCGAAGTCGCCCGCCGGGTCGGGATCACGATCCCCGAGCGCGGTCCGGGCGGGGGGGGAGGCCCCGATCCCCACGAGCCGCTCTACGATGCCGTGGCCACGGCCGCCGACTGGTTCGGCCGCCAGTTGGGGGAAGGCCCCGAAGCAGAGGTGGCACGGGATTACCTCGGCTCCCGGCACGTCGAGCTGGAAACGGCGCTCCCCCTCGGCCTGGGCTACGCGCCCCGGGGAAAGGCGTTCCTCGACGCGATGAAAGGATTGGGGCTGCGTGACGAGGTGTTGCTCGAGGCGGGGCTCGTAGTTAAACGGGAGGACGGCACGCTGGCTCCGCGGTTCCGCGGCCGGCTGCTGTTCCCGATCCACGAGCAGCGCGCCCGCATCGTGGGGTTCGGTGGCCGCATCCTGGGCGAAGGAGAGCCCAAGTATCTCAACTCCCCGGACACCCCGATCTTTCACAAGGGGCGGCTGCTCTACAACCTGCACGCAGCGAAGCACGCCATTCGCAAGGCGGAACGGGCGATTCTCGTGGAGGGCTATTTCGACGTGCTCCGGCTCTCGCTCGCGGGCGTGGAGGAGGTGGTGGCCCCGCTCGGCACCGGCCTCACCTCCGACCAGGCCCAGCTGCTCCAGCGCCACGCTCCGCACGTGATCCTGCTGTACGACTCCGACGAGGCCGGGTTGCGCGCCACGTTCCGCGCCGGGGATGAGCTGCTGCGCGAGCGACTGCGCGTGAGCGTCGCGAGCTTGCCGGCGGGCGAGGACCCCGACACGCTGGTGCAGCGCCGGGGCGCTGCCGGTCTCGAGCCGGTCCTCAAGGATGCCGTGGATGTGTTCGAGCGGAAGATCCAGATCCTCGATCGCAAAGGCTTCTTCGGCACCCTGCCCGGCCGGCGACGGGCGCTCGACCGGCTCCTGCCGACCATTCGCGCGGCGGCGGACCTTATTACGCGGGAGCTGTACATCTCGCGGGCAGCGGAGGTGGCGGGGGTCCGGAAGGACGTGTTGGAACGGGAGGTTGGTACGGGGCTCGGGGCTCGGGGTTCGGGACTCGGAGCCTCCGACCCCCGACCCCCGAGCCCCGAGCCCCGAGCGCTCCCGGCCAGCGCCGAAAAGACGCTCCTGCTGCTGATGCTGGAGGGAGAGCCGTGGCGCTCCCGCGTCACCGATGCGGTCGACGCCGAAGAGTTCGAGTTCGTCCCCTACCGCGAGGTGTTCGAAGCGATCGTCGACGACGCGGTGCTCTCGCTCAGCGAGATCTCCGCGCGCGCCTATGAGGAGCTCAAAGCCGAAGGGCTGGGCGATCGCGATGCGAACACTCTGTACGAGCGAGCGGTGAACTGGATCGAGGCGCGCCGGCTGGAGCGGCAACTGGAGGAGCTCGACCGGCGCCTCCCGTTCGAGAGCCCCGAGGTGCAGGCGTCGCTGATCGCGGAAAAGCGTCGCGTGTTCGACGAGCTGCGCAAACGGTATCCGCGTTACAAGATCGCTATGAGGAGGCGAGGTGCATCCGGAACTTGAGGCGTTGCTGGCGCTGCAGCAGAAGGACCAGGCGGTCACGGCGACCGACGAGGCGCTCGCAGCGCTCGCACCCGCGGCCCAGGCGCTGGACGAAGCGCAGGCCACGGCGGAGCGGGCGCTCGCCACGGCGCGGGTGGGGATTCAGGCGGCCCTCGACCGGCGCGACGAGCTGGAGGGAAAGATCGCCAACTACCGCAACATGCAGGAGCAGCGCCGGCAACGGCTCGAGTGGGTGCGAGGGGCGAAGGAGGCGTCGACGCTCATGGCCGAGCTCGATCTCGCGCGCTCGGTGCTGGCGAAGGAGGAAGCCGAGTTCATGCGCTCGGGCGACGCCGTGACGGAAGCCGAGCGGCGCGCCGCGGAGGCCGAGAAGGCGCTGCACGAGCTGCGGGCGCGGCAGGCGGCCGAGCGCGAGGCGCTCGCCGGACGACGCGACCAGATCGCGGGCGAGCGGGAGCGCGCGGTCGCCGAGCGGGAGGAGGCGGCCGCCCGCGTGAGCGCCACGATGCTGGCGCGCTACGAGCGCATCCGCCGCGGTAAGGCGCCGCTCGCGCTCTACTCCCTGCACGCCGATGCCTGTGGTCACTGCTTCACCGCGGTCCCGACGCAGCGCCGCGCGCTGATCCAACGCGGTGTGTCGATCGAGGGCTGCGAGGCCTGCGGCGTGCTGCTGTACGCCAAAGAATGATCCCCGCCCGCTGGGCAGTCGCCGCGCCGCCTGATCCCGGCCTCACGACCGCGCTCGCCGACCAGTTGCATATCCCTGAGCCGCTGGCCGCCATCCTGGTGCAGCGCGGGCTCACGGCTCCCGAGCGCGCCAAGGCGTTCCTCCGGCCCGGCCTCGAGCGCCTCTCCGACCCCCTCGCCTGGCTCGACATGCAGCACGCGGTCGAGCTCGTGGCGCGCGCCGTGCGCGCCGCAACGCCGATCCTGGTGCACGGCGACTACGATGTGGACGGCCAATGCGCGGCGGCGCTGCTCACCCGCGTGCTGCGCAGCGTGGGCGCGCAGGTCCAGGCGTTCGTGCCGCATCGCCTGCGGGACGGTTACGATTTCGGCGCGGCCGGCCTGCGGGAGGCCCAACGCATGCGCGCCGGGCTGGTCATCACGTGCGACTGCGGGATTACCGCCGTGGAGGCGGTGCGCGCGGCGCGGGAGGCCGGGATCGACGTCATCGTGACCGACCACCACCTCCCCGGCGACGAGCTGCCGCCCGCCTCCGCCGTGCTCGACCCGCGCCGCCCTGCCTGTCCCTCCCAGGACAAGGACTTGTGTGGCGCGGGGGTCGCCTTCAAGCTCGCCCAAGCGCTCATGCCGGCGCTCGGTCAATCGTCCAATCTGCCGCTTCACTTCCTCGATTACGTGGCGCTCGCGACCGTGGCGGATGTGGTCCCCCTTACCGGTGAGAACCGCATCCTCGTGCGCCACGGCCTGAAGATGCTCGCCGATTCGCGTTGGACGGGCCTGCGGGCGCTGGTCGAGGCGGCGGGGCTCGCCGGGCGGCCGATCAAGGCGGGGCATGTGGGGTTCATCCTCGCCCCCCGTTTGAACGCCGCCGGCCGCATCGGCGAGCCGGCCGAAGGGCTGCGCCTGCTGCTCGCCGATGACCCCACCGAGGCGGCGGCGATCGCCCGCGAGCTCGAGACCCTGAACGCGCGCCGCCAGGAGCTGGACCAGCGGATCCTCGACGACGCGGTGGAGCTGGCCGAGGCGACGCTCCGGCCCGAGGACCGGGCGCTGGTGCTCGCGGCCGACGGCTGGCATCCCGGGGTCATCGGGATCGTGGCCTCGCGTCTGGTGGAGCGCTACGGACGCCCGACCTTCCTGATCGGCTGGGAGGAGGGAGGCGACACAGGCCGGGGTTCCGGCCGGAGCATCGTGGGCTTCGACCTGCACGAGGCGCTGCGCAGGGTCGGGGCTCACCTCGAGAAGTACGGCGGCCACACGATGGCGGCCGGGCTCACGATCCGGCGGCAGCGCTACGAAGCGTTCCGTGTTGCGTTTCTGGACGTGGCGGGCGAGCTTCTTGGCCCCGACGACCTGGTGCCCGCCCAGCGCGTAGACCTGGAGCTGCCGCTGGGATTGGTGAGCGCCGAGCTGGAGCGGCTGATGCGCTACCTGGAGCCCTGCGGTCCCGGGAATCCCGCGCCCGTCTTCGGAGTGCGCGGCGCGCGCGCGGTCGGCGCCCGGCGGGTGGGGACGAACCACCTGCGTTTCACCCTCGACGACGGCTCCGGGGTGCTGCCGGCCATCGGGTTCCGGTGGGCTGACGTCGTGCCGGATGCCTGGCTGGCGCACCCGCTCGACGTGGCGTTCCGGCTGGAGCGGGACGAGTGGGAGGGGAGAACGACGCTGCAGGCCAGAGTCGCGTCTCTGGCGCCGAGCGCGTGAACAATGCGGAATGCGGAGTGCGGAGTGCGGAGTTTATCGGTGGGGGTCGTGCCGCGCGACCTTGCCCTGCAATTCCGCATTCCGCATTCCGCACTCCGCACTTGTCTCTCATGATCCGCATCATCGCCGGCGAGTTCAAGGGTCGCCGCCTGAAGACTCCCGCGGGCGATGCCGTGCGGCCCACCGCCGACCGGGTACGCGAGGCGTGGTTCAGCATCCTGCAACGCGCGATGCGCGGCGCCCGTGTGCTCGATCTGTTCGCGGGGTCGGGGGCGCTCGGCCTCGAGTCGCTGTCGCGCGGCGCGGCGACGGCCGAGTTCGTCGAGCTGAATCGCTTCGCGCTATCGGCCCTCAAGGCGAATATCAAGACGCTCCACGTGGACGACCGCGCCATGGTCCGCCGTCTGGACGCGCTCAAGTTCGCCGAGCGGCTCCACCCTGGGCAGTATGACGTCGCCTTCGCCGATCCGCCGTACGCAGGCGACCAAGCGGCGCGCCTCGTGGCCATGTTTCGGGTGAACACCTTCGCGCGCATCTTCACGATCGAGCACCCCGCGGACCGGCCCATCCCGGGCGACGACACGCGCCGTTACGGGGACACCGCCGTCACCTTCATCTACGCCCCATGAGCAGTCCGCGCATCGCCGTCTATCCCGGGTCGTTCGATCCGATCACGCGGGGCCACGAAGACCTGATCCGGCGCGCGTTCACGTTCGCCGACCGCGTCGTCGTCGCCGTGGCCGTGAACGTCACGAAGCAGCCCCTGTTCACGCTCGCTGAGCGGGTGGCGCTCATCCAGCAGGCGGTCGCGACTCCCGACGTCGATGTCCGCTCGTTCGAGGGGCTCCTCGCCGAGTTCGCCCGCTCGGTCGGCGCGTCCGTGATCGTGCGCGGCCTGCGCGCGGTGAGCGACTTCGAATACGAGTTCCAGATGGCGCTGATGAACCGCAACCTCGCCCCAGGGATCGAGACGGTGTTCCTCGTTCCCGCGTTCGATCTCACCTACCTCTCGTCGAGCCTGGTGCGCGAAGTGGCGCGGTTCGGCGGCGACGTGTCGCAGCTCGTCCATCCGGCCGTCCGCCAGGCGTTGCACCAGAAGTTCGGCCGGTGAGCTTCCGCGACCGCGTCTATGAACGGGCGCGCCGCGCGCGGAAGCACATCGTGCTCCCCGAGGGCGACGACCCGCGGGTGCGCGCGGCGGCGACGCAGCTGGAGGCGAGTGGTTTCGGGGTAGTCGAAGTGTTGGGGCGGCCCCTGCCCCCGTCCCCCATCCCCGGCCTCATACAGCATCTCCGCGCCCGCCGGCCGGACAGGTTTCCAACCGACGACGCGGCGCGCGCCGCGCTCGAGCACCCGCTCACGTTCGGAGCGTGCCTCGTGGGCGCGGGGCTCGCGGACGTGATGGTCGGGGGGGCCACCTTTCCGAGCGGCGACACGATCCGGGCCGCGCTCTGGGCGGTCGGCACCGCGCCTGGGATCGCGACCGTCAGCGGCGCCTTCTACATGGTGCGGGACGAAACGGTGCTGACCTTCACCGACTGCGCCGTCGTGCCGGAGCCGACCGCGGAGCAGCTCGCGGACGCCGGCGCCGCCGCGGCGCGGGACCGCCGGCGGATCGTGGGCGACGAGCCCGTGGTCGCGTTCCTCTCGTACAGCACGCGGGGCAGCGCCGCGGGGGGGCGGGTCGAACGCGTGCGGCAGGCGGTGTCCCTCCTCCAGGCGCGCCGCCCCGACTTCGTGTGCGACGGCGAGCTGCAGGGCGACGCGGCGCTGGTCGCCGAGGTGGCCGCCCGCAAGGCGCCGGGCTCGCCCGTGGCGGGGCGCGCCAACGTGTTGGTGTTCCCGGATCTTGACAGCGGCAACATCGCCTACAAACTGGTGCAGCGGCTCGGCGGGTGGGAGGCGATCGGGCCCATCCTCCAGGGGCTGGCGCGGCCCGTCGCCGACCTGTCGCGCGGCGCGACGGCCGATGATATTGTGGACACGGCGGTGGTCGCGGTGTTGCAGGCCGACGGCTGATGGTATGCGCGAGTGAACTCGCGGCTCGGCATCTGCCCGTGAACGGGCGCAACGCCGCTTCAGCAGCACGGCCGAGCCGCGGCTTCGGCCGCGAACAGGAGGAGCGATGACCTTCAGCTTAACCAAGAGCAAGAACGGCGTCGTCGTCGTGGGCGTGGATGGGCAATTGATCGTCGGGAACCGCCAGGACCTGAAACAGAAGGTGCTCGACGCCCTCGAGGCCGGGGCTCGCAAGTTCGTCATCGACTTCACCAAGACCGGCTACATCGACTCCTCGGGGTTGGGCGTGCTGGTCTCGCTCTCGAAGAAGATCCGCGAGCAGGGCGGGGACCTGCGCCTCGCGGGCCTGAACGAGGACCTGCAAACGCTGTTCGAGCTCACCAAGCTGGACACGCTGTTCTCCATCACCAGCACGCCCGCGGAGGCGCTCGCCGCCTTCTAGCCGTGACGACGCCGCTGCGCCTCGACGTCCGCCGCTCGGCGAGGGGAGGTGAGTCCGACTTCGAGCTGTCGCTCGACGTCCCGAGCGACCTGGGCTACGTCGGTCCCGCGGTGGAGCTCATCGCCCAGCGGTTCACGCGCGGCGTGCTGTCGCCCCGTCGGGTCCGCTTCAACCTGCGCACCGCGCTCGCGGAAGCGCTCGCCAACGCCATCGCCTACGGCAACCGCCACGATCCCCGCCGGGTGGTGCACGTACGGGTGGAGGCGGGGCGCGACGCCGTGCACATTCACGTGACCGACGCCGGGGAGGGCTTCGACCCCGCCGCCGTGCCCGATCCCACACTCCCGGGCCGACTCGAGCGCGAGGACGGGCGCGGCCTGTTCGTGCTGCGGAGTCTCGTGGACCACGTCGCGTTCAGCGCCGCCGGGAACTCCATCTGCCTGACGTTGCGAGCGGGTTGATCCGCTTGGAGCGGATGCTGGCGGCGCTCGAGCAGCTGTCGGGCGCCCGGCTCGCCCTGTGGCACGTCGACGGACGGCGCGTCCCGGCGGGCGCCGGAGCACCGGACGAGGACGACTGGGCGCCGCCGCTCGCGGGCCGGTCCGCCGGCCACGCGATCGACACGCCACGCGGGCCGGCCTGGTTTGAGCCCGTGCCGGACGTGGACGGCGTGTGGCTGGAAATCCGGGGCCCGGGCGACGGGCCGCGGGCTCCCGCAACGCTGGCCGCGATCGTGGGTGCCGCGCTCGGCGCCGAACGCGACGCCGCGCAAGTGGCGGCGGAGCTGTCAGAGCGGTACGAAGAGATCGACCTGATCTATACCATCAGCGAGATCCTCGGCCAGACCATCCGGCTCGACGAGGCCGCGGACCGCATCCTGCGGGAGGTCGCCGGCGTCGTGCGGGCCGGGCGCGCCACCCTGCTGGTGCACGATCGGGAGCGCGGCCTGCTGCGCATCGTGGCCGCG
>WNFX01001205.1_pt1 | contig 26639 bp, 20 predicted proteins | sample 5400111 | NCBI WGS metagenome assembly WNFX01 (sample SAMN13153363, study PRJNA577476) | soil metagenome | isolation source: 40 cm soil or saprolite under grassland replicate 1 | place: USA:California | collected 2016-06-15
GGCGAGGATGCAGCACGAGCCCTACTGGCTTGCGGTTCGCCGCCTGAAGCATCGGGACCCCCGTGAGAAGTTCGAGGCCATTGGTAGATTCCTGGGGGAGCGGTGCCGCGTCTGGCTTGCACGGGTGGAGGGCCGGCCGGTGGCGGCCGCGGTGGTGATCCAGGGAGTCAACGCCTATGGCTTCCGGGCAGCGATGGATGAGGAGTTGGGGAAGTACCGGGCCAATGACCTCCTCCAGCGCCTTGCGATCGAGGACGCGTGCAAGGCGGACTGCCGTTACTACTATCTGGGCGAAACCGGCTGGTCGGTCTCCCTGGCACAGTTCAAGGAGCGCTTCGGCGCCCAGGCCTATCCCTATTCGGAGTACCACCTCGAACGGCTTCCGCTTTCGAGAACTGAGCGGGAGGTTAAGCAGGTGATCAAGCGGGTAATCCGGTTCAAGGACTTCTGACCCGGTACCTCCTATTTAGGATGGAGGTCGCCTGGCATACCGTGACAAACCCGTAGCGGAGTTAATATGCATTCACTTATCAGACAATTGAAGTATTCGCAACGAGTATTTGCATTAGACCTGAGCAGAGTGCTAGCCAGGCTCCCATTATCAAATACTATCAAGATGCTAAAGCCCGTAGAAGTTGTCAGTGTCCTGCTACCTCTATGCGCTCTCATTCTGTGGTCGATCTCGCTCATGTATGTGGACGTAGGGCGCATGAATGACCTGGGCCTGGTTTCAGTATTACCACCCACAATCACCCTCGCTCTTATCATACTGACGATTAGTTTTTGTCTAACTTTGCGGCAACCGCAAGAACGAGTATCGATTATCCTGCTCCATCTTTTTCTCTTGATTTTTATGCTTTATGGTATAACGACCCTTGTCGAGGAGGTACCACGCTTTGTCGATGTATACAAGCATGCTGGATTCGTTGAATACATTATACGCAAAGGCGCCTTTGATCCAAACATTTATATTTATCCAGGCTGGCCGGAATTCTTCATTTTGAGTGCTTTCGTGACGCAAATTGCTGGATATCATAGCGCCCTTAGTTTTGTAGGTTGGTCGCAGGTTTTCTTTAATTTGATCTACCTTGGGCCACTTTACATGATTTTTACTTCGGCCACGACTGATAAACGTCTAGTATGGTTAGGACTCTGGTTCTTTTTTTTGACGAAGTGGGTGGACCAGGATCATTTTTCGCCGCAAGCTTTTGATTTCTTTTTGTACCTGGTCATTCTTGCTATCTTGTTGAAATGGTTTAAAGTACCACCGAAGATACAACCCCATGGAGACAATCCCCATTGGCAACTTCTGGATCGTTTCCCGCTTCCTGTGCAGAAATTCTTTGAGTGGTTGACAGCGCCAGACATGCTGCACACATCTACTCAGCCAAGGCAACGTGTAGCTCTGCTTATCATTCTTATTATTATCTTCTCACTCCTTGTTTCCAGCCATCCTCTTACTCCTTTCTTCACAGTGGCGAGTGTCAGTATACTCGTCATCTTTCGTCGCTGTACACCGTTCTGGCTGCCCATCGTAATGAGTCTTATGATTGTGGCATGGATCATTTTTGTGGCTCGGCCATTTTTACCTAACAGCTTCAATTTGGTGATAGGCAACGTTGGTCGTGTTGATATCTCATCAAATCTGACTGACCGATTGGCACAAGGGGACCCGGAACATAAATTGATAGCTGCACTGCGTACTATTATGACTGCTTTCGTATGGGGACTGGCATTTTTGGGAGGAGTTCGTCGCCTCCTCAACGGTTACCGTGATCTAACCTATATCTTGCTCGCAATTGCACCTTTCCCACTGTTTGTTGCACAATCATATACGGGCGAGATGCTTATACGTATCAATCTCTTCTCTTTGCCATTTATGGCCTTTTTTGCCGCTTCTCTCTTTTACACTAGACCTACTTTCGCAACATCACGATGGATGACAGCAGCAGTTCTGGCTATAAGCACAGTGTTACTTGGCGGCTTTCTTTTCACACGTTATGGAACAGAGCGTTTAGAGTATAAGACCAGCAATGAAATTAACGCTGTTAGCTACCTTTACACCATAGCGCCACCAAATTCGCTTTTTCTTGAGCCTTGGGATGGCATTGCATGGGAGTTTCAAGATATCGAGAAATATAGCTCCTACTCGGTGACTTCTTTTGCTCCCGATGCTGTACAAACTAACAATGTTAAAGCTATTGTCGATTTTATAGAACACGCAAAGTATCCAAGAACATACCTGATTTTCACCCGCAGTCAAAAAGCAATGGCTGATTCAGAAGGAATGCCGCCGGCTATGCTAGATCAGTTTCAGAAAGCAATTCTCGCATCAGGAAAGTTTAAGATGGTTTATAGTAACGCCGATGCACAAGTTTTTGTATATTCGCACTGATTGAGAAGGTCTTAATTTTCGTTTCCACCACTTTCAAATAGAGATTTAATCATTATCAAGTAATAGTTGGATAGAGGGAGAGAGACTCATTGCTGACAACCTTTGCTAATGGATCTTGTAAGTCGAATTCCCAAACTTCATCAGAAGAAGGATAATTATCGCGATAGCTCCAGATAAGATATCCATTTCCATTTTGCCCAAAAAACGCATCCATCTTTGCTTGGAATAAACTGGCTCTTTGTTGTAATGTAAAACAACTTCGCTGCGTACAACCTTTTTGAATACCTGCTTCTCCAACAAAAATTGGCTTATTCAATGTTACTGCATCGGTGATGCGTTGTGAGACGAAACTCGGAAGTGGTGTTGCTTCTTGCCAATAATCATGAATCTCTAAGATATCAATAGTTGAAATACTGTAGAGATTAACATAGTTGGTACTGTCAGTTCCTGCTTGGTTTTCGCCAATCGTTCCTAAACTTACTAAATGATTTGGATCTATCGATTTAACATATGCAGACATGGTCAAGGCAAAATTGTACAAAGCTTGTGGATCAGAAATATCATTCGTGTTTTTACTTTCTGCTTCATTCATGAGCTGCCACATAAGAATGTATGGATTATCTTTGTAGCGGGTAATAATGAGACGCAAATAATCTTTATATGAAAGTTGATAATTTCCGTATGGAGATAAATAACCAGATTGGTACCACGTATTATATTTGTAATCGCCCTGCGTGCAATCAGGCCATTGGTTTTCAAGAACCGGTATTAAAAAAATATGATACTTTTGAGCCAGTGATACAAGATAATCGAACCGAGAAAAATCTGTGCCGTTTTCAGTAAATGACTGAAATGCCCAGAATCTTACTGTAGTGATATGTAGCGACTGCATTTCTGCAAAATAGGCATCTAAATTATGTTGTGACCACCCTTCTTCACATCCATGATAAGGAGTAAGAGTGGTAAGAAGGTTAAATCTATTTACCCCAATAAAACGAAACGGTTGTCCATTCAATAGTAACTGTTGACCATTTCTCGTAACAAAACTTGTTGCTACCCATTGTTGCTGGTCAGTACTAAAAACAAAAAGTGGTATTGTTCCGAAAAGAGCTAGCAGCAGCAAAAGCCCAATGAGCAGATGTCGGTTGCTAGATGAGAAGAAAGAGGATTGGTGTTTATGTAGTAAGCCTTTCACTTGGGTGACTCATTAACTTTGAACATATTACAGAATAACGATTTTGCAATAATACCGTGTATTAAGTCCAGTGCTCGTTATTTTTGAAGTTACAGTAAGTGATTATCTGGGACTGTACGTATCTTAGCAAAGGAGGGGAAGACCAGTCAAGTGACAGGGGATGACTTGACGACTGAAATTTCTATATAATATGTTGGAAGAGTGTAGAACGTGACAAGCTCTAGCGCGCATGTGAGACTGGAGGAAGTACAAATCATTCACTCAGAGAAAATTGAAGTTTTCGTAACTATCAAATAGATTTTTAACCTTTCTTTTCCACTAATAGCTTTTTAGGAAACCATAGGCTCACATATTTGAATATGTAGAGTAATCAGTATATGAACGCAGACTGGTTATCAATTGGCTAGTCAAGGCGAGAAACCAAAGGCGCTATCGTGGATTATCCGCTCAGCCTCCGCCTCGAGGTTATCAATTGGCTAGTCAAGGCGTGAAACCAAAGGGTGTATAGCAATTGAAAACCGGACGGGAAACTTCTGATCATTTAAAAAGTTGTTCTTACTGTAAAGCTCTGCTACCAGTATCCGCAAATTTCTGTAATTCTTGCGGTAAGCAAGTTAAGCAGAAGCAAAATGGTGAACGGGAAGCAGATATTGAACATAGCGAGGAGGTGCGAGAGCAGGAAGCCAAAACAATTCGCTTAGCAGCAGCACCCCAAATCTATCGGGAGCGCTGGCTGTCATATCAATCACGAAAAAATAATGCGCTAACTGGCCGATCACAGGTGAGCAATTCCTCACTACAAGACGTAGAAGAACTTCCAACACAACCAATCACATCTTCACGAGATATGGCAGTGGCAGATACAATTCAACTAAGCGAAGTTTCAAATCAAATCAAACCCACTCTATCTTCACCGACTATCCTTGCTCCGTCAATTCCGAAAATATCGAAGCGTATTCCAGCTCTTTCAAACCTGTTATGGCTTACGATTATCATCTACTCCGTTGTTGCTGCTGGCCTGGTTACCTTTGTATTCACAGATACAATAGTACGCCCTGTCATAGTGTTTTGGTTTCTCCTGGTATGTCCTGGCATGATAGTCGTCCGTTTCTTGCATCTAAAGGAGCCTGTAGTCGAATGGACGCTCTCGATTGCCCTGAGCTTTGCCATTGATGCAATAGTAGCAGCTATACAATTATTTGCTGGAAGATGGTCACCTGTAGGTACCCTCACTATATTGATGAGTCTTAGTCTATGCGGCGCTATTGTGCAACTTGTAACCAGTACTAAATCTGTACCAATACTGCTGCGTACCATGCGTTCAAGGAAACTTACTGTACTCGTATCTATCTTACTGATACTACTAATTGGTATAATCGTTGGAATGAGCCTGTGGTCTTATGAAGTTTACCATGGTTCTCGTTCCGCAACTTCAACTTGGGCACTGCAGCCTAATGCCACCTCTTATGCGAGCCCTACATCAACGGGAGTATCTACTCCATCATCAACCTCCTCTGTAAATTTAGCAAAATTCTATAACGGCACTATTTACGACATCGTGGCGAACAGTACCACGACGATGTCTCTTACGGACATTCAACAAACACAGATATACATTAGCGGTAACTTTACTGGACTTTATAGCATTGGTACTTTCAATGGGACCATAGATTCTTCTAAACATATTCAGTTCACGGTTAAAGACTCAACAGGGCATTTGAATCTCTCTTTTGATGGGATAATACAATCAGACGGCGATATCTCAGGAAGCTATTGCAGTGTGGACCAGAATGCGCAATGCACGAGTGAACAAGGTGTTTGGAGTATTGCTCCTGCGTCATAAGGTTATTGGACTGCAGGATAAGAACATTACTCCATAGATGGGGCCATTAGACCTCCAAAAGCAGTCCTTACAAGGACTATCGTAGGAGAGAGCGCGGTAGCGAGAAGCGTTCTACTTCTCATCTTTCCCCGTAAGAAACGAGCGAGGTAAGAGCCATAGGACAAGCAGGATCAATCCGAGAGCAACGATGAATGTGATCAGCACGTTCTTGTCTCCCTCGATTCCGGCCATACGCAGGATAGTATACAGACCAATTGCCGCAATCATTATCGCTGCCAGAGCTGCCCACATTACTGAAAGAGCGAACAGAACATTCTGGATATATCTTTGCCTGACACCATCCTGCCTCTCTTCTTTCAAAGTAAGAAACGAGCGAGGCAAGAGCCACAGCACAAGCAGAATCAATCCAAGCGCAACCAGGAATGTGACCAGTACGTTCTCGTCTCTGTCCACTCCAGCTACTCTGAGACTCTCAGAGAGCCCAAATACTGCTATAATCACCACTGCCAGGCTCAGCCAGATGGTCAAGGTGGCCTGGAGGGCTCGCTGAAGATAGCCCATGCTGGTATTCACACCTCTGCTTATATGATCATCTTCGACTTCTCCCGCCATGGTGCATGTTCCTCCTTTTTGCTACTACTCCGGATACATTCCTCTGAGTTCTTTTGCATAATCAAAGAGGCAATAGGCCAGGATGAAGACGTACATCGATGCTGTGACAAGCGCTGCAAGGAGGAAAAAAGGTGGTTGGTTGCTAACTATGCGTAGCAACAATTCATAGATGGCGGTTACCACGAGAAACATGAAAGTCACTGTCGCTATGCCTCTGAGAGAGAGCAAGGTAGCTGTGAGCAACGGTTTCATTCTCGACTGCAACGGTTGGGTTGAGCGGGGTTTGCCAGAGAATGGAATGAAGAAAAACGCCAGCGTCGCCGCGAAGCCGACTCCTAAGGCAACAAAGGAAACCAGCTTGATAACTGCAAGGATATTTTCAGCAAAGGCATCCTGTTGCCTCACGGCGCTATAAAAAAAAGTATCCTGTTCAACAATACCGGCAACAAATAAACCTACTGCCCACTGCAGCAATACATCTGCTCCAAAAGCGAGTAAAAAGACAAGCGTAACTGAAGCAAGGAGTTGAAGCGCTGGCCCTGGTTCCCTGAGCCGGGGAACTTGCCTGGATAAGGAATTGTTCATTACTGTTTTCTCCCCTGCACTACTGGTAGCCTATAGAAGAAAATCAACCTATAATATCATACCATTGAGCTGCCAATCCTCAGTGGAGCCTTTCATGGCGCCGCTTACTCTACTTTGGCCTGTTAACCGCAATCTGCCGGCTCCCTCTGGAGAACAATCAAGATGACCTACTGTTGGTGACATGTAAATTTCCCTGTATCTAACAAACGAGCAAGTGCGTGTATAAAAAAGAGGAATAGAGCGAGAACGAGGAGACCACGATGAAGCTTATCTATGCACGCCTGGTAAGACGAGTGTTTTTAACATTCGGTCTGCTCGCTTTACTGCTCCTCCTCTTTGGCGCCCAGGCCCTCCCTGTCTCTGCTGAGGGTCCGTCATTCATCCGCCTCGTGAACGCTTCGTCTGATGTGGGAACGGTGGATGTGTTCGTGGATGGTGCAAAGTTCTTGGGCAATGCAAGGTTTGCAACCGTTACGGACTACCTGCAATTGCCCGCAGGAAACCATAGTGTGCAGGCTGCACTCATCGGCAAAGGGATCGGTGCAAGGGTGATTATACAGAGGCTCTCAGTCCAGCCTGGTACCGCCTATACGGTGGCAGCAATCGGGACCAGGGCCACAGGTTTCTCGTTGCAGGTCTTTGTAGACAATAACCTGATGGCCAGTGGCATGGCCAAGGTCCGTGTCTATCATCTTTCACCAGGGATAGGCCCTTTGAGCATCGCCACAGGTGGACTTACGATTCCTCGAGCCTTATCCTATACGCAAGCCAGTAATTACTTGAGGTTACCGGCCGGTCTCTATACGTTCACGGTGAGTGCATCTCGGCCTTCCTTTAGCCTGCCGGATCAAGTCACCCTGAAAACCAACACAGTGACCAGTATCTTTATCGTTGGGGTATTCCATGGAACTCCTCCGCTGCAGTTCTTCCATGTTCAGGTCAAGGGCCTGCCAAGTATGTCTGGAACCGGCAGCGATCCAAATGCACTTGCGATGAACACGTCCCCGTTCACCCCGCTAGCCCCCTGGCCATTGGGAGTGCTCGCTTTGGGAGGAATAAGTGCTGGAGTGCTCACTCGCCTCTGGCCTTTCAGCCCTCAAAAGGCCAGGAACCGTCCTCCTCGTCTGTTCTGGACTGTGCTCACTGCAATGATAGCCCTGGCCCTCAGTGTGGCTGGACTATCGCTCGTTCCTCCCATGGCAAGTCCAGTTTCTCCTCCGTTCCCGTTCACGCGCTTGCACATTCCCGCTATTGGGGTCAATGCCCCTATCGAGTCAGTAGGAGTTCGACCAGATGGCACGATGGAAACACCAGCTCAGCGTCCCTGGAACGATGTCGGCTGGTACAATGCGGGTCCGCGCCCAGGCGAACGGGGCAGCGCAGTGATTGCTGGACATCTTGATCGCCCTGGAGGAAACCCAGCGGTGTTTTGGCGTCTTCGTGACCTCCACATCGGCGACAGCGTGCTGGTCGTTGATGCCAGCGGTAAAGCACTCCGTTTCCAGGTCAAGCGTATTATTTTTTTTCAGCCGCAAGATGCCCCCGTGCAGGATGTTTTTGGCAATACGGCCGGGAGCTTTCTGAACCTGACGACCTGTGCAGGGGACTGGATTCCTACTCAGCATCAGACGGCCCTGCGCTTAGTCGTCTATACTTCCTTAGCTGGGCAAACGCCAGCATATACTCCACCTATTACTCCCACCACAGCGCCTCAGAACGGTCTCTATATTGCTGGGACGTATAACGGGTCAATGTATGATGAGACAAAGCAGCAGACAACAAACATCTCGGTGCTTATAAAGCAAAGCAAAGGGAAGGCTTACTTTAGTGGAACGTTTACGTTTACGTCTCCTTTGCATAGGACTTATCCGCTGCGTGGGAAGGTGGATCTGCAGGGTAATTTTTCTTTTACGGTGCAGCAACCGATCGGTCAGATTCCACTTTACTTTTACGGAACAGTTCAACATCAACAAGTTGTTGATTATTTGCATGGAAACTTTTGCAGGAGCAGTACGAATTCGTGTAGCGTGAATATGGGATATTTTACTGTTGGGCCGGGGTATTAACCAGCAGGTAACGACAAACATAGAACAACTACGCCGGTCGCAGCAGGGCGGAGCGCTAGTGCTGTACAGCGTTAGTTGCAAGGCATCTACAGGCTATTTGACGGCGCTGTTCCATAGGAACCTGGTGAGCAAGCTGACAAGGCGGGTGATGCGGGTGAATGCGAGGTTGAGGTGTCGGTGGCTCGTCTTTATACTGCGGAATGATGCATAGCCTCAATCAAGATCTTTGCTACCTCTGGACGTGAAAACTCGCGCGGCGGGATTACACCCGCCTGCAACATCTGGCGTACTTTGGTGCCACTTAAAGTCACGTGTTGATCGCTTCCATGGGGACAGGTCTTCTTTGACGCCATAGAATTACAGGAGCGGCAGAAGAAGGTGTGATCGAAGAACATTGGAGTGATCCCAAGTTTGGCCGGGTCAAACTCGGAGAAAATGTGTTGCGCATCATAAGTGCCGTAATAATTGCCTACACCAGCGTGGTCACGCCCTACAATGAAATGCGAACATCCGTAGTTCTTGCGCATGAGCGCATGGAATATGGCTTCGCGCGGACCAGCATATCGCATGGCGGCTGGCAAGACACCAAGAATAATGCGATCAAGGGGATAATAATATTCCAGCAGTACTTCATAGCAACGCAAGCGTACCTCGGCCGGAATATCATCGCCTTTGGTGTCTCCCACCAGGGGATGTAAGAACAGACCATCAACCGTTTCCAGGGCGCATTTCTGGATATACTCATGCGCCCGGTGTACAGGATTACGAGTCTGGAAACCGACTACACGCTTCCAGCCGCGCTCTATAAACATCTGACGAGATTGAGTAGGAGTAAAGCGATATTGGTAAAATGCTTGTTGCTGCAATGCTACAACGCGTACAGGGCCACCCAGCAAAACTTCACCTTGCTGATAAAGGACATTGACTCCAGGATGTGCTTCTTCTAGTGTGCGATAGACCTTGTTGGCCTCAAGCTGCTTGTTGTAGCCAAACTTCTCTTCAATGATCATGACAGCTTGCAGTGCGCCTTCCGCATCTATAAGAGCAATTTGCGAACCCTCGCTCAAGGCTGCAGCCTGTTCGGCACTCACAGCCAACGTGATCGGCACCGTCCAGGGTAAGCCATTGCTTAAGTGCATCTCATTGACAACGCTAAGGTAATCATTGTACTTCATAAATCCGTTGAGGGGGCTATAAGCTCCATTAGCGAGCATCTCCAAGTCAGCCAATTGGCGCGAACCCACCTGTACCTGCGGCAAACTGTTCGCACGCTCCCGTAATTCCACCTGTTCCTGACCACCTGTTATGTTCAAAACCATTGCTCCACCATGAGGGGAGATTAAGGTATCCATTAGTGTTTGTGACATCTTTTCCTGCTCTTAAAGATATTCCAATGTGGCCAGACTACTAGCGAATATGTGTAAGTCTGCTTCGGGTGTGTCCGTAACTTCGGGCTCAAGATATTTCAGCTCTTCCAGTTTGGCAAAAATGCGTGCCACGCTCTCTTCAATCGTCTCTTTATCTGTTTCGATCACAAGTTCAGGATGCTCTGGCTCCTCATATGGATCATCAATGCCGGTAAATCCCTTTATCTTGCCCTCGTCAGCAAGCTTATATAGGCCCTTTACATCGCGTTGACGGCAGACTTCGATGGGGCATTTGATATACACTTCAACAAAATTTCCAATCTCTTCACGAGCCCACTCGCGCGCCTCTCGATAGGGAGAGATAGCAGCAGCGATAGCGATAACCCCATTACGTGTTAATAAGTTGCAGACAAAAGCAATGCGTTGAATATTTGTATTGCGATCCTCACGGCTGTAGCCAAGGCCTTTACTCAAGTGAGTGCGTACGATATCACCATCCAATATCTCGACGCTAAGGTCACATGCTTTTAAACGATGTTCAACGATTCTGGATAGGGTGCTTTTACCGGCACCAGATAGACCGGTAAACCAGATAGTAAAGGCTTTGTTGGTCATGATATTTCACTTTCTCTTTCTTCATATTACTCTTGAGCTGGTAGTAATCCCAGGTCAACCAGGTTCTGTGTGCTTCCCCAAAAATCCCAGTGCGCTAGATTTTGACGAATAGGGGGTTCCAGCATAGCCATACAACGCTTAACAGTCATTCCCGTATCGCCATCCAGGGGTATTGGCGGCGAAATTTCCATAATCTGGTGCCTCCAGTCTTTCGAGCGGCGCACAATCATTACTAGCAACTGCGCGCCGGTAAGCTGCGCAACGCTAACTGCCCCCGTTAGTACTAGCATCTGATGGCCGAGAAAATCTACCGGGATTGCGCGTGCACGATCCTCAGCAGGCAATGGAGTTTCAACCGCCATTGTGATCAGTTCATTGGAGCGCAAGATTTCCACCATTCGTATCGCCGTACCAAATCGTTCCTTTGCAGGTTCAATATTGGGCCGTCTATGGCGTCCTACTCGCTTCTCATGGAGGAATCGCCATAAGTGCCTCTGGATTGTTGACATGCTGGTATCATCAATGGACCTCCAGTTGCCAACAGTCGTAACGGGGAAAGCAAGGGCACCAAGCAAGGAGAAACTACCGCTATAAAGGCCAAAGTGCGCACTACAAATGATCGCTCCTTTACCAACAGCCCTTGCGGCCTCAATGTGTTCCAGCCCACGTAGCTCTATCAGTCGTGCTAATGCACGACCCCTCCCAGCGAGACGCATCATATCTATCGCCTGACAAGAGCGTCGACGAATGTAATCGCGTGCCACTTGAGCGCGCTCCGATGGGCTTAACTGATCACCGAGGACTCCTTTGAGATTGCGCATGATCCGTTCACGCTCAGATGCATCCAGACGGTAGCACCAATCACCACGAAGGCGGGCCACTCCATAGGCAATTGGGGCTGGAAGGAATGCGACCAATGGCACAATGATTAAACGATAGAGGAGTTCCTCGAGTTCGCGAATAATCCACTTAAAAGTAAACATGCCTTTAAGCGTGCCTTGCCGTTGGTGTAACTGGTAAGCACTCATCGCTTCTCCTGACATATGGTCAACATGTAAAAGAGTGTAGCATCACAGACTCTTTCCCTACAACCATGAAAACAGGTAAGTAATTCCACTCTAACAGATCGACTGAACCAGCTTGAGTATCGAGAAGGTACGCTAAATACTTCCCTACGTCTTTCCCCACCCTAATAGTCAGAGGAATCCGTACCTTTGCCCAGAGTCCATAAGAAGAGGTACCCAGTAAAAATTTTCGCACTTTTCCGAATGTAGGTAATCAATTAACGTGCTATAGTCTTGAGCAGGCTGAACTGTCTTATCCCGGGAATGAATCTTCTTTGGAGCTGATTTAGCATGCAAAGGAGGATTTGATCTCGCTAGCAATCGGCCTTGTCCAAGAATGAATCTTCTTTGGAGCTGATTTAGCATGCAGAGGGCTATGGATAGACAGTGCATCCGCAGGCATGGCCCAACTACTGCGCCGTAAGTTTGTTCTGTGACTTTACCAACTGGTGTTCCCGCCAATTCAAGTTCGCAGACAACACAAGAACAGAGGACAAAAACTCATGGAGTCTGTATCTAGAATGGAAGAACACAGTAGCACGCGGATAAGCGTCGTAATTCCAGCTCATAATGAAGAGAAGAACCTGCAATATATACTGCCATATATCCCTCACTGGATTCACGAAGTGATCCTTATCAATGATCATTCGACCGATAAAACAGTTCAAGTCGCCGAAGAGTTGCTGCCGAGTATTCGTATTATCGACACAACGTGTGGTCGCGGCAAAGGGGCGGCGTTGCAGGCCGGTTTTGCGGCGACTTCCGGGGATATCATTGTGATGATGGACGCGGACGGGTCGAGTGACCCCCGAGAAATACCGCGCTTTATCCAGGCGCTGTTGGCTGGTGCCTATCATGCAAAAGGGTCACGTTTCATCGAAGATGGCGGTAGTGCCGATATCACGCACCTACGACGGCTTGGCAGTCGGATATTGATCTCAATTACTAATCGGCTGTTTGGGATTCGCTTTACAGATATGTTCTGTGGCTTCAACGCATTCTGGAGAGCCTGCCTCGATTACTTCGAGATAGACTGTCAGGGGTTTGAGATAGAAGCACAGCTTCACCTGCGTATCTTCAAGGCTAACCTCGAAATTGTGGAAGTACCTAGCTACGAGCATGCACGTGTCCATGGCGACAGTCACTTTCGGACTTTTAGAGATGGCTGGCGCGTACTGAGGATGATCGTGAATGAATGGATGAATGGTCGCTCAGTGATTCGGACTGTCAGGATGGATCGCCCGTATCAACATGACAAGAGCGCCTGGGATGGCATGGCTATCACAGAGCAAATTGGTGTTACGCAGTGACGTACTGGAGGCAATGGTGAATCCACCCACAGTAACACAACAAATACCAATCCTCATGTATCATAGCATTTCAAGCTGTGCTAGCCAGAGATTCAGGCCGAATATTGTAACGCCAGAGGCGCTTGAGGAGCAGTTAACATACTTAGAGGAATCTCACTACACCTCTGTGACAGTAACGCACTTTGTGCAAGCAATGGCTAAAGGAGGGTACACTCTTCCCTCTCGCCCTATCATATTGACCTTTGATGATGGTTACGAAGATTTTTATACCCAAGCACTTCCGGCTCTCCGATGTCACGGCTTTACGGCGACTCTTTATATCACTACAGGATTCATAGATGGCACCTCTCGTTGGCTGCGAGCCAAAGAAGATACCACACGTCCAATGCTTACATGGAAGCAATTGGCCGAAATCAATGCGAATGGGATCGAATGTGGGGCGCATAGCCATACCCATCGCCCTCTGGATATGCTACCTCTTGATGTAGTCTATGAAGAAATTGTTCATTCTAAAAAACTATTAGAGGAGCATCTCGGTCAAATGGTCTCAAGTTTTGCTTATCCATTCGGGTATTACAGTGATCGGGTGCAGCAGATCGTGCAGGAAGCTGGTTTTGCTTCGGCGTGCGCAGTTAGACTTACCATGAGTTCCTTGTTCGATAATCCCTATGCATTAGCGCGCCTCGCTATCCGACCTGATACCAGCGTGCATGCATTAGCCACCGCGCTATCTACTGGCTGCGGGCCGCTGATTGCATCCTCTGCGAAGCGTGTGCGTCGCTGCCTGCGTTACTCCGTGCGAAGGGCGTATGGAAGGCTGCGACACAGCCGAGTTGCTGTTAAGTATGTAAGGAGGCGAGATTAAAGTGAAGACACTTCCTAACTTTTTCATTGTTGGTGCGGCAAGATCTGGTACAACCTCGCTGGATCGGTATCTCAACCAGCATCCAGAGATCTATATTACGCCCAAAAAAGAAACACACTTTTTTGCCAGTGAAGATCTTCCCATGTGCTTAGGGCCGGGCGATGATAGACTGACCAGATTACTCATTCGCGATGAAGATGAGTATGCTCAACTTTTTGCTGGAGTGACTGAAGCAAAGGCTATTGGGGAATCCTCAGCCTTCTATCTCTGCTTCCCGGGTACGGCAGAGCGAATTGCCAAAACCATTCCTAATGCGAAGATAATTATCATCTTGCGTGAGCCAGTAGAGCGGGCTTACAGCTCATATATGTTTATAGTTCGTGATGGTCGAGAGACCTTAAGGTTTGAGGAGGGTCTGAAGAGGGAGGAAGAACGAAAGCAACAAAGCTATGAGCCTATCTGGTGGTACAAAGAACTCAGCCTGTACTATAAGCAGGTCAAGCATTATTTAGATGTATTCGGAAGAGAACAGGTGAAAGTACTGCTGTACGAGGATTTTTGTACTAACACGGGGCAGGTGCTGCGCGATGTCTTTAACTTCTTGGAAGTGAATGAAGATGTAGCCATTGATACTTCCGTGCGCTATAACGTTTCAGGTTCCCCGAAGTCGCGCCGCTTCTATAGCCGCCTGGACAATTTCATCTACTACCCCAGTTCAATTGAAAAACGCATTAAGTCATTGGTGCCCCAACACCTGCGGGTAGCGTGGGCAAGTAAGATTATTGGCATGTCTGTAGAGCGCATTCCTTTGGACCCATACGTACATACAAAGCTCATGGCCTACTTTGCAGAGGATGTGAGGCAGTTGGAGGATCTGCTACAACGAGACTTACTCAACTGGCACTATCAGGAAACTAGTGCTGCCCAAAGTGGGTAAAGGAGACAATGCAGGAAAGAAAGTGAGGTTCAAGGATGCCAACTAAGCCCAACTCGCTGCGTGTACTTTTTGTGGCAGCACGCTACCTCCCATATGTAGGGGGTCTTGAGACGCACGTATATGAGGTGGGTCGGCGATTGGCGCGTGCAAACATCGATATCACGATACTGACGACGGACGTGAGCGGTCGACTCCCCAGAATTGAGGAGTCGGACGGTGTGCATATTCGCCGCGTACGAGCCTGGCCAGCAAACAAGGACTATTACTTCGCGCCTGAGATATATCGGAGTATCACTGGTGATAGATGGGATCTTATCCATTGTCAAGGGTATCATAACATGGTTCCGCCAATGGCAATGATGGCTGCATTACGAGCCAATATTCCATTTGTTCTCTCTTTCCATAGTGGTGGAGATTCAACGAGCTTGCGAAAGGCACTACGTTGGTTGCAATGGATGATGGTGCGCCCTCTTTTATTGGGAGCACAGAAGTTAATTGCTGTTTCAGAATTCGAAGCTGGGTTCTTTCAAGAGCGGTTACACCTCCCGTCCGAGCGCTTTGTGATCATCCCAAACGGAGCTGCGCATCTACCTGAGGTATCAGAGTCAGCAGTAGCAGCAACAAACGAGGCAAGTGATAAACCGCTTATTATCTCAATCGGTCGGCTTGAGCGGTATAAGGGACATCAACGGGTAATCGCAGCGCTACCAAAAGTGCTGGAACACTTTCCAGATGCACGTGTGCGCATAGTAGGTACCGGCCCTTATGAGTCAACACTGCAAAAGATGACAAAGCAACTTGGTGTTGCTGATCGTGTAGAAATCAGGGCTGTTCCACCTGGTGATAATAGTGGGATGGCTGCGCTGATTGCGCGAGCTAACCTCGTGACGCTACTTAGCGAGCATGAGGCTCAGGGTCTGGCTGTTATGGAGGCGCTCACTCTTAAGCGCCCTGTGCTCGTCGCCGGGACTTCTGCATTGCAGGAGCTTGCCAACAGAGGACTGGCACGTGCGGTCCCTCTTGAGAGTACTCCAGAAGAAGTAGCAATGGCAGTGATTAGCCAATTGAACCACCCTTTAGTGCCACAAAATGTTGCATGGCCAACATGGGACGCCTGCGCCGCTAAACTTTTAGCCCTCTATCAAGAAATCACGTGGAGGGTGCCATGCGTATCTTGATGCTTTCCCAGTTCTACCCGCCCATCATTGGAGGGGGAGCCATTCACGTCCGGTCCCTCAGCGCCGAGCTGGTATCGCGTGGGCACGATGTCTCGGTCGTCACGCTGTGGCATCAGAACCAAGCAGAATTCGAAGTTGATCTGGGAGTGAGGGTATTCCGCATTCGATCCTCAATGCGACGACTACCGTGGCTCTTCAACGACAGTGGAAGACAGTATGCGCCACCATTTCCCGATCCCGAGGTAGTACTGGCACTTCGCCGCATCATAGTGCATGAAAAACCAGAGGTCGTTCATGCCCACAACTGGCTCGTCTATTCGTTTCTACCCCTAAAAGCCTGGAGCAGGGCCAAGCTCGTCGTGACCTTACACAACTATGATCTGGCGTGTGTGAAGACGACACTACTGTATCATGGCTCGATCTGTGATGGACCTGGTTTTACAAAGTGTCTCAATTGTGCTACTCAGTACTATGGCCTGGCAAAAGGAGTACCTACTGTTCTCGCTAACTGGACACTGGGTATGGTCAGGCGCGGCCTCGTTGATATGTTCTTGCCAGTAAGCCAGGCAACGGCAGTAGGCAATGGCCTGGATAGTAGCCGGTTGCCGTTCCAGGTCGTTCACAATTTTCTATCCAATGATGTCGATAAGCCGGAAGGAGATATTGAATCCTATCTTGCGCAGCTACCTGCAGAGGATTATTTCCTCTTCGTCGGAGCTTTGAGCAGGCAAAAAGGATTAGATGTACTGCTGCGTGCTTATGCTGATCTTATGAATGCGCCTCCACTAGTTCTCATCGGCTATGATTCTCCGGACTGGGCAACTCTGTGTATAGATTGTCCTGCCAACGTCTTTGTCTTCAAGAATTGGCCGCGTTATGCAGTCATACAGGCATGGCGTCGTAGTATTATAGCCCTCCTTCCTTCGGTTGGACCTGATCCTTGCCCTACAGCAGTGATGGAGGCAATGTCGAGCGGCCGTCCGGTCATCGCCTCTCGTATTGGTGGTCTGCCGGATCTCATTGATGATGGGGAAACAGGCTTGCTGATCCGGCCGGGTGATCCACTTGAACTACGACAAGCCATCGAACGATTGATGGCCAATCCCGATCTTCGCTATCGTATGGGACAAGCTGCACTGTACAAAGTCGTTGAATTTCAAGCTAGTTCCATTGTGCCACGCATTGAGCAGATATATGAAGAGGTAGTATCAAGAAGAGATGAGCCACACATTGAGCAAGTGCAAGCATATAAGGAAGAATTAAAATTAAGATGAGCAAAGTGTGAGGAAGGCATTGTTTAGTAAGATAAAATTAACACTCCCAATTAATGATTGGATTTTGCCGAACAATATACAGTGCACAAATTGCAAGAACTTCATGCCCTCGAATGCTAAATTTTGTGGTCGTTGTGGAGCGAATCTTGATGTCGCTATCACTCAAACGCCTCTGGGTGAGTCGGCAGGATTTGAACTACTTGATACTACCACAATGGTACCTGTTAAATCGACGACTATTAGTTGGGGATGGTTACCAGCACTAAGTTTGACGAGCGCCATTGGAATACTTCTCGTAGCATTAGCGGGCAATGCTGGACGTGTTGCATCGCCATGGGCCGATTTGCTGTTTTGGCTTGGCCTGTTAGTACTTTTCGTACCAATCGCACTGCGTATTCTTTCACCAAAGTCGCTACGATGGGAACGCATTGCTCTTCTTGTTGTATTGGGAAACTCGCTCTACCTCATCAGAGACTTATTCTACCCACTTTCTTTCGCATACAATGACGAGTTTTTGCACTGGCGTGGCGCTCAAGATATCGCTTTGAGCGGGCATCTCTTTACTGCAAACCCGCTTTTACCAGTTGGTCCTTTTTATCCTGGAATAGAGATTCTCACAAATGCCCTGAGCAGTCTGACAGGACTCTCAATTTTTGTCGCGGGGATGATAGTGCTTAGCACAGCGGGACTTTTGCTCATACTGTCTCTCTACCTGTTCTTCGAATTCCTGAGTAGCTCGGCGCAAGTAGCAGCGTTAGCCACGCTGCTCTATATGGCTAACCCCGGTTTTTTCAGCGAAACTCAGTTCGCATATGAGAGTCTAGCAATACCTCTTGCGGCGTTTGTTTTGTTTATGATAGTGCGCCGGAACTATGTGCCCAAAGGTCGACGTTCAGGTCTGACTCTGATGATCTGGCTCGGACTTGCAATGGTAGTAATCACACACCATGTAACATCATATGCGCTGGTAGCATTTCTTTTTCTCTGGACGGCGACGTCTCTCTTTTCCCGGATGGTGGCATTTTTTCATTTCAAACGCCATCAGAATGAGCGGGTGCGAATTGGTCCGAATCCGGGTGGTGTAGCGCTCCTTGGCCTATTGCTTTGTGTCGTCTGGCTGATATACACAGGGGATATGGTTGTAGGTTATCTGAGTCCATACTTTGGTAGCACATTGAATCAGCTCAAGCTGATACTTGCCAATGAAGGTGCATCCCGTCAATTATTTCATGATAGCTCGGGGTTTGTGGAGCCTCTATGGGAGCGCGTGATAGCGTTCACCTCAGTAGCATTAATCTCACTTGGTTTGCTGTTTGGCCTGTTTCAAATCTGGCGTCATTACAGGACCAACGCCCTTGCCCTTACATTAGCCATCGGAGCAATTGCATATCCGTTTAGCCAGGCGATACGTGTATCTTCGGCTGGAGCGACACTAGGGGCACGGGCAGTACCCTTTTTGTTTGCAATGGTTGCATTTGTCCTGGCCGTAGGTATCACGCATTTCTGGTCATCCCGTATGGTGAACTGGAGATATTCGGCGACGCTCATGGCAGCAATAGTTATCATATTCGCCGGTGGATGGGTTACAGGTACCTCACCTTTGTGGAGTCGTTTACCTGGTCCATTTCTGGTATCTGGTGATCAACGCTCAATTAATCCAGAGAGTGTGACGGCAGCAGAGTGGACATTCACGTATCTCGGGCCTGGCCATCGAATGATTGGTGATCGAGACGACATGGTGTTCATGGCCACGCTAGGGTACCAATGGGATGTGACATCTGTAAATCAACATATCCTGATATCGAGAGTGTTTATCACACCGGACTTTGGAACTGGCGTTAAAACGACTCTACAGCGAGGTAGTATTCAGTATATCGTTGTCGATAGCCGGCTAAGCACAGGTCTACCGCGAGTCGGATTCTACTACGATTTATCGGAGCCAAAAGCTATGCACTATATTGCCCCTATCGATCCAGCAGATCTTGCGAAATTTGATGGAGTGCAGAATGTGAATCGGATCTATGATAGTGGCAATATCATCATCTATGACGTATCAGCGTATTCATAGGAGTACTTGATGATGAAACCGAGATCAATGGATTTATTTGCAGTGATCATAATGACTATTATTGTGGTCGTTCTGGCATTGATAGTACCACAAGGCAATATGACTGTGCGCATCTTAACGTTACCGCTAGCGCTCATTTTGCCGGGCTACGCGTTATCAAGTGCTTTGTTCCCTAAGGGATCCCTAGGGGTTCCGGAGCGCGTCGTTTTTAGCCTGAGTCTAAGTCTGATCATCGTGATCTTGAGCGGGCTAGTGCTCAATTTGACGCCGTTTGGTTTGCGCACAAATTCGTGGGCAGTATGCTTAGGTGGCATTACGCTTGGAGCCAGTTGTATTGCTCTCAAACGTAGACGAGGACAGGATAAACCTGCTTCAAGATGGGTGATGGAACGTCTCACTTTTCGCCAGGGACTGCTATTGGTTCTGGCAGGAGTAATTATCTGTGGAGCGGTAGCTGTGTCCATCAACGGAGCATCACAGCAAACGCACACTGCGTTTACCCAACTCTGGATTTTACCCGTAAGGGGAGCCAACTCAAAGAATACTGTTCGCCTCGGCGTGAGTAACATGGAGCTACAAGCCGAGAACTACCTTCTCGAGGTTGATGTAAACGGTCTGCTAGTACAAGTATGGTCTGCAATTGATCTCAAGCCCAATGAGAATTGGGAAACTACTCTTGTGCTACAACAAACCGGGCAAACAGGCCCGGCTAAGGTAGATGCTTTTCTTTACCGGGGTACGTCTACGACAATATATCGTCACGTTCTTTTATGGCTTGACACGTAAAGGGAGCAGCACAATCACAGGTGTCTAAAATAACGTTTTAAAGCTTATGAGTACAATGCAAACGACAAACAAAGAAAACTCAACAATAAAATCCAACATACTGACCAGTCGAAGTCTATGGCTATTAGTTTGCTCATTGGTGCGTCGTGTACACAGCGATTCTCTCCTAAGGAATGGCATTTTCATCATGGGCACAGGAGTCGCCACAGCAGGATTCGGTTACCTCTATTGGATTCTGGCGGCTCATTTCTATTCTACTTATGATGTCGGCCTGGCGTCAGCGCTTATCTCGGCTATGACCTTAGCCTCGACCGTTGCAAACCTGGGTGTAGGCTCCACGCTGGTACAAACGCTTCCCCGGCGCACATCAGGATACGCGTGGTCACTCACGCTTAATGCCGGTTTAGCTATAGGTATCCTGGCTGGTTTACTGGCTGGCGGCATCGTGGTAGTGGTTCTTCCGTTCTTCTCGCCTCAATTTGCTATCGTTGAGCACCAGGCTGGCTATGCCTTTGCACTGTTAGTCGGCGTGCCAATCATGACCCTTTCAATACTGCTGGATCAAGCTTTCGTTGCGGAGCGCGCTTCGATCAATATGCTGATACGGAACCTTGCCGTAGCCGTGCTCAAGATCCCACTGATGGTGCTACCGGTTGTACTGTTGGCCCATGTAGGTTCGCTGGGTATCCTCTTATCGGGTGTCCTGGCTATGGCAGTTATGCTGATTGGGGGGATGTTGCTGCTATTACCACGCTTGCGGAGAGCCTATTGTCTGGCTGTACGTGGCATAGTGGGACAAATACACTCGATGCTCTCATCATTTGCAGGGCATTATTTCATCAATCTCGGCGGCCTCGCATCGCAATACCTCTTGCCTGTGTTCGTAGCGGTCCAACTTTCGCCAACGGATAATGCCTACTTCTATACGACAATGAAGCTGGCCGACTTCTTCTTCATGGCATCATCGGCGGTGTCAGTGTCGCTATTTGCAGAAGGATCGCATGCAGCGGACGATCTGTCGCGCAAAGTACGTTCTACCGCGATAATCATCGGCATGATAATAGGTCCTGCTATGTTTGTCTGCTTTTTTGGGGGCCCCTATATTTTGTTAGTCTTTGGGCCAAGCTATGCTCAACACGGTCAGGAACTGTTGAGAATTTTCGTTATTGCTGCGGTACCGGACGCGATTACAAATATCTATATTAGTGTGCTACGCGTACAGAGGCGTCTCCGCTTTGCTGCGGTGCTCAATGTGGGGATGGCAGTTATTACCCTGGGGCTAGCATGGATATTTCTGCCAGTGCTCGGCATTGCAGGTGCGGGCTGGGCTTTCCTGATCTCTCAGATAGCCGGAAGCCTAATGGCGGGAATAGATCTTATTCGATTGCGCCTTCACAGGAGAGAAAGCAGTAAAACGATCATCCAAAGTGATTCAGGCCATACTGAGGCGGAAATCATATATCAAGAGATTGAAGAAAGTACCCAACGAGGTTACTAGTGATGACAGAAAATGGGCATCTTCGTATATGTGTTGTGGGTGCCGGAACGCGCTTTCTGGGTGGGATTAGCTACTACACCATTCGTGCGTCAAATGCGCTGGCCCGGTCTCACACTGTATCAGTGATTTTAATGCGACAATTATTGCCAACGCGCTTTTATCCAGGCTGGAAGCGCGTTGGTGCAAGCCTGACCAGATTAGAATATGATAGAGCAGTACGGATCTTCGATGGAGTGGATTGGTATTGGCTTCCAAGCATGCTGCGCGCCCTACTATTTCTACGGCAAGAGCGTCCAGATACAGTTGTGTTTCAATGGTGGAGCGGAGCTGTGTTACATTCATATCTCCTGCTTGCTTTAGTAGCGCGGCTATTGGGAGTGCGAATTGCAATTGAGTTTCACGAGGTACAAGACCCAGGAGAGGCGAAACTGCCTCTGGCACAGATCTATGTACGACTCGTAGCACCGCTTTTGGTGCGCCTGGCCCATGGTTTTGTCATTCACTCCGATTGTGATAAGAAATTGTTGCAGAGTCATTATGACCTAGAACAACGCCCTATTGCAGTGATTCCACATGGCCCGTATAATCATTATCAGTCGAGTGAAAGAGAGCAGGAACATCGAATTGCGCCAACATCCTGCTGCAATCTCTTGTTTTTTGGCTTGATTCGACCGTATAAGGGGCTTGATGATCTTATTATGGCCTTTGACAGTCTGCCAGAGAACGAAATCGCCAGGTACTGGCTCACTGTCGTTGGTGAGACCTGGGAGGGATGGACTTTGCCTGACAAGCTCATTAATCGAAGCCGTTATCGTGAGCGGATCACATTTGTAAACCGCTATGTATCCGATGCGGAAGTCGCAGAATTTTTTGCCGGAGCGGATGTTGTTGTGCTTCCTTATCATCGATCTTCATCGAGCGGACCGCTACACATTGCTATGAGCTGTGGGTTGCCTGTGATAGTAACGAGCACAGGCAGTCTGATCGAGACGGTTTCAGACTATGAGGGTGCTATTATAGTACCACCTGGAGATCCTGCTTCACTTCGAAACGCGCTGCTGAAAGTGGTCAAGATGCAGGGAAAACGCTATACTGATCCTTACTCGTGGGAGAACTCTGCTATACTCTATCATGAGCTATTTGAGACGCTTCAATCCTCATGTTCAAAGTCTACTGACAGCAGTAAAGCTCAAATCCGATAGAAGTGACGAGCTGAGGGGGTGAGAAAATGATTGTCTCGAGAAAGTCACAAGGATCGCAAGACCAACCAACGTCGAACACAATACAGGACCGGCTGGACCCGATTGAAAGTCAGAGCAGCCTTGGAAGGTATCAAGGAGCAGAAAACCACCAGGGAGAGGGCCACAAGCACGAGTTTCCAACAGCTCATCGTAGTTCCTATTACAAACAGGAAACGCTGCATCGCATCCACATAATCGGAGGAGCAGGAAGTGGAAAGTCAACATTGGCCCGCAAATTGTCGGCGCACCTTAATTTACCTGCCTACCACCTCGATGAAATTTACTTAAGCTATGTCCATGAATCCGAGGGCTTGCTCGACTTGCTGTATGCTGAGATACACCGTATAGCAGCCCAATCTGGCTGGATTACAGAAGGCATCTACCTGGGATGGACGGATGAGTTGCTACGTACGGCCGATATAATTATTTGGCTTGATATCCCCTGGCGATCTGCTGCCCTGCGCCTTATTATACGTTATGTATGGTTTGGCTTGACAAATCCTTCTTCCAAACCTATTCGTTACAAGTTGGTTGGATTGATTCGTTATCTATGGCATGAGATTCTGTGGAATGAAAGGAAGTATTACCAGGATAGCAGCATAATAGACCCGGGCACCCAATCTGATGCGAACGCCAAGAATCGAGCCACTACAACTCGGGATCTTGCGCGCTACGGCGACAAACTTGTTCGCTATTGTACGCCTTCTGAACTTGAAAAGTTCTTGAGCAGCATTAAGCAAGAAGCTGACATATGAATCAGCAGCAGAATCCTAATCCACGTCCACAGAGAAGCATTTCGTATAGAATGATAGGAGGAATTATTGCTATTGCGCTTATCATTCTTACCATTCTGCTGGCTGTCCTTGTATCCCAAAAACGTCAACCAACGCAACAGCCAGAACAAACGCAACAGCCAGCGGGAGGAACTGTCTTTAACGGCATTGCTATCAAAGGCAATCAATTTGTTACATATGCTGGACAATCAATTATACTCCATGGAGTGAATTATGCAGGTCTTGATTATTCCTGTTCCCACGATCAAGGACTTTCTTTTGCGCCGTTGACTGCTTCAGCTGTGCAGGCGTTAAGTAGCTGGCATGTGAATATTGTCCGCATTGGTATTCCGGAGGATTGTTGGTTAGGGATCAATGGTTTGTCACCCCAATGGAGTGGTCCTAAGTATCAACATGCTGTTGTTCATTTCGTCAACCTGTTACACCGGTACAAAATTTATGTTGAGCTTTCTTTGTTTTACGTTGCCCCAGGTAGTAATATGTCTGTCCAGCAATTGCCGATGCCTGATGCTGATCACGCTTTAGATTTCTGGACATCCCTGGCGACAACTTTTAAGAATGATCGTAATATTATTTTTGGCACATATGGTGAGCCGCATCCAGATAATTGGTCTTGCTGGAAAAATGGGGAATCAAGCTGTTCCTTATATTATCCTGCAGTGGGCATGCAGCAGATTGTCAATACCATACGTGCGACAGGTGCAACACAACCTATTGCTATTTCTGGAATCGGCTGGGCAAATGATCTTTCCCAATGGCTGACGTATAAGCCTAGTGATCCATTGAATTCCCTGGCTGCTGAATTTGATGTGTACAGTGAAAACTTCTGTAGTACTATAACCTGCTGGAATACAGAAGAACTGCCCGTGTTGCAACAGGTTCCGCTGTTGACAGGTGAAATTGGGGAATATGCATCTGATCCTGCTTGTGGAAATACATTTCTTCATACGTTTCTGATATGGGCCGATACACACAGGGTAAGCTATGAAGTATGGAAATGGGGAGTGGGAACTGATAACTTCCCTTGTAGGAATGATGCGCTCATAACAGATTACACAGGTACCCCTTCTCCTATATATGGACAAGCATACAAGACACATCTCGCATCTCTGTCTAACAACCCACTTCCTCTAGGAGGGCATTCGCCAGATGTTCAATAGTCGCCCCAGCAAAGAGGGTGGCGAGAGGTATCTTCTTGCCATAGACTTGTTCAAGTCTATTGACCATACGAGCGGCAAGTAAAGAGTGTCCGCCCAAATCGAAGAAATTGTCCCTGATCCCGATGGGCCGCACATGCAACAGTTCTTCCCAGATCTGTATCAACTGATAATGCACCATCAACGTTGGAGCTACAAAGGTATCTTCTCTGGCGATCCTGGTAGAGTCAGGTGCTGGCAGCACACGCCGATCTACTTTGCCGTTGTGCGTCAGTGGTAGCTTATCCAACAACACAAAAGCGGAAGGTACCATGTAGGTTGGCAATTGCTTCATCACATGGCCCTGCAGGTCACCGACTGCGAGGGTCTGATCCTCATGTGGGACTACATAGGCGATCAGATACCTGTTACTGGGAGCATCCTCGCGCGCAACTACCACTACTTGCCGCACAGAAGGGTACTGGGCCAGCACCGCCTCGATCTCACCCAGTTCGATACGGAATCCGCGAATCTTCACCTGGTAATCGATACGCCCCAGGAACTCAATGTTGCCGTCAGGCAGGTAGCGAGCAAGGTCACCAGTCTTGTAAAGGCGAGCACTCGGCTGCTGGCTAAAAGGGTTGGGGATGAACCGTTCAGCAGTCAGTTCCGGACGGTTGAGGTAGCCACGTGCCAGGCCATCACCACCAAGGTAAAGCTCGCCCGACACCCCGACAGGAACCGGCTGCAAGCGGGAGTCCAAAATATACACCTGTGTGTTAGCTATAGGACGACCGACAGAGAGTTCTCGTTCCCCATCCTCCACCAGAGCATAAGTGGAGTATGTTGTATCTTCAGTAGGTCCATAGAGATTGAAGACCCGCCGAATCGTACCCTGCTGATGGAGTTGTCGAATCAGTGTTCCACGGAGGGGTTCACCTGCCAGGTTTATGGTATGTACTGAAGCAGGGAGGCTAGCATTGTATATTAATTCGGCTATTGCTGAGGGCACTGTATTTATCAGGGTCACCTGTTTGCTGGTAGCTACGTAAGGCAAGTTCAGCACATTCTCGACCAGGATAACAGTGCCACCACTGCACAATGGAACAAAGATCTCAAATACTGAAAGATCAAAGCAGATGGAGGTCGATGCCAATACACCAGCGAGATCCTCTGGAGTGAATATGCTCATTGCCCAATTCGTTAAGGCAACTGTGCTACGATGCTCAATCGCTACTCCTTTGGGCTGCCCTGTGGACCCAGAGGTGTAGATGACATAGGCGAGATTTTCAGGTGTTGCCCTGCTGATCAAATTCTGATTACACTCCTGAGCAATTCTCTCCCAGTCAATATCCAGGCAAATTACGTAAGCTGTATGTCGAGGCAATCCTTCTGCCAATCGCTGCTGAGTCAGGAGCACGGACACCTCAGCATCTTGTAGCATGAAGGCCAGGCGGTCTTGCGGATAAGCCGGATCGAGCGGCACATAGGCTCCTCCTGCCTTGAGGATGCCCAGGATACCCACCACCATCTCCAGCGAACGCTCTATACACAGGCCGACCAGCACCTCCGGTCCCACGCCGAGTTGCTGCAGGTGGTGCGCCAGTTGATTCGCCCGTTGGTTCAGCTCCCGGTAGGTCAGTTGCATGTCCTCGAAGATCACCGCAAGGGCATCGGGTGTACACTCCACCTGGGCCTCAAAGAGTTGATGGACACACCTATCCATGGGATACTCTGTCTGGGTGGCATTCCACTGCACCAGGAGCTGGTGGCGCTCCGCCTCTGTCAGAAGCGGTAACTCTGAGAGGTG
>WNFX01002032.1_pt1 | contig 26631 bp, 19 predicted proteins | sample 5400111 | NCBI WGS metagenome assembly WNFX01 (sample SAMN13153363, study PRJNA577476) | soil metagenome | isolation source: 40 cm soil or saprolite under grassland replicate 1 | place: USA:California | collected 2016-06-15
GTTGTGGAGGTAGTTCTGGACTGACCGTTGACCGCTGCGAAGCTGGTGGTGACGACAACGGTGGCTGGAGGATCAGGGTCTGCGCTCCCGGCCTGGACGGTCGATGCGGGTGACGTTGGTGGTGGTCTCAAGGGCCTCGCGCAGGCGGGCGTTGTCCACAGCCAGACGTTGGATCTGGGCGGCTGCGAACCGGAGGTTGTCGGTGAGCGTCCGGTTGGTCCGGCGGAGTTTCGCGTTCCGGGCGATGAGGATCTCGTAGGGGCTGGGCTTGTCGTGCGTGTCTTGCCGTTTGGGGTTGGACCGGGCGGCGGCGACTTCTTTGGCCAGCTCAGGGAAGTGTCGGCGGAAGGTGGTGTTGCTCAGGTCGAACTTCGCGGCCAGGGCGAGCACGCTGGGGCGGGTGCGGTTGTCGTGGCATTGCGTCAGGTACTGGTCCAGGACGCGGCGGACGCGGGCCTCGGTCGGGATGGCGGCAGGGCTGCTCACGCGGGCTCCCGGACGGCCGTGTTCTTCATCAGGAAGGCGGTGATCTCCGCGCGGCGCTCCTCCAAGCGGTGTCGCAGCAGCGGAGGCAACGTCGGCCGAGTGGCCAGGCGTTTGGTGATGCGATCGATCTCGCGCTGCCAGGCGGCGATGTTCTCGGGTGTGAGGGCGACGTTGCGGCAAGCGAGGGGCTTGCAGCCGCCGTGGTCGGGCAGCCCTTCGCTGCCGCGGTGGCGTGCGCGTTCACAGAGGGCCTTCGCGTGGTCGTGGACGCAGGTGATGTACTCGCCGGGATAGACGGCCGGGTCGTGCTTGGCCATGAGCCTGCGCAGCCGGTTGTCATCGAGGACGACCTTGCCCTGGAAGCGCGCGCGGGCGCCGAACGTCTCCAACCGGCGGGCGGACTCCGCGGCAGCGGGGCCGGTGAGGCTGGTGTGCTCGTGAGCGTCGACGGCGGCCATGAGGTGTTCGCCGCGGGCGAGGGCCTGCTCGCTTTCGACCTCGGCGCGGAAGCCGGAGTCGCTGGTGCCCGCGTAGCCTTCGAAGACTTGGACGCAGTGGTGCCGATAGGCAAGAGCGCCGGCGATGACGCCGCCGGGGCGGCGGGCGATGAACCAGGCGAGCGTGCGTCTGAACTGGCTGTTCTTCAGATGCCAGGTGCGGCCGTCGATGGTGGGGATGCCGTCGGGGCGTCCGTGGCGCTGGCAGTAGTCGTTGATCCATGCGGCGAAGGTGTTGAGGCGGGCGTTGGTGGCTCCGCTGGTCAGCACCTGACTGACCGCGTTGGGTTTGCTGCCGGGGCTGTGCTGCAGGCGGGCGAAGAGGTAGTCCTTCCCGGGTGGCTGCAGCCGTTCCAGGACGGCGATGGCCCGCGCAGCGGGTTCCCCGATGCTCCAGACGGCCGGGACACCGGCCGGGTCGTTCTCGGCCTTGAAGGCCAGACTGTGCATCTTCCACCGGTAGGGCGTGTCGTCCGCATCGCGTTCGATCGTCAGGCCGCCGCGCTTGAGGTGCTTGATCTCGCTGTCTCGGGCGCCGGAAAGGAAGGCCAACATCAGGTAGCAGGCGTCCTGCAGCAGACGAGCGAGAGCGGCGAGGCCGTCCCGCTCGGTGTGGTCGGCCAGGATCGCCTCGATCCAGGGCTCACCGTCGAGATGACCACGGATCGGCTGGTCGCTGACGGTCTGGGGGGTGGTCCCGACAACGGCGGCGGCCTCGTCGATCATCTGGCGGTAGCGGCCGAGGGAGATCCGACTGCGACCCAGCGCGTCCGCGATCGCGGTGGTGCTGGTCTTACCCCGCCATGCCGGAAGCGGTCGCTGGGAGGCGATGCGTCCGTCCAGCCAAGCCCGCAGCTGGACAGGCAGTTGGCCATAGTCGTGCGGCTCGCTCGCAGGCGGAGGCGGTGTCCGCCACGCGAGGTCTGCGACCAGGATGTCCGCGGAGAATTCGTCGATGAAACGCATCGCCCAGACGAACAGCGGCCCGAGCACTTCCTCCGGGATCCGGGCGGTGGCGTTCTCGCTCGCGTAGGCGGTGGGCTCGCCCCAGCTGTCGAGGTGCTTGGGGTCGAAGCGCAGCGCGCCGGACGGCAGGGCGTTTCTCCACAGCCAGAACTTGCGTACCCCCGCGCGGGCGCCCTGCCGGGCACCCGCCGCCGGGAGCGTGCGGCGCAGATACCGCTGGAAGTCCTCGAGGTCGACACCGGTCAAGGCATCCAGCCGCGGGACGCGATCGGCTGCCCAGCGTAGGAACCGGACGTACTCGGTGAAGGCGGTGCGCAGGCTGCCGACAGCGGGCCGTTCCTCGCCCGCCGGGACGGCTCCGGAGAGCATGGCGTAACAGAGTTCCTTGCCGACCTGCCGATGGACGGCGGGAATCAGGGTGAAGTCGAGGATGAACCGGCGCTCGTGCTTCTTGAGCATCGCCGGACCCAGGACCCACACATCGTCGCTGAAGCGCGAGGTGTCCTCCAGCCGGCAGCCCGGCCGCAGGCGCCGGCCATGGAAGACGAACGGATCGGCCTGTTCGCAGCGGGTCTGCGTCGTCGCAAACGCCGCGTCCGAGGTCTGCAGAGCGGTGGTCACGGCTGTTCCCATGGGTTCTCGACCAGGTCGAGCAACGCGTCGTGCGGCTTGTCGGCCTGCGACCGCTCGAGCTCTGCGGGGGTGAACTTGGTGAGGATGTCCTGGCGGATGGCGACCCAGGCGGGTCCGTAACGCGCCCACCACGCTTGTTCGGTCAGCTCGCGGCGGCGCTGGGCCAGGGCGTCGAGCAGGCCGAGGAGGCGAGGCAGGTGGTCGCGGGTGACCAGGCAGTTTCCACAGTGGAAGCAGTCGAGGAGGGTGACCTGGCACGGCTGCCGAGTGAGGGGGTGCCGGTCGTAGTCGACGCAGGCCGTCCAGCCGGTGTCGAGGTCGCCGTCTGCGGCCTGGCGGGCCGTCTGTTCGCCGAGCCCGGCCTGCTGCAAGGCGGTGACATCGACCGGCCCGGGCAGGACGCGCAGGCGGCCAGCGGCCTGCACTGCGTGCTCGTGGGCTTGACGCGCGGCCTGCTCGGCGTCGACCAGGGCCTCGCCGAGGACCTCCTGCGCCCACGCGGTGATGACCGGGTCGCCGCTGAGGTAGTTGCGAAACAGCACCGGCATACTGTTCGACTTCACAGCCGACGGCAGATGCCCACCCATCCGCTTCGTGCGCCGGACCTCCATGCTGGTCTTGATCCGGTTGAAGCTGACCTGGAGTGGCAGCTGCCGCACGCCGCCGGAAGACGCGGCGTCGGATCCCGCGTGCGGCTGCGGATCGGCCGACAGAGGCCGGGACCGGTTCGCTGCCCACGCCGTTGGGAGGACCGCGGTGCAGCTGAGCGAGTCCTGGAACGGGGCGTAGTGGTCGTCGGCCCCGAGCCTGGCGGCGTATCCGTTGCGCCAGACACACCACAGCAGCGGCGAGGCGCACCACTGGCGGCTGCGGACAGTCAGCTCCAACATCAGCAGGTAGAAGCCGCCCGGGGTATGCAGTTCACGGCCCGGCGCCCCGATCTCCCAGGTCACGGTCTCGAACCAGCGCCGTGCGCCCCGGCGCCGCTTGACGATGACCAGCTCCACCGCCCGGCCCTCCAGCACCCGGTGCCGGACCGGAAGTTCCTTGATCGTCTCTCCGTTGCGCTCCGCGAGCGCCGCGGCGAGCATCATCAGCGGCGGCAGGTCCCGCCTTCTCAGGAACAACTGCCCAGCCAGTTCCTGGCGTTGCGGGTTGATCGGGTTGGCCGGGGTTCCGGGCGGCGCGGAGACCTGACCGGTGGTGGCCATGAGGTCCAGCAGCCGACCCCGGTCCCGCTCGGGTTCGTCCAGGACGATCGGGTCGGCCCGGTAGCGGCGCAGCAGATCCTCGCCGGCCCGGATGCGGTCGCGGATCTCGGCGGCGTCCGCCCGCAACGCAGCCAGTAGCCGGGCCAGTTCCCCGTCGGAGTAGCCGGTGGTCAACCGCTTCCCGCCGGTGCCGGCGGGCGCGGGCTCGGGATCGCGGGGTGCGGGCAGGCGCCGTTGGATGTGGTCGAGCACGTCGGCGCAGACCGTGTCCCGCAGGGCGGTCATGGTCAGTAGCAGCCGGGCCTCGCCGAGATCTCGCAGAGCCGTGGTCGGCGTAGTCCGGACCCGGTGCTGGTAGAACGCTTCAAGGTGATCGGCGGTGAGCTGGTCCGGGCTGGCCGGAGGCTGCGGCAGTGACCCGAGAAACCTCACCAGGCGGCTGACGGCGCCCCATCCGGTGGTCGCGGCAGCGAACGTGCGCAGGCCGCCGGCCGGGCCGGTGCGCTGCGCGACCGCGGCCGCCAATGCCTCGTGCCAGCCCGGTAGCGGCAGGGCGAAGATGTCGAAGACACGGCGCCGGCCATCATCGCCATGGAAGTCCACCACACGCCGCCCGCCGGGAAGTTCACGCCTCGGGTCGGGCGGGTCATAGCCCTCGTCCGGCAGGACGGTGCGCCGGCCAGGGCCCGTACTGCCGCGTCCCCGGCGGGTCATCCGGCCGCCTCGATCGCGTCGGCCGGAGGCATGTCGTCCCCGAGCCGTGGCAGCGGGGTGTCCCTCGGGTCCTCCCACGTGTCGGGGACCAAGGCCATCCGGGTCTGCATCTCCAACTCCTGCAGGGCGTGCAGGTAGATGGCCGTGGTTAGGACGGACCGGTGACCCAACCGGCGGCGGACCCAGTCCAGCGGGTCGCCGAAGATACGGGTGTAGTGACCACGCTGAGCCTCGTTCAGCTCGGCCAGCGCGGCGATGTGGCCGCGCTGGAGTTGCTCCAAGGTCACCACAGCGAAGGTGTGCCGCAGCAGGTGGGCGTGGCAGGACAGCGCAACGTGCTGGGCCCCGCAGCGCTCGTTGGCGTCAGCGAAGACGCTCTTCCACGTCGACACCGCCAACGGCTGCCCGTCCTCGCCGAGCCAGAACATCGCCGGTTCCAGCCCGTCCGCGGTCTCCACCAGCAGCCGCCGCCGTTCCGCCGGCCCCAGCTCGCGCAGGTTCACCGCGCGGCGCTCGACGCTACCGACCGCCCGGACCAGGTGGGGCCGTGCGGCATCGTCGATAACCAGGGGCCGGCGCCAGCGCGCGTAGCGACCGGCGGATCGAGCTTCCTCGACGACCTCGGCCCGGTCCAGCTCCGCGTACGCCGCCAGCTCGCGCACCACCCTGTGCGGGACGTAGATCCAGCGGGCGGAGAAGTACTTCGCGATCACCCCCGGCAGCCAGAACCGTTGGTAGCCGCCCAACCCGGGGTGGGTCGGCATCTCGAACGTGGTCAGGCTCGCCTGCTCGGACAGCCGCATGCCAGTGCGGACCATCAGATCGGTGAAGGTCGCGTTCCGGGCCGCCCAGCGGCCCTTGAACCGCCCCGACGGCAGGCCGTCAGGGCCGTAACCACGCAGCCCCACATCCCGCCAGAGCCGATAGGAGGCCGGCGGCAGCCACTCGATCCGTTCGCCACCCTCGTCATGCGCGTAGGTCGCCGGGACGGTCCCCTCCGCTCGGACCGTCGGCAGCGTACCCATCGGCGCGGGCCTTCGACGCCGGTGCGGGATCGGGACCGCCCCGATCTGCTTCTGCCGCACCGCCCACTCGAAGAACTGGTTGACGTGCGAGACCTCCTGGCTCCAGGTATCGCCCGCCACCCTGGGCCCGGCCGGATCCCGGCGGCGCCACTGGTGGAACGCCAGATGATCAGCCTCGGTCGCCTGCCGCCACCACCTCCCACCACGTGCGCCGTGCAGGAAGTTCAAGAAACCCGCCAGCGCGCGGGCCCGGTTGGCGTTGCTGTTCCACGGCGCGTCGATCAGGACCACCCGGTGGAAGTACGAGTTGAGCACCTCGTCGTACTCGAATCGAGGCGACAGCAGGAACGGCAACCCGTCCGGCAGACCGGCCTCGTCCAACCACGGCGTCAGGTCACCGGGCAGGTCACGCAGCCAGGGCAGTACCGTCCCAGGCCGGGTCACGTCCCGGCTGGTGTAGTGCACCGTCCACCCGATCTTGAGCACCGGCGGACGGTAGCAACGCACCAACCCTCAAGGCCACGTAGTTATTCGGCATGCACCATCCCTCGCCGGCCCGACTTAACCTCGGGCGACACGACGAAGTCACTCGTCCGGTCATTGACCAATCGTGCACAACCTCGCCGGCCCGACTTAACCTCGGGCGACACGACGAAGTCACTCGTCCGGTCATTGACCAATCGTGCACAAGCCGCGGTCAACTCCACCCGGCCAGGCACCCCGTTGTGCAGCAGGACCAGCACATCCAACGGGGTCGAGTCGATCTGCATCAGCTCACCGGGCCGCAGCGCGGTCACCGCCCCGAACGGGCCCGGCGGCCGGTTGGCCAGCGACTGGCGGGTCCGCGCCGACCCGGCCGTGTGCCGGCCGGCCTTGACCTGGTCGAACAGCCGGTAGAACGTCGCCCGCGACGGCATCTCCACCACGCCGTCGCCGTGCTCGGCGGCCAGGATCTGCTCGACCCGCCACTGCAGGTAGGTCACCGTGCGCGTGGACCGGTCCGTGGCCTCTTCGATCGCCTGCCGCAGTGCGTCGACCACCCGCGGATCGGCGCGTCCGTGCGCCGAACGGTGCCGGTCGATGCGCCAGTCGATCAGCCCGGCCAACCCTTGGGTCTCATACCGGTGCCGCTTGCGTTTGAGTGTGCGGATACTCACCTCGCGGCCCTGCGCGGCCAACTCGGTGGCCTTGGCCTGCTCCCGCTGCACCAAGGAACGCATCGCCGGGTCGTAGCCCAGCCGCGGCCGAGCACCGGCCTCGGCATTCAGCGGTCTACCGGTGATGACCTCGAGGATGTGGCTCTCCCACCACTGCGCTTCCTCGATCGCCTCCTGCGGGACCGCGTGCAGCAGCCCTGGTGGCAGCGCCGGCGCCGCGACCCGTTCACCGAGATGTTCAAAGCCGTCCGTGGCCAGCAGATGCGGCAGATGCACCACGCTGGTGCGGCCCTGCTCATCAGCCAGCCGGACCAGTGTGCCCGACAACCCCACCACCATCTGCGCCACAGCGTCGAACCGGACCCGGTCCCCGACCCGCAGCACCATCGGCCTCGACATCAACCCGCCTCCTCCACCGATGCGACCAGGCTGCGCGGTCCGAGGACCGCACCAGCCAGATCGGCACGCAGGGCCTGCCACCACAGCAGGTGGTAGAGCACCGGTAGGACCGCGATCGGGTCGCCGACCTCGCGAGCGCCGGCCAGCACCGGTATCGGCTGACTGAACACCCTCGACAAGTCCTCGGCGATGTCCAGGCGCCGGCACCGGGGATGCCGGTAACCGGCAAGCCAGCGCACATTCGCCGCCAGCACCGTCGGCGGGCCACCCGTGCGGCGAAACTCCCAGCCGACCTCTGCACACGCCTGCGCCGTCACCGCGAAGGTCTCAGCCGCCGCCGCGTCGACCTGATCATCCGGGCGCACATCGAGGACAACGCCACCACCGTCGGCGAGCCGCGCGAAGAAGTCCGGCGCGTGTCTGCGCGGCCCGCTCCCACCGGCCCAGTTCAGCCAGAACGGTTGAGACGAAAACGCGATCACCGCACTATCGAAGTCGAGCATCATCGCCACGTCGCGTTCGACCCAGGACTCGTAACCCACATGGCGACCAGTCGTGACCGACCACCAGTAACCCGGCCAGTTCACCTGATCCTTCGCCGACGGGAACGCCCTGACCGGCGGCACCTTCTCAAACGGCCGGTCCCAGCAGGCCGACAGCGGCTCTCTGCGGCGACGCCCCTCCTCGTCGACGAATACCACGTCGAACGACGAGCCCGCCACCGAAGCTGTCAGTGCCGCCGAACCCGCCATCGCCTCCCCACGACTGGGATAGCCAGACCTCGATCGTCAACGCGGCACGTTAGCAGCTTCCAGACCACATTCAGTGAGACGACACGCCCAGCAGGCCAACTTCAATGAGACAACCCGACCCGGCCGGAGCGCTCGTGCCAGATTCAGTGAGACGCAAACCCGAACTGGGCCAGCTACACCGAGACAGATGCCAAATCACGTGAGACAGGACAACTGGACACATTCCTCACGATCATGGCGGATCCGCCACCGCGTCCGCCAAGATCCTGAGAATCCGCCATCGGCGGTGAGAACCTGACATGGAGTGCGTTTTGTCAAGAGGGCAGGCGGGTTTGGTCCCGTGGGGTTGTGCTGTGGGCCGGCGGGGGCAGCGTGATCCGGGCGGTTGGTGTCGACGCGCGGTCAGCCTGATATGCGCGGGTTGGTTACCTGCATGACCGGGTGTTCGTCGGGAACGGGCCGCTGGTCTACAAATCGAGCGTGACCCCTGCTCGCTGTCGCGGGTGGGGTTGCTCATAGGTTCTGCGCGGGTCGTTCCTCACGCGTGCCCGGCACGCTTGTCCCGCCGGCCGGTCTGTGGATTGTCGCGATTGGTCAGTCGTCCATGGTGGCCACGCTCCAGCACCATCCGGCCAGTTCCCGGGCGATGGCCACCGCGGTGATGGTGGTGCGTTTGCCGCGGCCGTCCAACGTGTTCCAGCGGTGGTGTAAGCGCCGGTCGGCCAGTTCGGCGCGGGCCCGCACGGTGGGTGAAGCCAGGTCACGGCGGGCCCGCAGCGCCTAGCTGGTGACCTTGAAGGGCTGGCGGTGGTGCCACGCGGCCTCGACCAGCAGCCGGCGGGCATGGGTGTTGACGGTCTTGGTGATCGAACCCTGGACGCGCTGGGCGCCGCTGGATGCCTCGGTAGGGACCAGGCCGAGATAGGCGCCGATGGCGGCGCCGGTGAACCGCTGCCAGTCACCGACCTCGGTGGCCAACGCGAACGCGGTCAACGTGGCGATGCCTCGGATGCAGGACAGCCGGGTAACCACCGGCGCCCACCGTGACCCGGTGGCCAGGTCCAGGATCGCCTTGTCGAGGCGGTCACGGCGAGCCGTGGTGGCCAGGACGGTGTCGAAGTCCTCGGTGAAAGCGGTCTGCACCGCGGCGGCCTGGAAACGTTGGGAGCGTAGCCATCGCTCGTGCAGGTCGGTCCAGGCGTTGCCGCCGTAGTAGACGATTCCGTGACGCAGCAACAGTTTCGACAGCCGGTGACGGGCCCGCATCAGATCGGCGCGGGCATCCTCCCGAGCGCGTACCAGGTCCCGGGCGGCCTCCTCCTCATCGGTGGGCACCCGAACCTCGGGCAGCTCCCCGATGTGCAGCAGTCTGGCCAGCCGCAACGCATCACGCTTGTCGGTCTTGATCCGGTCTCCGGGCGGCCGTTCCATCTTCGAGGGCGCTGCCACCACGCAGCGGACCCCCACAGCCCGAAACGCTCGGGCCAAACCCGAAGCCGGTCGGCCCGGCCTCATAGGCCACCGCGACCGGTCCCGGTAGCCGCCCCACCCAGGCCAACACATCCTTGGTCGCTGGCACCAGCCGCTGCACGAGGCGTTGACCGGTCTGCCAGTCGACCGCTTGTGCGACTATCGATCGGGCGTGCACGTCCAGGCCCACCGACGTACGCTCAGAAAACATCCGGCGCCTCCCGCAAGTGTGGCTCTACCGCTTGGAACACACCAACTGTGATCCGGGCGGCAACCCACGCCAACTTGGGAGCGAGACGCCGGATGCCCTCGCCGGCGCCGTCACACCCGCCGGGTCATCCGATCGCCGCGACTTCGTACGGGAACGGTTGCGGTGTCAAGACTCGCGAAACGACCGCGCAGCGGCACCCGGCCCTGACACCACGGCCGAGCCGCAAACCTCACCGACCGGATGGCCCGGCATCAAACGCCGGACACTCCATACGGTCTACAAGAGATGTGTAGTTTCTCAGGAATCTTGTCCTTCTCCATGCCGCTGAGCTGGGTCTCGCGGTGACTGACTCAGTCTTTCGGCTCTTGGGGCTCATCGCCGTGGGTGGCGGGCGCGACGGCGGCAGGCAAGGTACGGTCGTCAAGTCGCCGTACGCGGTGTATGGGCCGGTCGCCGCGGTTGCTTGATGCAGTCATGGCCCAGTCCTTGACGGCGCGCCGGACCAATGGCGGCGTTACTTTGTCGATCCTGTGGGCTGGCCGGCTACGAGATGGGTTGTCCGTTGAGGATGACCGTGTCGACTCGGGTGAGTGTGGCGATGTCAGTGAGTGGGTCGCCGTCGATGACGAGAAGGTCCGCGTCGTGGCCCGGCTGGACGCTTCCCTTGCGGTGGCCCAGTCCGCACACCTCGGCGGCGACGGACGTGGCGGAGGCGAGGGCGTCGGCGGGTGTCATGCCGCCCAGGACGAGCTGCGCGAGGGCCTGAGCGAGCATGCCGTGCGGCTTGCCGGGGTTGATGCCACCGTCTGTGCCGGACACCAGCCGCACCCCGGCTTCGCTCATCGCAACAATCTTCTGATAGCGCGTCTCCTGGGTCAGGCCCGAGAGGCGCAGGATCTCCAGCAGCTGCGGCGGCATCTTCTTCGCACCCGGTGCGCTGCCCAGCGTCGGGCAGACGGCGATCTGACGCTCGGCGAGCATGGCGATCACGTCCGGCGCGAAGTCCATCCCGGCTGGGGTCATGAACGTGCAGTGTTCGATGCCGTCCACCCCGGCTGTGATCGCGTCGCGGATGGCGGCCAGTGGATGCGCGTGGGCGGTGACGGTCAGGCCGGCGTCGTGTGCCTCGGCAACGACCACCGCCAGATCCTCCACGCTGTACTGCGCGTGGGTCATGCTCGTCCCGGCGGTCATCGCACCGCCGCTTGCCATGATCTTGATCAGGTCGGCGCCGCGGGCTGCTCGTTCGCGGACGGCGGCGCGTAGGGCGACCGGACCGGCCGCCTCACCGCCCATGTTCGCGCAGTGGCCCCGCGGTGTGGTGATCGGCGGGCCGGACGCAACGATGGTGGGCGCCACGGCGCCGGCATGCTGGGTCCGCCACTCCAGCACCGCATAGTTGCGGTCGCCCAGGTCACGGACGGTAGTCACGCCGGAGGACAGGGTCACCCGAAGGGTTTGCTCGATGACCCGGTCACAGTCGTCGTCGGAGTAGTCGGCCAGCCGGTCAAGGGCGCCCGGCCCCGAATCAGCCAGGAGATGCACGTGTGCGTCAACAAGTCCAGGTAGGACAGTCGCGGTGGGACGGTCGAGGACGCGACACCCTCGCGGAATGTCCGCTGTCGTCGACTCGACGCCGACGATCCGACCGTCGTCGACGAAGACCACGCCTGCGCCGGCCACGACCTTCCGACCATCGAAGACTTGTTTCACTCGGATCGCCAGCATGTCGAGTCCTCCAGATCGGTGTCGGGTCAGTGTTCCTCGGTTGTGGATGCCGCGGAGCGGACGGTCCAGGCCAGTGCGAGTCCTGCGACCAGGCCGACCGGCGGGAAGGGGCCGAGTAGGGACGCGAGTCCGGCGAGGATGAACAGGACGCACGCCCCTCGGGACATGGCCCGGCGCCGCCAGCCGACAATGGCCAGGGCGATGAAGCTCACAACGCAGACCAGCCCCATGGATACCTCAAACACCTGCATGAAAAAATGCGGATGCTGGCCGATCTGCTCGTACTCGTTGGCTGGCAGCCGGTTCGCCAGCTCCGGGATCAGGGTGCCGTAGACCCAGGCTTGGATGGCGATGAAGGCGTAGCCGGCGGCGGCGATCGACAGCGCCCACCGGGGCAGCCGGGTGACGGTGGCCAGCCCGGGCAGCATCACGGCGACGGCGATGTACGCGAGCCCGGCGAGCAGGCATTCGGTGACGGTGACCGGTGCGGTCTGGAACTGCTCGCTGGACAGTCCGGACAGCAGGACAAGCCCGGCGATGTAGCCGGCCGATCCGACGGCGCCGACCAGCCCTGCAGCGGTGAGGGCGGTACGCGTGCTGGTCAGGGTCTGGCCGGTCGTCGGCGGGCTGGCGGTGGAGGTGGTCATGATCGGCTCCGATCCCGGAAAGTTGTCTGTTGCCGGCAATGGTGAGCCGAAGGCGCCGGCCCGCGCAGCCGCCACAGGGCTGACTTGTCCGATCCGCCCCCCGGTGGAGGGGATCCGAGATTCCGTCGCGTGGCGGAACCACGGACTCCGCCGTGCGGCGGTCGTGTCGGCCGTGACAGGGCCGTAGGCTGCGAGAATGGACGCGTCGGTGGCCCGGCTCCCGACCGCGCTGGGTCGGTGGACCAGGGACTGGCTGGTCGATTCGCTGCTCGCCGCGGCGTTGTCCGCACTCGTCGTGAGCAGCGTGGCGACCAAGCCCGCATCCGCTGCGTACGACTTCGCCACGCCGAACGCCTGGCTTGTGGTGCTGGCGTTGGCCGCGAGTCTGCCGCTGGCGGCGCGGCGGCGTTGGCCGTTGACTGTCCTGGCTGTCGTGCTGACCGCGACCTTCCTGATCGCGGCGTTGCGGTGGAACGCTGGCAACGCCCCGTTCTGCCTCATGTTCGCGCTCTACACGGTCGGTGCCTGGCGAAGCCTGGTGGTGGGCGTGGCCGGTCCCATCGTGACGTATGTCGCGTTGGGTGGGCTGGCGCTGCTGCGGGTGCCGTACTTCGACAAGCCGCAGGCCCTGCTCATTTTCGTGTCCGTGACCGTCGCCTGGGTGCTCGGTCTGGTCATGCGCCGATGGCGGCACGCCCGTGACGCGGCGGTGGCGCGGGCCCTTTCCGCGGAGCGGGCCCGCGCGGCGGCGGCCGAACGGGCGGTCTTCGCCGAACGGCTGCGCGTTGCCCGAGAACTGCACGACGTCGTATCGCACACGCTTTCGGTGATCGCCGTGCAGTCGGGCGTGGCCCGCTATCAGCATAGGACGGAACCCAACCCAATACGTGCCGCGTTGACCGTTATCGAGGAGGCTAGCCGCACCGCGCTGGATGATCTGCGCCGGATGCTCGGCGTGCTGCGGGCTGGGTCGGCCGGTGGCCGCGATGCCGGTGGGTGGCCAGCGACCGCCGCGGTGCCGGTGACGGCCAAGCCGGGACTGGTGCGGGAATGGGTCGTCGATGCGGTGGTGGCGGCGGCACTGGCCGCCTTCGCGCTGAGCAACGCCTTCGTCAAGGACCCTTCAGTGGCCTTCGACTATCCGCGGCCGACCATCTGGCTGGTGGTGCTGGCGTTGGTCGCGAGTCTGCCGCTGGCGGTGCGGCAGCGGTGGCCACTGGCGGTCCTTACGCTGACGGCCGGCGCGTTCTTTCTGATCACCATCGGTGGCTGGAACCAGGACGTGGCCGGCTTCTGTTCGTACGTCGCGTTGTACACGCTCGCCGCCTGGCGCCGGTTGCCGGTTGCCGTGTTCGGGTTGGCGCTCGTGCTCACGGCCGAGGCCGGACCGGTGTTGCTGGGAGCACCGCACCCGACCTATATGGACGATCTGGCCGGGATGGGGGTGCTGGTTCCCTGGGTGCTGGGACTGATCGTGCGCCGGTGGCGGCGGGACCGGGCGGCGGCGCAAGCGCGGGCGCTGGCGGCGCAGCGGACCCGGGCGGTGGCGGCCGAGCGGGCAGTTTTCGCCGAGCGGTTACGGATCGCTCGCGAGCTGCATGACGTGGTGTCGCACACGCTGTCGGTGATTGCGGTGCAGTCGGGTGTGGCCCGTCACCAGTTGGGGACACCGGCCGGTCCGACCGGCACCGCGTTGAGCGTTATCGAGGAGGCCAGCCGGGCGGCGTTGGACGACCTGCGCCAGATGCTGGGCGTGCTCCAGGCATCGGAAGGCGACGGGGTGGCCGCCCTGGGACCCAGCCCAGGCGTCGCCGAACTGGAACTGCTCGCCTCGGCGCACCGGGCGGCGTACGGTCCGGTGGAGTTGACCGTGGACCCGGCCGTGCGGTCGGTTCCGCAGACCATCCAGATGACCGCGTACCGGCTGGTGCAGGAGGCGCTGACGAACGTGCGCAAGCATGCACCTGGCTCGCCCGCCCGAGTGTCGGTCAGCGCAGCCGACGGCATTGTGGTGGTGCAAGTCGACGACGATGGGCCGCGCCGCCTCGGCACGACACCTTCCCACGGGAACGACGCAACCCAGGGGTACGGCCTGGCCGGTATGCGCGAGCGCGTGGCGCTCTTCGACGGCCGGCTCCATGCCGGACCCCGCGCCGGCGGCGGGTTCCGGATCCGGGCCGTACTACGCGCCCCGGCCCGAGAGGCCGCGGCGTGAACAACGTGCTGCGGGTAGTCGTCGTGGACGACCAGGACCTAGTCCGGGCCGGATTCGTCTCCCTGCTGTCAGGCGCGCCCGATCTGCAGGTGGTGGGCGAGGCGGGACAAGGTGATGAGGCGGTACGGCTGGTACACACCACCAAGCCCGACGTGGTCCTGATGGACGTGCGGATGCCCGTGCTCGACGGCATCGAGGCCACCCGACGCATCACCACCGACGCTGCCTGCGCCGGCACCCGGGTCGTCATGCTGACCACCTTCGGCCTCGACGAATACGTGTTCGGGGCGCTGCGCGCCGGAGCGGTCGGCTTCCTGGTCAAGGACACCCCGCCGGAGGAACTACTGCGCGCCGTGCGCGTGGCCGCGGCCGGCGACGCGCTGCTGTCGCCGTCGATCACCCGCAGGCTCGTCGAGGTCTTCGCCACCACCCCGACACCACCCCGGTCGGCGACCCGACCGCCACCCGAACTCACCGAACGCGAAACAGACGTGCTCACCCTCGTCGCCCAGGGCCTATCCAACGCAGACATCGCAACCCGGCTGCGCATCGGACCCGCCACCGTCAAGACCTACATCAGCCGCCTGCTCGCGAAGCTCGGCGTCGCCGCCCGGGTACACCTCGTCATCTACGCCTACGAATCCGGCCTCACGGGTAACAGCGCGGACAACGGCACACCAAACGCCAGCCAGTGACACCACCCGCCAAGCCGGACGTGGGGAGACCCCAAGCACGCCCGCAGCGTCACGACGGCCCCCGCGCGGCGTCCGCGATGCGGGCGCGACATGTGCGGAGGATTGCCTGCGGGCTGCCTGACCGCTGGACACTTGCTACGGAAACACGCCGCTGGCTGTAACGGGAGTGCTGCCGGGACATTGAACGGTATGCACGGCAGTTGGCGCACGGAGACACAACCGGGCGCCAACTGCGTCCCTGGCAAGTCACCGCCGCAGCGCACGCCACAGCAAATCCTGCCATGATCAGCTGAGCTGGCGGCGGACACGATCATACGCACACCGCGCATCCGCTTCTGCCGCATACCGCGCGGTTGTGGTCAGCCGATCGTGTACCTGCCCCGCCGATTGTCGGCGAGGGTCAGCTCGCCGGTCGTCTTGGCGGCGCCGGTGCTGAAGTCAGGTCGGCGCCGGTCATGAGCGAGCACGGCGGCGATCGCCAGCGTCAGGTGATGCGCGCTCCGGCGGTCGAGGTCGGCTGGGCCATCCGGTCCGCCGATCAGCCCTACCGGGATGAGATCCGCGTCGTGCGGCCAGCCGTAGCGGGCCGACTTCGCAGCGAACTCCGGCGGCACCTCATCGGGTGGATCGAGCCAGAGCAGCAGCGTGCCGGCCGGCACCGGCGTCGGCCGGCCGGGCTGCCAGTCGGGTAACCCGGCAGGCAGCACCGCGCCGGGGTAGACGACGAGACCTCGTTGGATGCCCTCCTGTCCGATGACCACGGCGACGTACCGCGCGGCAGCACCATCGATCCTCACGACCAGGTCGAGGTGCTCCGCGTCGGACCAGCGCAGCCAGGGCCGGGCCTGGCTGTAGTCGCTGGCCAGAGTGAACAGGGTCCGCCAGTCGGGCGCGGTGGGGGGCTCCTCGGGCTGACGGCGCCCGGCCATGTGCCCGACGAAGGAGTCGAAGACGTCCTCGGCCTCGCCAATGGGTGGGCTCTCGGCGACCGCAGGCGTGGCCGCGCCGGCAAGCAGCCGGCCCAGCTCGCTGAGCACGTCGCCGGCCTGGCCGCCGCCGCACAGCACCCGCACCGGCGCCTGCGCTGGCAGCGGCCCGGCCGGCTTCGTCAACGCCGTTCGCATCGCTTCGGCACAGGCCGCCTGTGCGGTGGGTGCCACCGAGATCCCCCGCGCCAGACCCGTGTCCGCGTCCAGGACCAGGCTCGCGACCATCCGCGGCTGGTCGAAAACCCGCACCGCGTGCGACACGTCGCGGACCATCACGATCCAGGTGGGCCCGAACCCGTCCATGTCGGCAGTCTGCCACGCCCACCACCGCCCATCGCATCGGGTGCCGCCCGTCACCACCAGGCCGCGCACGCTCAGCCTCGGCCCGCGCGTTGATCAAGCCCTCTCGAGTTTGCGCTCCTGCCGACCACCGGTCCGTCAGGTGGTGGCGCGAATCAGCGGATTCGGACGGGCTGTCGGCATCAGGATGGGGCTGGATTTGACGGACGTACGCCGGTACCGGGCTGGCCCGGGAGCCTCGTCCGGCCATGGCGGCAGCAACGACTCGACCCGGTCCCCGCGACGCATCCTCGATGACCCACGGCTTGCTCACACCGGACCGAACGAGACTGATCTTCACGCAGCCGCGCTTCAACATCGATTTGACAGATCGTGTTGGGTGCTTTTAGGACCACTCTCGACGGCGGGTCTGCGATCTTCTGGTTTGTGGCGTGAAGTAGGTCAAGCAGTTCTGCCGGTTCGGTATCGCCAGCAGCCCTCGTGCGGAAGAGAACGAAGAAGCATGACGGTGGCGCGAATGGCCCTGTTCGGGTGGCTGGTGTTCGACCTGGCGGCGGGTCTGCGGCGGGGCGTTCCCATTGGGGTGGGCAGTCCTCCGCTCGGGCAGACATCGACGGTCCAAGTGCTGTATTTGCTACACGGGGGACGGTAGGGCCCCTGGTCAGCGGTGAAGCCGGCCAGGGGCCCCTTGACGTGATGAGCCTACGTCAGTCGTCGGACTCCGATGACGGGATGTAGGCGCCCGGCACGTCCTCCGGCGCGAAGATCTTGTCCTCGCCGGGGTACGGCTTCGCCCAATCGTGCGTCTGGTACCACGTGAAGTGGTTCATCTGCGCGGGGTTCGCGAAGTCGGGCTTGGCGTCGGGCCCGGTCAGCCGCTGCTGCGACTTCCAGGCGTCCCACTGCGCCGCGACCTGCTGCTTGTCCGCCGGCACCGTCGCCGACGGCACGGCCGCGGCATTGGGGTCCTGCGGCGCCGGGGTGTCCGGGCCGCAGGCAGGCGGGGTCGTCAGACCCGCGGTCAGCGAGGTCCGGTTGGGCAGCGCGTTGAACGGCATGAAGTCCGCTTTCTGGGTGAACGCCGCACGCATCGGGCTGGCTGCGCTGTCCTTCTGGTTCATCGGGTGGATCCCGAGGATCTGCTCGATGGTCCGGATCATCGTGATCTGCGAGTAGTAGTGGTTGTCGACAACGCCGCGCCTGGCCCAGGGGCTGATGATCTGGATCGGGGCACGGTGGCCGTCGACGTGGTCGAGGCCGGCCTGGGAGTCGTCTTCGACAACGAAGATCGCCGAGTCCTTCCAGTACGGGCTGTGCGAGATCGTGTCGACGATCTTGCCGGCCGCGAGGTCGTTGTCCGCGACCTGAGCGGCCGCGTTCGGCGGACCACCGGTGTGGTCGCTGGAGAGCCAGAACATGTTCAGGTTCGCCGGCCCGTTCTTCTCGAAGTCACGCTTCCAGATCTCGTACCGGTAGATGTCCGGGACGCTGGTGTCGAACTTCGGGAAGCCGGGCACCGACACCTTGTTGAGCGACGGGATCGGCGAGGACGAGACCATGGGGTAGGCCGTGTCCTGCCCGGTCGCCGCCATGTTCTTGGTGTCGCAGTACAGGTTCTGCCAGCTGGCGCCGGCCGGCTTGGTCAGGAACTGGTGGAACTCGCCGAAGTCCCGCACGGTGTTGCCCGCCGCCTGCGCACCGGTCCAGATGAAGCCGCTCCGCTGGTGGCCGAGAGCGTCGTCCTCGGTGTCGTAGCTGCGAATGTACTCACCGGCCGAGGACTCGGTGTACTCCGGGTCGTCGGCCTGCATCAGCCAGTTGTGACCCTCGGCCGAGTTCGTGCCGATGTCGTACGTGTTGTCGTAGAGCCCGAACTGCTGTTCCATCGCGTGCTGGTTCGGCGTCACGTTCTCGCCGAACTCCGCCAGCGCCGGGTCGCCGTTGCCACGCGAGTCGTCACCGAACATCTGGTCGTAGGTCCGGTTCTCCTTGACGAGCAGGAAGACGTGCTTAATCGTCGAGGGGTCGCCGAGCCGCAGCGGGACCGGCACCGGCTTCGCCTTGCCCTTGCCTTGGGCCAGCGTGACCGAGCCGCCGTGCCAGCCGTTCTGGCTGAAGACCTTGCCGGTCTCGGACCTGATGACACGGTCGCTCGGCAGTGTGAACCGCTGCAGGCTCGACGTCGTGTCGTGGGTGCCGTGCCCGGCGCTGGTGGTGGGGCGGCGGGCGTCGATACCGCGGGTGTTGGAGACCAGTACGTCGTTGCCGACGGTGGCGATCTCCGCGGGGAAGTAGTCGGTCGGGAGCAGGCCGACGTAGCTGACCGGCTCCAGCGGGGTCGTGTACCGGTAGACGGCGATCGCGTTGGCGCGGCCGAGCGCCACCAGCAGGTGACCGTCGTTGGTGAGCGTCACCGCGTCGGGCTCGTAGCCCACCGTCGCCTCCGGCCACGGCTGGGTGGCGATGGTCTGGACGACGGTGTTGCGGGCGGTGTCGATGACGGACACGTCGTTGGTGGCGGTGTTGGTGACGAACAGCGCCCTGTTCTTGGCGTACAGGGCGGTCGGGTGCAGGCCGACGTCGATGCTCCCGACGGCGGCGGCCGGGTTCGCCAGGTCGATGACGCTGACCGTGCCGGTGGTGGTGGCAGCGGTCACCGGGTCGGCCGGCACCTGGGTGTTGTAGGAGTTGATCGTGGTGTCGCCGGGCTTGGCCGGACGCCCGCCCTCGTTGCTGACGTAGAGCTTGGTCCCGACCATGACGATCTCACGCGGGGCGTTGCCCACGGCCCAGCTCTGCTGGATGGCCCCGGTCGCCGCGTTGATGGCGACCACCCGGTTCTGGCCGTTGACCGCGGAGTACACGGTGGAGCCGTCGGGCGAGAACACCGCCTGGCCCACCAGTGCGCGCTTGGGCCCGTCCTGCGGGATCGTGATGAACGTCGGGTTGGCCAGGGCGCCGTCCGGGTTCACGGTGAACTTGCGGTAGCCGTTGGCCTGGCCCAGCCACAGCTGCGAACCGTCGGACGAGTACGTGGGGCCTTCCTGGCCCACGTCGTTGCCGCTGATGCGCAGATCCGCCGCCGCGTTGTTGCCGACGAGCTGCTGCACCTTCCACTTCTTCAAGTCCACGATGGCGAGCGCCATCCCGCCGTCGGCGACCGCGGCCGCGACATGGGTGCCGTCCGGGCTGACCGAGGACGACATGATCTTGCCGCTGGTGATGACGAGGCGCTTGCCGATCGGGTTGACGTACTGGTCATCGGACACGACCAGGCCCTGGCGGGTGGTCTGGCCGACCCGGTCGGTGCCGAACTGGTTCGTCTGGGCGAACGCGATACCGGTACCGGCGACGACGACAGCCGTGGTGCCTGCGGTGACGAGGGATATCCGGCGGCCGATGCCTCGACGACCGGAATGGTCCTTCTCGACACGCCGACGGCGGCGTGTTACCTGCATTGAGCTATCCCTTCGGGGCGGTCGGGAGCAGTTCGACGTTGCCGTCGAACTGCCACAGCGGGTTCGGTGCGTCCCCGGTCGGAGTCCGTACCAGGAAGAAGCCGTTCACCTCCTTCGGTCCGTCGCCATCGGCCACGAACCGTCCGTCTGCGGTGATGTCGAGCTGGTAGATGGCCGTCCCGGCGGCCTCGACGTCGGGGAGATGCCAGGACACGACGCAACGCCAGTCGTTGCCCGGCCCCTCGGCGGCGATGGTGCCGCCGCCCTTGTTGCACGTCGCTGTGGCCTTCAGCTGCGCTTCGGTGACGTCGGGGCGGTTGAGCTGCTTTGTCTGGATGCGGTAGAGATGGGCGAATGCGGTGGCGACCGAGCGCTGCACCTTGTCCTGCTCGATCCCGGAGCCCGTGGTGGTCGCTGTCGCCGGGGCGAGGACCGCGACCGTCACGGCGACCAGCCCGACGAGTGGCAGGACTCCGGCGGTGACCGCGCGGCGCTCTGAGCCGTCGTAGGCCAGGTTGGTGAAGTCGCGTCGCAGGAAGAGCAGGTAAGCCAGCGCTGTCGCGGTCACCGCCCACACCAGGCTGACCACGATGCCGATCAGGAGCGGGCCGAGCTGTGCCGGGCTGGTGAACAGTCCGTTCCAGGCGATGAAGGCGTAGCCGGGCAGGGCGAGGCGTACGGCGACGGGGAGCGGCAGCATCTGGGCGAGCTGCAGCGCGAGCGCGACGAGCGCGGGCAGCAGCAGTCCCATCGGCGACCGTCCCAGCGCGACGGACCCGAGCAGTCCGATAGCGGCGAGGGCCAGGGTCGGGGCGAGTACGCAGACCCAGGCGAGCAGGACCCTGCCGGCGGCGTCCGGCGGCGTCAGCAGGTGGCCGTCGAGGCCGACCAGCGGCTGGTTGCCGACCGCCACGATCCCGCCGGCCGCGCTGGAAACGGCCAGCCCGGCCACAAGCAGCAGGATGACGGTGAGGCTGGCCAGTGCCTTCGCTGCGAAGATCCGTCGAGGCGACCGGACCGCCACGAGCAGGTGGCGCCAGGTGCCGAGCCGGTCCTCGGAGGCGAACACGTCGCCGGCGACCACCGAGGTCAGCAGCGGGAGCGCCCAGGTGCCCGCGAAACCGAGCATCACCAGCGGCCCGGCCCATCCCGTGGCGTGCATCCAGCGACCGAAGAGGGTGTCGACCGGCAGCGAGCTCTGCTGGCTCACCGCGGCGACGAAGAGCGCCGGCGCGATCCAGCAGGCGAGGACCAGCACGCGGATCCGCCACTGCGAGACCAGCTTCACCAGCTCGAAGCGGTAGCCGCGCGCTACCGAGACGGGGCGGGCGACGGCAGCGTGGTCGTGGGCGATGGTCGCGGTCATCGGCCGGCCTCCTGCTGCTCGGTGAGGGCGAGGAACGCGGCCTCGAGCGGCGACACCACGGGTGCGAGCTCGCGTACCGCGATGTCCGCGTGCACGAGCCGGACCACCAGTTCGTCGAGGGCGGGCACCAGCGCGCGTACGACGAGCACCTCGGCCTGGTGCCGTGGCCCGGCGTCGTCGACGACGCCGATCCCGGCCGTGTCGACAGCCAGCCGGCGGGCGGCCTGCGGGTCGGAGGTAAGCAGCCGGTAGTCGAGTTCATCGTTCTCAGCGGCCAGCTTGCCCAGCGGGCCGGAGAAGACGACCCGTCCGGTGGCGACGATGGTGACCTCGGAGCACAGTGCCTCCACGTCGTCCATGCGGTGGCTGGAGAGAACGACGCTGGTTCCGTCCGCCGCGAGCCGAGTGAGGACACCGTGTACGTGCCTTTTCCCGGCCGGGTCGAGACCGTTGGAAGGTTCGTCGAGCACGAGCAGCCGGGGCTTGGCGAGCAGGGCGGCGGCGAGCCCGAGCCGCTGACGCATGCCGAGGGAGAAGCCGTAGGCCCGGTCGTCGGCGACATCGGTGAGCCCGACCTGGTCGAGCACGTCGTCGATCCCCGCTGACCGCGCGTCGCGGCCGCGGAGAGCGGCCAGCGCCGCGAGGTTCTGCCTGGCGGTGAGCGAAGGGTAGAGGCCGGGCCCGTCCACGAAGCCGGCAACACCGTCGGGAGCCGCGAGTGCCCGCCGGACCCGCGTACCCAGGATCTCCAGGCGGCCGCTGTCGGCGACGGCCAGGCCCAGCATAAGACCGAGCAACGTCGTCTTGCCGGCGCCGTTCGGCCCGACCAAGCCGTGGACCTGCCCCTGCGCCACATCTAGGTCGATACCGTCGAGTGCGACGACGTCGCCGAAACACTTCGTGATCCCGCGAGCCCGGATTGCTAGAAGTGCGTCCATGGTCCTTCTTTCGTAACCTTCAATGAACGTAGGGAAGGTGTACAACGCAGGCAGGGGCCGCCCGTTGAACGCTCATGAAACGGGAGATGACAGGCATCCGCCGCAATCGATGCCGGCCGTTAGCGCTGATACTGGGACCGCCTGCACGCCTTCACCTGGCCTTCGGTCACGGCATCCACCGCTGCATCGGCGCCCCCCCTCGGCCAGGCTCGAGCTAGAAGTGGCCTATACCACCCTGCTGCGCCGTCTTCCCGGCCTCCACCCCGCCCAGCCACCAGCCGACACGGAGTGGAAGGGCGGCGTGACCACGATCGGCCCGTCAAGACTGGTCGTCACCTGGTAGGAGACCCTGAAGGGTGCGATCTCAGGGATTGGCACTGACACTCGCCCACGGCCTCAGCGACTCCCCATCCGGGCTGCGGGCCTGGATCGTCGAGAATTACCGGGCGTGGAGCGACCGCGGCGGCGAACTGTCCGCCGCACGTGGAGGTGCCGACCGGCATCGCGGTATCCCCTCACGATCTGACCCGACCCCGCACAGCTGGATGGAGCGCACGTACCAGCTCACCCGGTACACCGTGATGCCGCGTCGCGGCCACTTCGCCGCCCAGAGGAGCCGGAGCTGATCGCCAACGACCTCACCGCGTTGTTCAGCGAACTGTGCTGAAGAACCGGCCGCCAACGTGCGGGCCACACTGAAACCCCTGACCAATGGACCACACACCAGTAGGTATCCGCATCTGCCGCCGACGGCGTGTTACAGACGGTCACCGCCGGTCCCTCGAGGAATAGCGTCGTGCCGATGTCAGTACGGAGGAGGGGCCAGCGCAGGCTGCGAACGGCGAGTTGTGCCAGCCCTAAAGGAATCTCAATGATGACGTCAACCGCCAGCCTGAGTATCAGGCGGCGGGCTGGCCGGGCGAGGGTGCACGGAGGCCCCCGTGCACCCGTCGGCGACGTCCGTGTTCGATCCGGCTGCCCGGACGGTAGCGCGCAGCTTGGCCGACGTGGTCAGGCGTCGCCAGCGCGCTGGTAGAGCGGTTGGGCGTGGTGGCTCAGCGGAGTGGCGTAGGAACGGTTGACGTCACCGCCGGCCAGGTCATTGCCGGCGGTCGTGACGCCAACGACGGTGCCCGGTCCGGTAGCCGGATCGAAGTCGGCCAGGTGCGGACCGCCGCTGGCGCCGTGGGCCATGTCGCAGCGCATCCCCACCAGCAGCGGGGCGTCGGGGCCCGGCGCGACCGGTCCGGCACAGTGGACCATCCGGGCGCCGAGGAACCGGGTACCCGACTGTACGTGCGGATAGCCGAACGCGTGGATGAACTGACCGGTGGCGACCGGCGTGAACGCGATCCTCTGGGTGCCCACGACGTCGGCGACGCGGCGGCCGTCCAGGCCAGGGTTTGCGACCACCACGGCGGCGTCGTAGCCGGCGAGCGCCGCCGCCGATGAGTCCTCGGCGGTGTTCCACGCGGCGGAGGTCAACATGGTCCGGATGCTGAACCCGCCGTACGGCTTGGTGCCGTTACGGTAGCCGGGTACGAAGTATTCGTTGTGGTTCCAATTGCAGGCGTCGTCAGCGGCGCCGACCCCGCGCAGGCAGTGGGCCGCGGTGACGATGGTGCTGCGGTTCGCGCCGTCGACCACGGTGGCGGTGCAGCTGCCGTCGTAGCCGTCGTCGAAGGTGAAGAACAGCCGGCCGACGGTCGCGTTGACCTTGCCGCCGTGGCGCCATACCTCGCCTGGGTCGGGCCGGTCGGCGGGTGGGGGTGTGGGTTGATCGGGCGTGTTGTCGTCCGGGGGAATCGGCGTTATCTCCGGCACCAAAGCGCCTGCCAGCCGCATGCGGTCCGGGGTCCAGTACCTGTCGACGGCGTGCTGCTGTTCGGCGGTGACCGCACCCGATCGGGTGGCGATACCCGTGTCGGAGGGCGCTGTCGCGGCGGAGGCCGTGTACCAGAAGCCCGATAGCGCCAATGTCAGCGTGGCAGCCTGTCGACTACGGCGGAACGGTCGCGACCACGTGGTCGGTGGCGTTCCATCGGCTCGCCGACACCATTCCAACTGCGATCACCTTGCTGCGGCTGCTTGCCTGCTACGCCCCCTACCCGATACCACTCGATCTACTGTTGATCCCCGGCCCGGACGCAGTCACCGACATCGACGCCGTGCTCCTGCGCGAGGCGGGCACCAACCCGGCCGGATCGCGCCGCAGCCGGGCCGCGATCACCGGATCAAGAGGCGCGGGCACGCCGGTCATACCGCGAGATTCTTCCGAGTCCCAAACACGTCCTCCGAGGGGTGTGCTGGCGGTGATCTGGAGGTACCTTTTCCTTGCGCCGCACGGACATCCCGGCAGCATCGTCCGGGCAGACGCTCACCCCTCGTCGCCACCCTGTTGTCCCGCCGTACCGTCGTCGCAGCTCCGCGACACCCGCGGCCGGCACGGTGCTGCGTTGTCGGCTCCTGCACCGGCCCGGCCGGTGTGGCGGCTCGGGCGGGCGCCGCCCGGGGTTCTGTCCCCGGCCGTGGGCGCAACTGGGCTTGTGCGCGCCACAGCGAGCGGACGGAGGAAACATGCAGGACCCGAACACCCTGGATGGCGGGGGCCAGGTAGGCGGAGCGCCGCCGTCGCCGGCCGCGGAGACGGCGAGCGTGCCGGTAGAGGCGTCGCCCGCGATCGTCGAGGCCGAAGCGCCTTCCCTCGGCGGCGATGCGGTCGCCGCGGCGGTCGAGGTAACGCCGGCGCAGGAGCAGGCAGCTGAGGCGACAGCGGCCGAGGCGACGGCGGCCGAAGCGATGGCGACCGAGGCAGTGCCGGCCAACCTCGCACCCATCGACGTCGTGGCGGTACCCAGCGATGTCCCCGGTGCGATAGCGGAACCCGCGGCTGAGGACGTACCCGCGGAGGAGGCAACGACCGAAGACCCCTCTGCAGACGAGCCAGCCGTCGCGGAGAGCGAGTCCGCCGCCGACGAGGAGTCCTCGGTCGGTACCGCGGTGGACGAGGCGGTCGGCGCGTCGCAAGAACCGGCGGCCAAAACGGCTGACGAGCCAGCGGCCGAAGCGGTCGAGGCCGCGGGCGAACCGGCCGACGATGCGGACGAGCCGGCGGCCGAAGCGGTCGCCGAGGCTATCGACGAGGCAGTCGGCGAAGTCGACGAGCCGCCTGCCGAGGCGCAGGACGAAGGGCTCGGCGAAGCGACCGGACCCATTCCGGGCGAGACGATCGAGACACCCGCCGGCGACGTCACCGAAGGCGTCGGCGAGGTGGCCGAGGAAGGTAGCGGCGAAGCGGCCACCGAGGGCGTCGGTGAAGCGAGCGAGCCGACCCCGGCCGAATCCCTGCAAGCACCGACAGACGAAGCGACCGAGGGCGCCGAAGCACTCGTCACCGAGGCCCTCACCGCCGAGCCGACCGTTGCCGAGGAGAGCGCCGCCGAAAACACGGCAGCCGCCGAGACCGACGAGGCTGCCGAGGGCGTCGCCGGGGTGACCGACGAAACTGCCGCGGAGACTCCGGCGGACACTCCCGCAGACGCGGCCGAGTTCGTCGGCGATACGATCCCGCCGACCGACCTCGAAGAGGCAACCGGGGCCGCCGAAGACAGCGAGGTCACGCCCGTGTTCGACGAGTCGGTCTCTGACATCGTCGATGCGGAAGCAACCGAAGAAGCCCCGGCGATGGAAGAGGAAGTGGCCGAGGCGGCGGAGGACACCGAAGACTCCGAGCCGGTGGGCTCGACGGTGGCGGTCGCCGAACCGGCGGCGACCGACCGACCGCAAACGCACGGGGTGTGGACCGACGAGCAGGTCGAGGCCTTCCGGACCCGGCTACGCGAGGTGACGGCCACGTTCGTCGACAAGGCCGCGGGCGCCGTGATCGAGACAGTCAACACCGTCGCGGCCGCGATCCGCTCGCGTACCTCGTCGGACCGTCGAGGCGACGACAGCCGCAGCTGACCAGACACATCCGAGGGGGGTGAGCGGACGCTCACCCTCCCTCGCCTCGCCCTCAGGTGATCTCGCCGTCGGCGTGGGCCCGTGGCACACGGGCCGCTCATTCCCCAGTTGGCTGCCGGTACCGCCGTTCAGCCGGGAGTGGACCTGGCGACGCAGCCCGCGGTCACCACCGTAGAACTCATCCGCTGTCCACCACGCGGCGGATGCCGGCGTCCACGGCACGACTCAGCATCCGCCGCCAGGGCAATCTTCGTGGCGAACCCGACCGTGGCTTGAGCATGCCGCTGGGGCCTTCGACTACCCGGGTCAAGGGGTCGTGGGTTCACATCCCGCCGTCCCGACAAGGAAGACGCTCGGGCCTGCGGAAACGCAGGCTAAGCATCGAGAGTGGCGGATGAGCTAGCGGTTCACCCCGCGCAACCCCTCACTTTTGCGAAATCTATGGCGCGCGCCGGCCCTTTGACACCGGGCTGGCATAAGCGAGGTCGACTCCCGCCGACCTCTTTGGGCGTGGTGCGTGCGGGTGAGGTGGCGGGTCTGATCGCGGCGTACCGGGCGGTGTGCGATGGCGGCCGATCTGCGGCGGGCGTTGGGCCTGCCCGGACTGGCCGGGGAAGCCCTCGCCGTGACGGCCGGTGAGAGCGAGGCCGGAAAACCCGGTGGTGCGGGTGGCCCTCACCTCACGGCGGCGGGCGCGGGTCGGTTGACGCGGTTGCTGGCGGGCGGGGCGCCCGCCGCCGCGCGGCGGCCGCGGCTGCTTCGCCTGCCGGGTGTCAGCGAGGCACGCCGGTTTCCCAGCCGCGGGTTAGGG
>WNFX01005778.1_pt1 | contig 26619 bp, 30 predicted proteins | sample 5400111 | NCBI WGS metagenome assembly WNFX01 (sample SAMN13153363, study PRJNA577476) | soil metagenome | isolation source: 40 cm soil or saprolite under grassland replicate 1 | place: USA:California | collected 2016-06-15
GGATGACCCGTTCTCCGCCGTTGACGTCGCCACGGAGGCCCGAATTGTGGCGGCGCTCCGCCAGGCGTTCGGTCCTGACGCTCCTCTCGAACAGCGCGTCACCATCGTGGTGTGCTCGCACCGCCTAGCCGCCTTCCCGTATGCGGATGCGGTGATGGTCCTTCGCGAGGGGAGGATCGAGGAAAAAGGAACGCATGCCGAATTGGTCGAATCCCGGGGCCTGTATGGGCGGATCTACCGGGCCCAGCGGGTGGCCGAGATGACGGCGGGAAACGGAGCGCTCAGGTGAGCAGCCTCGGGCTCACCCGGAGCGCCGTCGAGGACCAGACCTGGTTCCTCCTGAGAAGCCTTCTCAGCCTGTTGCGGCCGTGGCGCGTCCGGGTTGCGCTCGTGGCCGTGTCGGTGCTGGCCGCGGCCGCCGTCGAGCTGGTGCCGCCTCTCGTCATCCGCACCATCGTCGACACCCATCTGACCGTTCAGCGGCCGGATGGGTTGCTGTTCCTTGCCTTCCTGTACCTGACCGCGGCCGCCGCCGTCCAGGTGATGACGTTTCTGTACAACTACCTCGCGGCCACCATCGCCCAGGGCGTCTTGAGCGCTCTGCGCGTGCGGCTGTTCGCGCACGTGCAGCGACTCCCGACGAGCTACTTCGATCGAGTCCCCATGGGTGACGTCATCAGCCGCTGCACCGCCGACGTCGAAACCCTCGATACGGTCTTTTCCTCGAACGTCGCACTGCTCTTGGCCAACCTCGTACGGCTGGCCACGATCACGGTGGCGATGTTCGCGCTCAGCGTTCCCCTCAGCCTGGTGGCCGCTCTGGTCGTGCCGCCGCTGGCCTTCGTCACGCGGTTTCTCCAACGGCGGGTGCGACAGGCCGAGCGGGAGAACCGGCGAGCGGTGGGAGCGATCAACGCGTGCCTCCAAGAGAACCTCCGGAGCACCGAGGTGATCCGGGCCTTCGGGCGCGTGCCCGAGTTCGTGGCCGGGTTCCGCCAGATACTCCGCCGCGGACTGGCCGCCTCCAACCGTTCGTCGTTCTTCTCCTCCGTCTATACTCCAACGACCGCGATCCTTTCGGCGCTCGCGGTGGCCGCGTTGCTGTGGGCTGGTACGCAACAGGCGCTCGCGGCATTCGGCGTCTCCCTGGGCACCCTGACGGCCTTCCTCATTCTCATGCAGCGCTTCTTCCAGCCGATTACTGCGCTAGGCGAGGAGTGGCAGACCGTGCAAGGGGCCATGGCCGGGGCAGAACGCATCTTCGGCACTCTCGCCCTGCCGCCCGACGGAACGGCGCCGGTGATGGCGGGTGACGGCCGCGAGGTCGGGCCGCGGCCGATCGTGCTGAGTCGCGTGGAGTTTGGCTACGCCGGGGGCCAACCCGTGCTGCACGGGATTTCCCTCGACGTGGAGCGTGGCGAACACGTGGCCCTCGTCGGACGCACCGGGGCAGGCAAGACGAGCGCGCTGCACCTGGTGGCCGGCCTCTACCCGCCATGGAGCGGGAGCATCCGTGTCGCGGGCCGCGACCCCACAGGGCTCGATGAATCGGAACGCCGCCGGGTGCTGGGCGTCGTGCCGCAGGTCGTGCAACTGTTCTCCGGCACGGTGATGGAGAACCTCACGCTCAGCGACACCTCCGTACCGGAGGCGGCGGTGTACGAGGCGTGCCGCATCGCGGGAGCGGACGCCTTCATTCGCGCGCTGCCGCAGGGCTACCACACGGGGCTGAGCGGAAGCGGCGGTGGGGCAGGAACGCATCTCTCGACGGGACAGCAGCAACTGCTTGCCCTCGCGCGCGCGCTCGCGGGGAGACCAGCGGTGCTGCTCTTCGATGAGGCCACCGCCGCGATCGACAGTGCCAGCGATGCCGCCTTCCGGGCCGCGCTGCGGGCCTCGGTACTCGCGCAGGGATGCGGTGTGCTGACGGTCGCGCATCGGCTCTCCACGGCACTGGAGGCCGACCGCATCATCGTCCTCGACAGGGGGTACCTCATTGAAGAGGGGCCGCCCGCCGAGCTTGCTGCCCGCGGCGGCCGCTTCGCTGCTCTCCTGGAGTTGGAGGCGGCCGGCTGGGACTGGCGCTCGGGCCCTTGAAATCCGCGTGCGACTACTTCGCGGGCGTCTTCTGCTTGGCTTCCCGCTGGGCGTCTTGGATGAGGGCGGTGACGCGATCGCGCTCCTCGCCGGGCGGAGCCAGCGCGATGAAGCGCTGCCAGGCCTTGATGGCGCCGGCATAGTCCTGCTTGAGCTCGTAGAGGACCTGGCCTCGGTAGAGAAGGGCCGGGGCATAGTCCGGGTTGATCTTCAGCGCCTTGTCGAAGGTCTCGAGCGCGGCATCGCCATGCCCACCCATGGCCACGATGAGGGCCAGATGCGTCATGGCGTCGACGTTCTTCTCGTCTCGCTTCAGCACGGCCTGATAGGCCGCGATGGCTTCCGGATAACGACCTTCCGTCAGGCTCTGACGGGCCGCCCGCAGCATCCCCGCCAGCATCTCGGGGGGGATGGCCCTCATCGGTGCGCCCGACTTGCCCTGGAGCAGCGGCCCGGGATCGGGGCTCATGGGTACGGGCAGCCGGCTCTCGGGCGGAACCATGGTGTCCGCCGGTGTCGTGTAGCGGCTGATGCCGACGCCGAGCCCGACGCCCAGGGCCAGCAGGGCCAGGCCGCCCACGGCGAGGGTGGCCGGACGACGGGTCCATGGGCGCGGCGCGACGGGCGCCGGATCGGCCGCCCTCGGCCTGATCACCGGGCCCATAGCGTCGAGCTGAGCGATGACCTCGGCGGCGCGGCTTTCATACCTGTCCCTCAGCGATCGGTAGTCGTCGTGGGAGAGCGAGCCCGTCTCGTGGTCGAAGTCGAGCTCGGCGAGGGCTTGATAGGCGGAGGCCTTGGCCTCCTCGAGCTCCAGCCGGTCGTCGAAGCGCGGTGACGATTGCTGGGATCGCGAGCGCGCGCCCACGAGCGGCCAGAGGACGATGACGAGGGCGGGCAGGGCGATGGCAAGGATGGTGATCCACTGCGCCGTCAAGTCTCAGCCCTCGCCTCGCCGCTGACATGCGGGCCGCGTCTCAGCTCGAGAATCACGGATGGCCGCCCCCGGACATCTCCCGTCTGATGCGCTCGCGCATAGCGGGATCCACTGGCGTCGACGAGACGGCGGCGGGATTCCGGCTCCACCGTCGGAGGACGATGGCGACAAGCACCAGTCCGGCACCGAGCCCGACGAAAGGCACCACCCAGACGAGGAGGTTGAACCCTTCCTTGGGGGGCGCGAGCAGGATCCATTCCCCGTATCTCTGGACGAAGTACTGGCGCACCTGCTCGGGAGTCTCGCCGGCGGCCAGGCGCTCGCGGATGATCTGGCGCATCTGGTTCGCCGTCTCCGAGGGCGAGTCGGCCACCGAGAGAGTCTGACAGACCACGCAGCGGAGCTGGGCCGCCAGCTCGTGGACGACGCGCTCATCCACAGGCACGGCGGCGGGCGCCTCCGCGCTCAGCAGGGCCGAGGCGGCGAGCACGGTGAGGACAAGACGGATCACGAGGGCTCCTCGAGGAGCGAGTCGAGGCGCTTGCGCGCGGTCTCGTCGGTGAGGGCGCCCACGTGCTTGAAGCGCACGCGGCCGCGGCGGTCGATGAAAAACGTCTCGGGCACGCCATAGACCCCATACTCCACGGCAACATAGCCCCTGGGATCGGGGGCATTCGGGAAGGAGTGCTGGAAGCGGGCCAGGAATTTCCGCGCCGGCTCCTCCGTGTCCTGCACGTTGACGCCAATCACCATCACGCCCTTGTCCTTGTAGGCGAGCCAGGTTCGCTCGAGCGCGGGCGCCTCGTCGTAGCAGGCGGGGATGCACCATGAAGCCCAGAAGTTGATGAGCACCACCTTGCCGCGGAGGTCCTGCAGGGTGAGGGGCGCCTTGTCGAAGGTCGTGAGCACGAAGGGCGCCGCGGGCCGGCCGAGGAGCGGCGAGGGGATCTCGCGCGGGTTCGTCCAGAACCCATAAGCCAAGAGGACCAGCACGGGCACGACCGCGGCCGGGATGATCCAGCGCAGCCAGCCTCCCTTCACGCGGGCTTCCGGTGATCGGGCAGGATGGCGAGCGCCGCTCCCAGCGTGAGCACCAGCCCGCCGATCCAGAGCCAGGACACCATGCGGTTGACCTGGAGCTTGATGGTGGCCTGAGAGCCGTCGCGCGCGAAGTCGCCCAGGACCAGATAGACGTCCTCGAAGATACCCAGACGGTAGTCCACGGCGGCGATGGGCGTCTGCTCCTGGGGGTAGAACTTCCGTCCCGGCGAGAGCACCTCCTCCTTCCCGCGCCCATCCGTCAGCGTGAAGGTGCCCGTGACCTTGCCGTGGTTGGACTCCTCGGACGCCGAGAGCCCGTCGAAGCGCACGCGGTAGCGCGTCCGGTAGCCATCCACCTCGACGCTCTGGCCCTTGTCGAGGGTGACCTCGGTCTGTATCTGCCAGGCCTGGGATCCCGCCACCCCAAGCGCGACGACGAGGATGCCCAGGTGGACGATGAAGCCGCCATAGCGCCGGTTCTGCCTGAGCAAGAGCCCCCAGGTGGCGGCGCCCCACCCGTCGCCGCTCCGCCGGCGCGCGCGAACGGCGCGGCCATAGTCGAGCGCGATGGTGCCGGCCACGAAGACCACGAGGGCCATGGCCGTGAGCACGAGGACATTGCCCACCCCGAAGAGTCTCAGGACGGCCGCGGCCACGATGCCGGCCAGGACCGGCTTGAGGAAGTTGCGCTTGAGGTTCTCCGCGGACGCGCGGCGCCAGGCAATGAGTGGGCCCACGCCCATGAGAAAGAGCAGGGCCAGGAAGATCGGGATGTTCACGAGGTTGAAGAAGGGCGCGCCCACGCTGACCTTGACGCCCCGCACGGCTTCCGACAGCAGCGGGAAGACCGTCCCGAAGAAGACGGTGAACGTGGCCGCGATCAGGAAGAGGTTGTTCAAGAGAAAGACGGACTCGCGCGAGACGGCCGAGTCGAGCTCGCCCTGGGCCCGCAGCCCGTCCGTCCGCCACGCGAGCAGCGAGAAGGCGCCCAGGAGGGCCAAGGCCAGGAAGGCCAGGAAGAAGACGCCGATGGAGCCCTGGGTGAAGGAGTGGACGGAGCCGATGATGCCCGAGCGCGTGAGAAAAGTCCCGAAGAGGGTGAGGCCGAAGGTCAGGATGATCAGGGTCAGGTTCCAGAGCTTGAGCATCCGCCGACGCTCCTGGATCATCACCGAGTGCAGGAATGCTGTGCCCGTGAGCCAGGGCATGAAGGCCGCGTTCTCCACAGGATCCCAGGCCCAGTAGCCGCCCCAGCCGAGCACGTGGTAGCTCCACCATCCACCGATGAGGAGCCCGAGGGAGAGGAAGTACCAGGCCACGATGGTCCAGCGCCGGGTGATGGTGATCCACTCGTCGCCCGTGCGCCCCACGAGGAGAGCGGCCATGGCAAAGGCGAAGGGGACGCTGAAGCCCGTGAAGCCCAGGTAGAGGGCCACGGGGTGCGTGATCATGCCGGAGTCCTCGAGGAGCGGATTCAGGCCGCGCCCGTCGGGCGGAATGGGAGACAGGCGCTCGAAGGGCGGGGCGGGGATGCTCATCACGAGGAGAAAGAAGGCGAGGATACCCAGCATGACCGAGAGGACCCAGGGATAGAGCTCGGGCTGCCGGCGACGGTAGCGGACGACCACGATCAGCGTGTAGACCGAGAGCATCCACGCCCAGAGCACGATGGAGCCCTCGAGGGCGCCCCAGAGTGCGGTGATGCGGTAGTAGAAGGGCGTGCCGCGGTTCGTGTTCACGGCGACGTAGCGCACGGAAAAGTCGAACGTCAGGAAGGCGTATAGCATGAGGGCAATGCAGGCGGTGATGAGCAGCCAGACGCCTATCGCGGCCCGCTCGCCCGTGCGCAGCCAGTTCGCTTGACCGGTCCGGACGCCAATCACAGCGGCGATGGCGCCGTAGAGGGCCAGCACGAAGCCGACCACCGTCGCCGCATAGCCCAGCTCAGGAATCATTGAGTTTGCTCTGCCTCCCGGGCCATGACGTAACTCCGTGGCCTCTTCGGGTCTATGGCCCTCATCGGGTGTGCGCTCCTCCTGCTGTTCACGTAACTCCGTGGCCTCTTCGGGCCTCTGGCCCTCATCGGGGCGGTTTCTCGTCGGTGCGCGGCTCGCGTCTCAACGTGCGAAGCAGCTCCTTGTAGCCGGGGTCGGCGCCGTCATGGGGTGCCTTGTATTCCTCCGAGTGCTTGGCCAGGATGAGCGAGGCCTGGAAATATCCCTCGCGCGCCCAGGAGCCCTCGACCACGGCCCCGCGGCCCTCGGCGAAGAGATCGGGGGGCGCCCCGCGGTGCCTGACGGAGACCTGCCCCTTGCCGTCCGAGAGGGTGAAGGCAAGGCTGAGGGTCTTCGGCTCCCACTTGAGAGAGCCCGGCAGCACCATCCCGCCCAGCCGGTAGGTCTTGTTGGCGACAGGCGCGGCCAGGAGCTCGCTCGGCGTCACGAAGTAGACCACGGATTGCGTCACGCCGGACCAGATCAAGTAGCCGAGGGCGGCGACGATGACGAGGCCGCCGGCCACGAACTTTCGCTGCGTGGTCATTCACTTCCGCCCGGGCCGGCGAGGCTCTTCGCGCGGCGAGCGAGGCGACGCCAGTAGGCGCCGAGCGCGATCACGGCCAGGCCATAGGCCGCGAAGACATAGCCCCAGTTATCCGGCATGGGACTCCTCGAGCCGGGCGATCTCGGCCCGACGTGCGAGGAAGTAGAGGAAAAGGAGAGTGAAAGCGATCCAGTTGACGAGCAGGGTGAGGGCGATGGGCGCGGCAATGGGCGAAGGCTCGGGCCCGAGAATGGTGGACGGCTGGTGGAGGGCCCGCCACCACTTCACGGAAAAATGCACGATGGGGATGTTCGCCGCGCCCAGGATGCCGACCACTGCCGCATAACGCGCCCGCCGGTCGGGCTCGTCCACCATGCCGCGGAGCAGCAGGTAGCCGACGTAGACCAGGAAGAGCACGGCCGTGGACGTCAACCGCGCGTCCCACGTCCACCACGTGCCCCAGGTCGGCTTGCCCCAGATGGAGCCGGATACGATGGTGAGGCCCGTGAAGAGGACGCCGGGCTCGGCCGCGGCCACCGCGAGGCGGTCCCAGCCCAGGCGGCGCGTGAAGAGATACCCGAGGCTGCCCGCGAAGACGAGCGCGAAGGCGAGGTAGGCCGTGAGCACGGCCGGCACGTGCAGGTACATGATGCGCTGGACATTGCCCTGCACGGCCTCGCGCGGTGCATAGCCGAACGCGGCGCCCAGGCCGATGACGAGCGCCAGGGCAGCCAACCATCCGAGCGCTCGCGTCATGCCTTCTCCTTGCGCGCTCGGGGCTCAAGCTGGGGCCGCACTGGGTTCACGGAGTTCTCCTGCATCCAGTCTCCTTCACGCGCGGGTCAACGGGACGACGTCGAGTGTAAAGGCACGAGACAGGGCTCGTCAACGGTTCGACGCCCTCCAGGCCCTCACGCGCCCTCGAGGACGAACTCGAAGGTGAGGAGGCCGACCACGAGATAGACCACGTCGGCGGCGGCCAGGAGCTTGAGCCACTGCGCGGCCTCGGCCAGGGGCTGCCCGGCCAGGACGATCTCCGTCGCGCTCACCGCGCCCAGGAGCACGGGCACCTGGGCGGGCAGGAGAAGGACGGGAAAGAGTAGCTCGCGGGCGCGCACCTGGGCGGTGATGGCGCCGAAGAGCGTGCCCACGGCGGCGAGGCCGAGGGTGCCGAGGGCCAGCACCACGACGAGCCGCGGCAGCGCGCCGGTGAGGTCGAGGCCGAAGAAGACCGGGAAGAGCACGAGCAGCGCCGCCTCGACCACGGCCATCACGAGGACGTTGCCGGCCAGCTTGCCGAGGTAGATGGCCGACTTGTCCCCGGGCGTGAGGACGAGCCCCTCCCAGCAATCGTTTTCTTGCTCGACAAGAAAGCTGCGCCCGAGCCCGAGCACGCCGGCCAGGATGAAGCCCAGCCAGAGCAGCCCCGGCAGCGCGGTCTCCACGCGGGCGCGCTCCGGCCCGAGGGCGAACTGGAAGATGAAGAGGAGCAGCACCGAGAAGAACAGGAGGGCGTTGAGGCTCTCCTTGCTGCGCCGCTCGGTCAGCACGTCCTTCCAGACCACGATCCAGGCCCGCCGGAGGTAGGCGCTCACGGCGCCGATCCCGGGCCGAGCGCGAGGTCATCGTAGAGGCGGTGGAGATCTTCGCGGCCGAGCTCGGCGGCGGGGCGGTCGAGAACGATGCGGCCACCCGAGAGAATGGCCACGCGGTCGCCCACGCCGAGGCCGGCGTCGAAGCTGTGGGTGGCCACGACGAAGGCCCCACCGCGGCTCTTGAAGTCCAGGAGGAACTCGGCCAGCCACTTTCGACCCGCGCGGTCGAGCCCGGTGAACGGCTCGTCCAGGAGGAGGAGGCGCGCGCGGCCGAGGAGCACGCGGGCGAGGGCGAGCCGGCGCTTCATGCCCGCGGAAAAAGTGCGGGCCCGCTGCGCGGCCGAGCCGCCGAGCTCGACCGCCTCGAGCGCCGCGCGCAACGTGGCGGCCCCGGCGGCCTGCCCGCCCATCACCGCCCAGAACCGCAAGTTCTCGAGCGCGGTCAGATCCTCGTAGACCCAGGCGCCGTGGCCGACCATGCCGATGGCCGCCCGCGCCCTTTCCGGCTCGCGCGCGGGATCGACTCCCGCGACGAGAAGGGCGCCCGAGGTCGGGCGCAGCAGCGTGGCCAGGATGCGGAGAAGCGTCGTCTTGCCCGCGCCGTTCGAGCCGAGGAGGGTCAGTCCCTGGCCGGCCGCGAGGTCAAGAGATACGTCGTCGAGAACACGAGTCGCGCCGTAGATCTTGCGGAGACGCTGAGCCTGGATCATGCGGCGGAAACGGGTCGGCGGGGGCGGGCTCCCGGTCCCGTGCGGATCAGAGCTTCATCGCCTGGAGGCGGGCGATTCGCTCCTCGATGGGCGGGTGAGTGGAGAAGAGCGAGGCGAGGCCGCCCGAGGTCAGCGGGTTCACGATGAAGAGGTGCGCGGTGGCCGGCGAGGCCGGGAGAGGGTTCTGCTGCGAGGCGACTTCGAGCTTCTCGAGCGCATGCGCGAGCCCCGAGGCCTTGCCCACGAGCCGCGCCCCCGACGCGTCGGCTTCGTACTCGCGCGAGCGGGAGATGGCCATCTGGATGAGCAGAGCCGCGAAGGGCGCCAGGATGGCCATGATGAGCACGCCGACCATGCCGAGACCACCTCCGCCTCCCTCTTCGTCGTCCCGGCGGCCTCCGCCGAACATCGCCCCCCACTGCGCCATCTGCCCCAGATAGGTGATGGCCCCCGCCAGCGTGGCCGCGATGGTCATGGTCAGCGTGTCGCGGTTCTTGACGTGGGAGAGCTCGTGGGCGAGCACGCCCTTGAGCTCCTCCTCGCTCATGATGCGCAGGATACCTTCCGTCACCGCCACCGCGGCGTGCGAGGGGTTGCGTCCGGTCGCGAAGGCATTGGGCGAGTCGTCGGGGATCATGTAGATCGGCGGCACGGGGATCTGGGCCCTGGCCGCGAGCTCCCGGACGATCCGGTAGAGGCCGGGCGCCTGCGTCTCCTCGACGGGCTGGGCGCCGTACATGGACAGCACGATCTTGTCGGAGAACCAGTAGCTGCCCACGTTCATGACGAGGGCCAGGATGAAGGCGATGGTCATGCCCTGCTGGCCGCCCAGAGCGCCGCCGACGAGCACGAGCAGGCACGTGAGGACGATCAGGAGGAAGCCGGTCTTGATCAGGTTTGCCATTGCGGGGGGCCTCCAGCTCGAATGCTAGCAGTCGGTTCTCGGTCGCCTGCAACGCTCAACGTACATACAGGTACGCCTCGCGTTGCAGGCTCCCTCGGGCCTCGTCTGGCTCGCAACTTGACCCAGTACCCAATGCCGAGCCGACCCGTTATCTGCGGGCTTCTCGCCGACGGGCGGTTGCCCGCGGCTCGAGACCGACCCAGCGGATGCCGCGCACGCCCGCGAAGCGTCGGGCCATGACCTCGAGCGCGTCGGGATTGTCATCGATCAAGATGAACCGGCGATCCGTCTCGAGACAGGCCGCCCCCGTTGTCCCGCTGCCCGCGAAGAAGTCGAGCACGACGTCGCCAGGACGAGAGGACGCCTGGACGATGCGCCGCAGGATGCCCAGCGGCTTCTGCGTGGGATACCCCGTGCGCTCGCGCCCCTGGGTGGGCACGATGGTGTGCCACCACGTGTCGGTGGGCAGCTTGCCCCGCGCCGCCTTCTCGGGGCCGACGAGCCCCGGGGCCATGTAGGGAATGCGCTCGACGGCCTCGCGGTCGAAGACGTAGCGGGCCGGGTCCTTGACGTAGACCAGGATGTTGTCGTGCTTGGGCGGCCAGCGTCGTGACGGGCGGCCGCCGTAGTCGTAGGCCCAGACGATCTCGTTGAGAAAGCACTCACGCCCGAATATCCGATCGAGGAGCACCTTGCAGTAATGCACCTCGCGGTAGTCCAGGTGGACATAGAGCGTGCCATCGTCGGCGAGCACCCGGTGCGCCTCGCGCAGCCGCGGCTCGAGGAAGGCAGGGTAGTCGTGAAAGGCGTCGGGAAAGGCTCGCGAGCCCATCTTGACGGTCTGGTAGCGTTGTCCCTGGAAGCCGACCCGATCCCCCGCGGCGCTGCGCACGGTCTTGATCCGCGTGTGGGACTGGGGCTTGCCCGTGTTGAACGGCGGGTCGATGTAGACGAGGGTGACGGCGCCGTCCGGGACGTGGCGCCGGAGGATGTCGAGGTTTTCGCCGTGGTAAATGGTGTGCACAGCCCGATCAGTATAGGGCGGCGCGCCGCTTCTGGCCGTATGCTGGGAGGGGAGGGGGGCCTTTGAGGTTGACAACCGGGACAGGCCGCCCGTAAACTGACCCGGTTTTACGGAAATTTACAAATTCTGTCAAGGGTTAGCGAGACTCAGCCATGGTGATCAAGGTATCGGAAATTCCCGAGGAAGGCGTACAGATCGAGGGTGTCTCGGCCTTTCCGGAGCCGTTCCAGGACCGATCCTGGCGGCTCGAGGACGTCGACCTGACCGTCTCCAAGGATGGCGACACGGTCTTCGTCGACGGTCGGCTGGACGCGCGCGTGCCCCAGGTGTGCTCGCGCTGCCTTGAGCCGTACGAGGCGAAGGTGGAGGCCGATGTTCACACGCGCTTCGTCCCCAGCCCCGGTCGCGGGGAGGAGCGGGAGCTCGGGGCCGACGACCTCGAGAGCGACGTCTACGACCATGACCAGATCGATCTCGGCGCGCTGCTCGAGACCGAGGCTGCCCTCGGGCTGCCCATGAAGCCCCTCTGCCGCGAGGAGTGCAAGGGGCTGTGCCCGTCCTGTGGCGTCAACCGGAACACGGTGGCCTGCGCCTGCGCGCCCGCCACCGGGGATCCACGCTGGGCCGCGCTCAAGACGCTCGCGGATCGACTGCATCGATAACGCGCCCGGCCGGTCCGCCCGGCCCGGCTCCAAGGAGCCATCACGCCATGCCGCTGCCGAAGCGAAGACATTCCAAGACCCGCGGGCGCAAGCGCCGCACCCATTACAAGATGGCTGTGCCCACGCGGTCCATCTGTCCGCAATGCCGGGAAGTGAAGATGCCCCACCAGGTCTGCCTGAAGTGCGGCTACTACAAGGGCCGAGAAGTCATCGCGATCGAGGGCGAGTAGCTTCGACGCCAGAGAACCGCGGCCGATGAAGATCGCGGTGGACGCCATGGGCGGCGACTTCGGTCCCGCCGTCGTGGTCGAGGGCGCCGTCGCGGCGGCCCGCGAGTTCGGGCTCGCCTCGGTGCTCGTCGGCGACAAGGCCGCCGTCGAGCGCGAGATCGCGCGTCTCAAGGCGCAGGAGCTGCCCGTGTCCGTCCGCCACGCCAGTCAGGTGGTGGGGATGGCCGAGCCGGCGTCCCACGCTCTCCGCCGCAAGCGCGACTCGTCGCTCCGCGTGGCCGCCGAGCTCTGCAAGTCCGGGGAGTGCGATGCCCTGGTATCGGCGGGCAATACCGGGGCGGCCATGGCCATCGGGATGTTCGTGCTCGGCGTCCTCCCCGGCGTGGACCGCCCCGCCATCGCCGCCGCGCTGCCGAGCCTCGCGGGCTATACCATCCTGATCGACGCCGGGGCCAACGTCGATCCCAAGCCTCGCCATCTTTTCCAGTTCGCCATCATGGGGCACGTGTACTCGCGCGACATCGTCGGCAAGGACAACCCGCGGGTGGGGCTGCTCTCCGTGGGCGAGGAAGAGGGCAAGGGCAACGATCTGACCCGTGAGGCGTTCGACGAGCTGCGCACGTCCTCCCTCAACTTCATCGGGAACATCGAGGGGCGCGACATCTACAACGGCCGCTGCGACGTTGTGGTCACCGACGGCTTCACGGGAAACGTCTGCCTCAAGGTCTCCGAGAGCCTGGCCGAGATGCTCACGGCCATGATCCGCGAGGAGCTGGGGCGCAACGTTTTCTCCCTGGCCGGGGCCGCCCTCTCCCGGCGGGCCTTCGATCGGATGAAGCGCCGCGTGGACTACACGGAGATGGGCGGGGCGCCGCTTCTCGGCATCAACGGCGCCTCCATCATCTGTCACGGCGCCTCCCCGGTGAAGGCGATCAAGAACGCGGTGCGCGTGGCGGCGGAGTGGGTCAAGAACGGCGTGAACGAGCACATCAAGACCGCCCTCGAGGCCGAGGTGGAGCTGGCCGAAGGACGGGAAGGAGGTCGTGAATGACCCGAGCGCGGATCATCGGTGTCGGCGCGTATGCGCCGAAGCGCATCCTGACCAACGAGGAGCTCGAGCGGATGGTGGAGACGTCGGACGAGTGGATCGTCCAGCGCACCGGCATCCGCGAGCGCCGCATCGCGGACGAGAGCGAGGCGACCTCCGACCTTGCCCTCAAGGCCGCCCAGCAGGCCCTCGAGCGCGCCGGGGTGGAGCCGGGGGAGATCGATCTCATCGTGGTCGGCACCACCACGGGCGACATGGCCTTCCCCACCACCGCGAACATCGTGCAGCACCAGCTCGGCTGCCGCAATGCGGGCTCCATGGACCTCTACGCCGCCTGCTCGGGCTCGATCTACAGCCTCTCCGTCGGATCGCAGTACATCGAGAGCGGCAAGTATCGGACCGTGCTCTGCATCGGGGCCGAATGTCTCTCGCGCATCGTGGACTACACGGATCGCGGCACGTGCATCCTGCTCGCCGACGCGGCGGGGGCGGCCGTGCTGCGCGCCTCCGACGGAGAGACGGGCATCCTCGACACCGACCTCTACTCCGACGGGCGCTACGGCGAGCTGCTCATCCAGCCCGCGGGCGGCTCCCGGTACCCCGCCACCCACGAGACCGTGGACAAGCGGATGCACTTTTGCCGCATGAAGGGGAACGAGGTCTTCAAGGTGGCGGTGCGGATGTTCGGCGACTGCGCGGAGCGTATCCTGTCGCGAAACGGCATCACGGCCGACGATCTCGCCCTCTTCATCCCGCACCAGGCCAACCTGCGCATCATCGAAGCGGCCGTGAAGCGGCTCAAGGTGTCCATGGATCGGGTGATCGTCAACGTGGACCGCTACGGCAACACGGGCGCGGCCTCCGTCTACGTGGCGCTCGAGGAAGCCCTGGCCCTGGGCCGGATCAAGCCCGGCGACCTGGTCTTGATGGCGGCCTTCGGAGGCGGCTTCACGTGGGGCGCCGCCCTGCTGCGCTGGTAGGCTCTGCGTGAAGATCGCCTTTCTCTTTCCCGGGCAGGGCTCGCAGGCCGTGGGCATGGGGCGGGCCCTCGCGGAGTCCTCGGCCGCCGCCGCCGCGGTGTGGAAGAAGGCCGACGAGGCCCTGGGCTTTTCCCTCTCCCGCCTCTGCTTCGAGGGGCCGGCGGACGCCCTCGAGCTCACGGCCAATATGCAGCCGGCCGTCCTCGCGGCCAGCGTGGCCGCGGCCGCCGCCCTCCAGGAGCGCGGCATCCAGCCCGACCTGGCCGCCGGTCACAGCCTGGGCGAGTACTCGGCCCTCGTGGTGACGGGAGCCCTCGGCTTCGTCGATGCCGTGCGGCTCGTCCGCCGGCGCGGCGAGTTCATGCAGGAGGCCGTCCCCGTGGGCACCGGCGCCATGGCGGCGCTCCTCGGCCTCGAGCTGCCCGCGGCCGAGCAGGCCTGCGCGGAAGCTGCGCAGGGCGAGGTGGTGAGCGTGGCCAACATGAACTCGCCGGGGCAGATCGTCATCGCGGGGCACAAGAGCGCCGTCGAGCGGGCCGTGAAGGTCGCCGCCGGCCTCGGCGCCAAGAAGAGCATGCTCTTGCCGGTGAGCGCGCCCTTCCACTGCGCCCTCATGAGCCCGGCCGCCGATCGCCTCGCGGCCGAGCTCGAGTCGATGGCCGTCCGAACGCCCCGGGTGCCGGTCTTTCGCAATGTGGACGCGAAGGCCACCACCCGCGCCGAGGACGTCAAGCCGTTCCTGATCCGTCAGGTCGCCAGTCCCGTGCGATGGACGGAGTGCCTCGAGGCCCTCGCGGGCGCGGGGGCGACCTCATGGTTCGAGGTAGGGCCGGGGCGGGTCCTCACGGGACTCCTCAAGCGCACCATCGACGGCGCCCGCGGCCACGCCGTGGAGGATACCGAGTCGCTCGAGAAGGCGACGACGGCGCTCGCGGGCGGAGCGGCGGCGTGACCGACGGCAAGGCGCTGGCCGGCCGCTCGGCCATCGTCACCGGCGGCACCCGCGGCATCGGCCTCGCCATCGCCCGTTTGCTGGCGGAGGACGGCGCCTCCGTGGTAGTCTCTGGCCGCGACGCGGCCCGTGTCGACGCGGCGGCCAAGGAAATCGAGACGTTGGGTGGCGCTGCGCTGGGGTTCCTGATGACGCGGGCGGGCGCGAAAGTCATGATGCGGCAGAAGAGCGGGCGCATCGTCAATATGACCTCGACGGCCGGAGCCATGGGCAATGCGGGCCAGGCCAACTACTCCGCGGCCAAGGCGGGCGTCATCGGTCTCACCAAGTCGACGGCACGCGAGCTCGCGCACTGGAATATCCAGGTCAATGCGGTGGCCCCGGGCCTCATCGAGACCGACATGACGGCCGGGATATCCGAAGAGGCCCGCGAGGGCCTGCTCCGGCAGGTCCCGCTCAAGCGGATGGGCGCGGCGCGCGAGGTGGCGGAGGTGGTACGATTCCTGGCCGGCGACGGGGCCGCGTACGTCACGGGCCAGATCATCCACGTCAACGGGGGCCTGTACATGTAGGGGCGCATCCCGTGGACACGGGATCGGTCGTGTGAGTTCAATACACTCGGGTAGTCGGGAGGTGTACATGGCAAAGCCGGTCGAAGAGCGCGTCAAGGAAATCATCGTCGAGCAGCTCGGGGTCGAGGAGGACGAGGTCAATCCCAACGCGAAGTTCATCGAGGACCTGGGCGCCGACTCGCTGGACACGGTGGAGCTCGTGATGGCCTTCGAGGAGGAGTTCGACCTCGAGATCCCCGACGAGGACGCCGAGAAGATCACGACGGTGGGAGACGCGATCAGCTACATCAAGGAGAACCAGTAGCCGGGAGTCCGGCTTCACCCCATGGCCATGGACAAGCGCCGCGTGGTGATGACCGGGGTGGGCGCGGTCACGCCCCTCGGAAACACGGCCGAGGAGTTCTGGGCGGCGCTCCTGGAAGGGCGTTCCGGCATCGGCGCCATCACCCGATTCGACACCACCGGCTATGCCACGCGCATTGCCGGCGAGGTCAAAGGGTTCGACCCGCTCAAGTACATCGACAAGAAGGACGAGCGCAAGTTCGACCGCTTCCTCAAGTATGCGGTGGCCTGCGCGGCGATGGCCGTGGAGGATGCGGGGATCCAGACGGACCGCGTCGACGCCTCCCGCTTCGGGGTGCTCGTGGGTTCGGGCATCGGAGGCCTCGAGACGCTGCTGGAGAACTTCGAGACGCTGCGCACCAAGGGGCCCGACCGCGTGTCGCCCTTCTTCATCCCCATGATCATCATCAACATGGCCTCCGGGGTCATCGCCATGCGATTCGGCGCCAAGGGGCCGAACTCGTCCGTGGTGACGGCCTGCGCCACGGGGAACCACGCCATCGGCGAGGCCATGCGAATCATCGAGCGGGGAGACGCCGACGTGATGATCGCGGGCGGCTCGGAGGCCATCATCGTTCCCCTCACCATCGCGGGCTTCTCGCAGATGAAGGCCATGTCCACGCGCAATGACGAGCCCACGAAGGCGTCCCGGCCCTTCGATGCCGCGCGTGACGGGTTCGTGTGCGGTGAGGGCGGCGGGCTCGTGGTGCTGGAGTCCCTCGAGCACGCGCGCCAGCGGGACGCGCGCATCTACGCCGAGATGGTGGGCTACGGCATGACGGGCGACGCCCACCACATGACGGCGCCCGATCCCGAGGGCGACGGCGCCGCGCGGGCCATGGCGGCAGCCCTGCGCGACGGCGGCCTCGAGCCGTCGGCCGTCGGCTACATCAACGCGCACGGGACGTCGACGCCCTACAACGACAAGTTCGAGACCATCGCCATCAAGCGCGTCTTCGGCGAGCACGCGAAGAAGGTGCCGATCTCGTCCACGAAGTCCATGACCGGACACCTGCTGGGCGCCGCCGGCGGCATCGAGGCCATCGCCACCGCCTTTGCCATCCATCACGGCGTCCTCCCCCCGACCATCAACTACGACACGCCCGACCCGGACTGCGACCTCGACTACATCCCGAATCAGGCGCGCAAGCAGGAGGTCGAGGTTGCCCTCACCAACGCGTTCGGGTTCGGGGGGACCAACGCGACGCTGGCTCTGAAGAAGTTCCACCCGTAGTGCCGGCTGAGGCCGACGCCCTCGGCGCCCTGGGCGCGCGCCTGGGCTTCCGCTTCCGCGACGCCGCCCTCCTCGAGCAGGCCCTCACCCACAGCTCTTACGCCAACGAGCATCCCGGCGCGTCGGACAATGGCGCGCTGGCCTTTCTCGGCGACGCCGTGCTCGGGCTCGTGGTCGGCGAGCATCTCTGGCGTCTCCACCCCGGCGCCACCGAAGGCACCCTGACCCCGGAGCGCGCCGCTCTCGTCTCGGGCGTCAATCTCGCTCGCTGGGCGGCCGATGTCGGACTCGGGTCCGTCCTGCGCGTGGGCCGGGGCGAGGGACAGACGGGCGGACGCGAGAAGGAGTCGGTGCTCGCCACCGCCTTCGAAGCCGTCCTCGCCGTCATCTACCTCGAGGGCGGCCTCGAGGCGGCCCGCCGGACCGTGGCCGCGCTGGCCGTGTGGTAACGTGAACTCATGCGCTTCTGGCCCTTTCGCGGACGGCCGGCCCAGCCGTCCGCCGATTCCTCCGCCTTCGCCATCGCCGAGCTCGCCCCCCAGCTCGGCGGCGTGCTCGCCGTCGAGCAGGTGAGGGCGGAGGGGCACGCCCTCGCCTTCGGCGGCCGGCTCCTCCAGTCGCCCCAGGCGGCCATCACGAGCCTCCAGCCGCGCTTCCGCTCCTTCGGCTACACGCCCTTCCTGCAGGCCAGCAATGGGCTCACGTGGGTGCGCGCCTTGCCCTTCGTCGAGGTCGAGGCGCCCTCGCGCCCGCGCCTGAACATCATCCTGTTCGTGCTCACCGTGCTGTCCACGGTGGTGTCTGGCTCGGGCGCATTCTTCGACTTCAACCCGCTCACCGAGCCTCTGAAGCTCGCGAACGGTTTTCCCTTCGCGTTCACGCTCCTCGGGATCCTCGGTACCCACGAGTTCGGCCACTACTTCACCGCGCGCCACTACGGCGCCTCGGTGAGCCTGCCCTACTTCATCCCGGCGCCGCCGCCCTTTCTCTTCGGCACCCTCGGGGCGATCATCCGGATGCGCTCGCCCGCGCGTGATCGAAATTCGCTGTTCGACATTGCGGCGGCGGGGCCGCTGGCCGGCCTCATCGTGGCCCTGCCCGCCCTCTGGCTGGGCCTCAGCTGGTCGAAGGTCGGTCCCGTTCCTCCAGGGGGCGCCGTCGTCTTCGGCGATTCACTCGCGATGCGATTCATGACGTGGCTCGCCTTCGGTCCTCTCCCGCCGGGGCACGACGTATTCGTCCATCCCGTGGCCCTGGCGGGGTGGGTGGGGCTCTTCGTCACGGCGCTCAATCTCATCCCCGTCGGCCAGCTCGATGGGGGGCGGATCGCCTACGCGCTTTTCGGCGCGCGCCATCGGCAGGTCTCGCTCGCGGCATTTCTCGCGCTCCTGGTGCTCGGCGCGGTCACCGGGTCGGGCAACTGGTTCGTCTGGGCGTTTCTGCTCTTCTTCGTCATGGGCTTCCAGCATCAGCCGCCCCTCGACGACCTCTCTCCTCTCTCGCCCGCTCGCTATGCCGTCGGCATCGGCTGTCTCATCCTGCTCTTCCTGCTCATCCCGCCTGTTCCCATCGCGATACAGTAGCGGCAGCGGGGCCGGCTATTGCCTCCGGCGCTGAACCCCGCTAAGATTCGTCAGCCTCGCGGCCTTCGCCGATCGCGCCAGGCTCATTCCATCCAGAGGAGATTCGTTGGCCGACCGGGCTGATCCCAAAGCTCTCGACTCGCTCATCCGCAAGGGCGAGGTGGACACCGTGCTCACGGTGTTCCCCGACGGCATGGGACGGCTCATGGGCAAGCGCGTGGTCGGCCGGTACTTCCTCGACCACGTGCTGGAGGACGGCGTCCACGCCTGCATCTACCTCTTCACGGTGGACATGGAGATGGAGCCGCTCCCGGGCTTCACGCTCACGTCGTGGGAGCGTGGCTATGGCGACATGAAGATGGTGCCGGATCTGGGGACGTGGCGGCTCCTGCCGTGGCTCCCCAAGACGGCCCTCGTCTTCTGCGACGTGTACACCGAGGAAGGAAAGCCCATCGAGGAGGCGCCGCGCTGGGTGCTCAAGCGGCAGCTCGAGCGGGCAAGCCGGCGCGGCTTCACCGTGAAGACGGCCTCCGAGCTCGAGCTGTATCTCTTCCGCGAGTCCTTCGACGAGGCGCGCGCGAAGCGCTACCAGGGCCTGACGCCCGTGTCGGGCTATCTCGAGGACTACCACATCCTCCAGACGACCAAGGAAGAGCCTCTCGTGCGCGCCATCCGCAACGGCATGGAGGCGGCGCGGGTGCCCGTGGAGTTCTCCAAGGGCGAGTGGGGCAAGGGGCAGGAGGAGATCAACCTCCGCTACGCCGAGGCGCTCGAGATGGCCGACCGTCACGTGCTCTACAAGCACGGCGCCAAGGAGATCGCCTGGCAACAGGGCGGCTCCATCACCTTCATGGCGAAGTACGACAAGGGGGCGGCGGGCTCGTCCTGTCATCTCCATTCCTCGGTGTGGGACAAGGCGGGCCGGCGCAATCTCTTCGCGGGCCGCGGCCGGCAGGGCACGCCCCTCTTCCAGCAGTGGCTGGCGGGGCAGATGGCCATGGCGCGCGAGTTCTCGTACTTCTACGCGCCCACCATCAACGCCTACAAGCGCTACCAGGCGGGCTCCTTCGCGCCCACGCGCATCGCGGCGGGCTGGGATAACCGCACCTGTGGCTTCCGCCTCTGCGGCGAGGGCTCGGGCTTCCGGGTGGAGAATCGCATCCCTGGCGCCGACGCCAATCCCTATCTCGCCTTTGCCGCGACGATCGCCGCGGGCCTCCACGGGATCGACAAGAAGCTCAAGCCGCCCAGGCTCTATGACGGCAACGCGTACGAGGACCCGAAGCTGACGCAGGTGCCGAAGACCCTGCGCGAGGCCCTCGACGCGCTCGAGCGGTCCAAGGTCGCTCGCGAGGCCCTGGGCGAGACCGTGGTGAAACACTACCTTCACCATGGGCGTCTCGAGCAGCAGGCCTTCGACCAGGCCGTCACCGACTGGGAGCTCACGAGACTGTTCGAGCGCATCTGACGGCGCTCCTCACTCTGCCCTCTCCCCAGAGGGGAGAGGGATCCTTTTTGAATCCCTCGCCCCCGGAGGGGGAGAGGGCCGCTGTTAGAGCTGAGACGCTCGCCTCGAGCGGCGAGGCGAGGGCTGAGTGAATGAGGGGGAGCGAGGATGAGGACGCAACGAATGGGCACAAGGCTGAAAGGCAAGGTGGCGCTGATCACGGGCGCCGGGATGGGGATGGGCCGCGAGGCGGCCGTCCTCTTCGCCGAGGAAGGCGCGCGTGTCGTGGTCTGCGACATCAACAAGCAGGCGGCCGAGGAGACGGTGGCCCTCGTGGGGAAGGCGGGAGGCGAGGGGCTGGCCGCCGTGGGCGATGTCGCCGTCGAGGAGGACGTGAAGCGGATGGTGGAGGAGGGGGCCCGCCGCTTCGGCGCCCTGCACGTCCTCTACAACAACGCCGGCGTCCTGTGGAAGGACAAGGACCGCTCAGTGCTCGAGACGGACGGCGCGCAGTGGGACCGTGTTGTGGCCATCAATCTCAAGAGCGTGTTCTGGGTGACCAAGCACGGCATCCCGCACCTGCAGAAGGCCGGGGGCGGCTCCATCATCCTGGTGGGCTCGGTGTCGGCCCTGGCCGGATTCACCCGCGCCCAGGACGCGTACACCGCGGCCAAGGGCGCGCTGATCTCCCTGAACAAATCGCTGGCCATCCAGTTCGCGAAAGATCAGGTCCGCTCCAACATCATCCACCCCGGCATCGTCGAGACTCCGCTGCAGGCGCCGTACCTCACGCCCGAGCTTCGAGCCGAGTTCAACACGGGCATACCGTTGGGCCGCATCGGCCAGCCCCGGGACATCGCTCACGCCGCCCTCTTCCTGGCGTCGGACGAGTCGTCTTTCATGACGGGCGCCGAGATGGTTATCGACGGCGGCTTCATGGCCCAATAAGGTCCGCGTAAGGTGACGTCGCGCGGCGCGGCTCAGCCGGCGCTCCCCTCGGGGCTCGACCTCGACGCGGGGCTCTCCCGGCTGGGCTACGTCGCCTTCCGCCCCGGCCAGCGCGAGGCCGTCGAGATCCTGCTCGCCCAGGGCCGCCTTCTTCTCGTCGCGCCCACGGGCGGCGGCAAGAGCCTCATCTACCAGCTCCCCGCTCTCCTCCTCGGGGGGACGACCCTGGTCATCTCGCCCCTCATCGCGCTCATGCAGGATCAGGTGGAGGCGCTCAACGCGCGCGGCGTGGCGGCAACCTTCCTCGCGTCCACGGTGGAGAGCGGGCAGATGCGCGCGCGCATGGCCGCGGCCGCCCGCGGCGAGTATCGGCTGCTCTACGTCGCGCCCGAACGGCTGAGCTTCCCGGGTTTCAAGAGCGTGCTCGCGGGTCTCCGCTGCCCGCTCGTGGCCGTGGACGAAGCCCACTGCATCAGCGAGTGGGGGCACGACTTCCGGCCGGAGTACCTCGAGATCGGCGCGCTCCTCGCGGAGCTCTCCGGCGCCCGGGTGCTCGCCTGCACGGCCACCGCCACCCCCGTGGTCCGCGACGAGATCCTGGCGCGTCTCGGGCTGTCCGCCGACACACCGCAGCTCGTCCGGGGCTTTGCGCGGCCGAACCTGTCGCTGCGAGCGATGGAGGTGGAGGGCCGGCGCGAGCGAGATGGGCGCGTGGACGCTGCGCTCGTCGAAGCGCTCGGAGGCCCAGCCGCGGGGAGTGGCGCCGCCATCGTCTACGCGCTCACCCGACGCTCCGCCGAGGAGGAAGGCGCTCGGCTCGCGGGGCTCGGCTGGCGCGCGCGCGTGTACCACGCGGGGCTCTCGCCCGGAGAGCGAGACGGAGCCCAGCGCGACTTCCTTGAGGGCCGGGCAGACGTCATCGTGGCCACCAACGCCTTCGGCATGGGCATAGACCGGGCGGACGTGCGCGCTGTCGTTCACCTGGGGCCCCCGAGCTCGCTGGAGGCGTATTATCAGGAGGTCGGGCGCGCCGGCCGTGACGGCGCCCCGGCGCTGGGACTCGTGCTCATCTCCTCGCGCGATCTGCCGTTGCGCCGCGCCCTCATCGAGCGTGGGGGTGACGGCGCCGCGCCCGACCCCGCGGTCGTCGAGCACAAGTGGGGACTCTTCCTCGAGCTGATGCGGTGGGCGGAGGGAGGGAGCTGCCGACACGATGCCATCCTGCGCTACTTCGGCGACGAGGCGGAGACCCTGCACGGATGCGGCCGTTGCGACGTCTGCCGCGCCTTGGTCGATCCCGGCGAGGCCCACGACGCGGATGCGGTCACCCTCATCGTGCGCAAGGCACTCTCCGGGGTGGCGCGCGTGCACGGACGCTTCGGCCTGCAGACGGTCGTGTCTCTGATCCATGGTGACGCGGACGAGCGGCTCGATCGGAGCGGGCTTGCCTCCACGCAAACCTTCGGCAATCTTCGCGAGCGCTCATCCGAGTGGCTGACGCGCCTTCTCCGCCGCTGCGTCACCGCGGGCTGGGTCGGCTTCACGGGGGCGGAGCGGCCCGTGGTGACCCTCACCGAAGAGGGACGCGCGGTGATGAAAGGCGAGCACCCCGCGCGGCTCCTCCTTCCGGCGACCCGCGATGCCGCGCGAGTGGCCTCCGCACCGCGACCGAAGCGCCGCCCCGCCGCGAGCGACGAGCTCGATAGCGAAGGGCAGGCCCTCTTCGAGGCGCTTCGCGCCTGGCGGCTCGGTGTCTCGCGCGACGAGGCCATGGCACCCTTCATGGTCGCCTCCGACCGGACCCTGCGCGACATCGCGCGGCTGCGCCCGCGGACGCTCGACGAGCTGGCCATGGCCTATGGCATCGGCCGCCACAAGGCGGAGCGCTACGGCCTTGCCGTGCTCCGCGTGGTCAGCGAGGCGGCCCGAGCATGAGCATCAAGCTCGCAGCCACGGGAGGCTGACGTGTCGCTCGACAAGAAGACCGCGATCGTCACGGGCGCTGCCCGAGGCATCGGGCTTGCCATCGCCTCGCGCCTGGCCGCCGACGGCGCGCGCGTGGCCGTCCTCGACCTGGATGCGCCGGAGGCGCAGGTGGCCGCGGGCAAGATCGGGGCGGGGGCGATGGTCATCGCCGCCGACGTGACCAAGGCGTCGGAGGTCGATGCCGCGATGAGCCGCGTCGTCCAGCAATGGGGCCGGCTCGACATCCTCGTGAACAACGCCGGCATCACGGGCCGCTCCTTTCCCATCTGGGAGCTGTCCGACGAGGACTGGCGGCGCGTGATCGACGTCGACCTCACGAGCGTCTTCCTGTGCTGCCGGGCTGCCGTCAGGATCATGCTCGGGCAGGGCGCCGGACGCATCATCAACATCGCCTCCATCGCCGGCAAGGAAGGCAATCCGACCCTCGTACCCTACTCCACCGCCAAGGCGGGCGTCATCGGGTTGACCAAGGCGCTCGCCAAGGAAGTGTGCACCCGGGGGATTCTCGTGCACGCCGTCGCTCCCGCCGTCATCGGGACCGAGCTTCTGCAGCAGATGGAGAAGAGCACCGTCGACCTGCTCGTCTCCAAGATCCCCATGGGGCGCGTGGGGCGTCCCGATGAAGTGGCGGCGCTGGTGGCCTGGCTGGCGTCAGACGAATGCTCCTTCACGACGGGGGCGGTGCACGACCTCTCGGGAGGTCGCGCTACATACTAGCGAGCCGGCGAGGCTATCTACGAGTGGGCGGGGCGGGCGGTCGCGTGACCTTCTTGGTCAGGACCGTGGCCACGAAATCGTCGGCGACCTTGTCCACGGCCTTCTCCACGACGGCCTGCTGTCCCTGGTAGACGGTCTTGAAGAACCACTTGCCCGCGTCGGATTCGAGGAACTCGACGTAGGCGCGCAGCTCGACGTCACTCGCCTCGCGATACGTGTAGAGCATCTCGCGCAGGACATCGTCGCTGACCATGTCCCGGATCTGGGCGCGAAAGACGTCGAGGGCGACCTGGGTCTGCGCCACCTCCTGACGCTCCTGGCCGGAGAGGATCTGCTCGATCCCTCGGTTCCAGCCGTTGACGGCGGCCTTCTCGGCGGCAAGGGTTCCCTCGGAGGCGCGAGAGGCCTCGTCCAGGCTGAAGATGAGCACGAGGCGATAGTCGGACGGCTGCTTGTTCTCGAGGCTGGCCAGGTACACCTTGCGCGCCTGGGCGATTCTCGGCTCCGTGGCCGCCCGCTCCAGCCGCACGACCTTCCGACCGGTGGCCGAGCGGTACCACGCCAGGCCGCGGGTGAGGGAGTCACCGTCGTAGTCGTCGAGGAGCGCCTGCCGGATGGGCCTGGCGAAGGCCTCGGGCGAGAAGGCGGCGTCGAGGGTCTGGGCGAGCCAGCGCCGGGCGTCGTAATCGACGCGCGCGTCCTCGTCGAGGATCTGCTTCATCCGAATGCGGACGAGAGCGAGGTGGCTGCGGATGCCGGAGAGGCGCATGGCCTCGTCGACGCGCGCGCCCCTCTCGTCCAGCGGGGCAGGCGAGGCTTTGTTACGTCCGCGTCCCTTGTCCGGCGTCTGGGCGGTGGCTCCTGCGTCGGCGAATCCCAGCACGAGCAAGGCCACGATCAAGAAGAAAGCGGAGCGGCGTACTCTTCTCATCCGGCCGAGCCTAGCATCACGGAGGTCCACGGGGCAATCATCTGCGGCTACCTAGGGCAGGAGATCCGGCCTCAGCGCGGCGGCCAGGAGGGCGACCTTGGACACCGACTCGGTGATGCGATCGTCCAGGGCCATGACCACCGCGTCCCGGAAAGGGACCACGCGGCGCTCGAAGAACTCGTCGTCATCGGCGGCGAGGGGATCGGGGGTGAGGTCCAGGCCCACGAAGCAATGCGCCGTCTCGTCCAGGTAGGCATTGGACGGGTAGAAGCGGGTGAGGAAGAGCAGACGGCCGGCGCGATGACCGCCCTCTTCGCGCAGCTCGCGCTGCGCGGCCGTCTCGGGCGACTCGCCGGGCTGTCCGCCACCCCCCGGCAGCTCCCACGAGGTCTCGCGGGCGAGATGACGAAACTGTCGGATGAGAAGGACGTGCTCGCGGTCGACGAAAGGGACAACGCCGACGGTCAGGCCCACCTGCAGCACCGGGTAGCGCCGCTCGGCTCCGGTGGGCAGCCTCCAGGCGTCCTCCCGGAGCGTGAGCTTGCCGAGGGGCTGCAGGGTCGAGGAGCCGAGGAAGTGCCATGCGCGGTCCATTGATGTCTCCGGGGTTGCCTCCGGCCCGACATTATACCTGTGCTGTCCTCCATCTCCTGAACGCCGTCCCCGCGCTGCGGTATTTTCGACTTCTCTGCCCGACCTGCGCGCCGCGGACCAGAAAGGCGGCCGACTTCTTCTTCAATCGCGCGAAGTGCCAGAAGTGCCAACACGTCTGGTGAAGGCATCGCTAGACCTTATCCTTCCGCACGAGGAAGACTGACCAGGCCCGCAGCCGGGAGAGGCCGACCACCGTGCTCTGCCGGAGCAGCGGGACCGTCTTGTCGATCAGCAGGTACAGGAAGACCACCACGACGGTCGTGAGCAACTGGTTCTGGTAGAACGCGCGTACGCCGCTGATGTTTGCTGCTGCAGTAAATGGAGATGAACTGGTGCAAGCGATGATTCGGCGGGCGCGAACGTCAACGCGGAGAACGAAGACGGGCAGACGGCGCTGATGGCGGCCACGGCGCACGGGTACGTGCGGGTCGTCGATGTGCTGCTCGCGCGGGGGGGCGGACGTCACGTTTCGCGCCAAGGACGGCAAGACGGCGTTGGCTATGGCGAAGGAGGGCGGCCACAAGGACATCGAGCAGGTCCTGCGTAGGAAGGGGGCGACGGACTGAATGATCTCTGGTGAGGACTCCTCTCGACTCCGCTGAAACTGGTTGCGCCTGGTCGCATTCTCGACGATAGAGATCGGACCAGATCGTACCAGGGAGGCAATTCCAAATGGCAGCCAACGTCAGGGGACAGTAAAGATTTCACGGTCAGGAATGAACGCCAATTCAGAAGTACCCGGAAAAACAGGAATCACTCGAGTGGCGCGAAACTTGCTCCTCAACTCATGGGAAGGGGGTATCACCCATGAGACACCGATTCGGTTTGTTGTGCTTGCTGTTGGCGTCCATCGCCTTCGCAGCCGGAGGCTGTGTGGTGGCCGCCGAGCCGCCAGCCGTCGCAGTTGCTCCAGCGCCGTTCATCTGGGTCGGTCCCGGCTACTACGGGGGCGCGTACTACAACGCCTATCCGGGGCCTGGATATTACGCGCCTCATCGGCATCACTGGCGGTAGTAGCCGCTAGGTCGGCAGGTCGTTGTTCAGACGGCGGCGCCCGATGTCCTGGGCGCCGCCGTGGATCTTGGTTACCGGTTTCGCCTTGGTTGCATTTCAGTGCCGCTCTGTGCCGCTCCTTGCCAGGTGGTGCTCTCTAAGTATCGGCCACTTAGCGCATCGATCCAGATACCTGTGCTATCCTCCGGAGCATGCCGTCCGACTCGCACGTGGAGCGCCTGATGGCCAAGCTGGTGCGCGCGGTGGAGGTGTCGCTCGAAGCGACCCAGGCCGCGCGCGATGCCGTGGCCGAGATCCTCAAGCGCGGGGCGGAGACGGGCATCCTGTTCTCGCGTCCGCGCGGCGGCGCCCCCGTCTCGGAGCTCGAGCTGACCGAGCGCGACCGCGACTTCCTCCGCTCACTCGGCATCCGACCCGATCGGGGCTAGCCGTGCGCGGGGTGCTGCTGCTCCTTGTGGTGATCATGGCCT
>WNFX01004161.1_pt1 | contig 26612 bp, 24 predicted proteins | sample 5400111 | NCBI WGS metagenome assembly WNFX01 (sample SAMN13153363, study PRJNA577476) | soil metagenome | isolation source: 40 cm soil or saprolite under grassland replicate 1 | place: USA:California | collected 2016-06-15
AAGCTCTCGGCGCTGACTGCTGCCGAGGTCTACGTGAAATACGAAAATCTCCAGGTTACCAACTCGTTCAAGGATCGCGGCGCCCTCAACAAGCTCGCGTCGCTGAGCGCCGCCGAGCGCGGGCGCGGCGTCATCGCCATGTCGGCCGGCAATCATGCGCAGGCGGTCGCCTATCACGCGGCGCGGTTGGCGATCCCGGCGACCATCGTCATGCCGGTGACGACGCCGTTCGTGAAGGTGGAGGCGACGCAGACCCACGGCGCCGAGGTGGTGCTCGACGGCGAAACGGTGGCGGAGGCGCAGGTCCGCGCCGAAACCATCGCCCGCGAGCGCGGCCTGACCTTCGTCCATCCCTATGACGATCCACTGGTGATCGCGGGCCAAGGCACCATCGCGCTCGAAATGCTGGAGGATGCGCCCGGTGTCGACGCGCTGGTGGTTCCCATCGGCGGTGGCGGGCTTATTGCCGGCACCGCGATCGCCGCGCGCGCGCGCAAGCCCGCAATCGAGATCGTCGGGGCTGAGGCCGCGCTCTACCCGTCGTTCTGGAATGCCCTGCACGGCGAAAACCGTCCGCTCGGCGGGGCGACGCTGGCCGAAGGCATCGCGGTGAAGAACGTGGGCGTATTGGCGTTGCCGATCGTGCGCGATCTGGTGTCCGAGATCATCTTGGTCGACGAGGCGCATCTCGAGCGCGCGGTCAATGCCTATCTCACCCTGCAGAAGACCATGGCGGAAGGCGCAGGCGCCGCCGGGCTTGCCGCCATGCTGGTCGAGCCGGAAAAATTCCGCGGTCGCAAGGTCGGGCTGATCCTGTGCGGCGGCAACATCGATGCGCGCATTCTCGCCTCCGTCATGGTGCGCGAGCTCGAACGCGAGAGCCGCATCGTCTCGTTCCGGTTGACCATCCCCGACCAGCCCGGCGTGCTCGGGCAAATCGCCACCCGGCTCGGCCAACTCGGCGCCAACATCCTCGGGGTCGAGCATCGGCGGCTCTTCCTCGATGTGCCGGCGAAGGGCGCCAAGCTCGACGTCACGGTGGAGACGCGCGACCGGGCGCATGGGGAGCAGATCTTCAAGGTGCTCAAGCGCGAGGGCTTCCAGCCGGTGTGGATCGATACCGCGACCATGATGGAGTGACCGAAATGCTTCCGGTTGGCGCTTTCCCGCTTCATGATTTCACCGTGCGGGCGAATCACCCGCGCCGAGGGTGTTAGATCTTGCGCGAGAAGGAACTTCGCATAGCGCTTGTTTGCTTCGGCGGAATTTCGCTCGCCATCTATATGCACGGCATCAGCAAGGAAATCCTCAAGCTGGTGCGCGCCTCGAGCGCGCTGCATGCGATCGCGGATCGCGCCCAGCGAGCGAAAGCTTCGTTTTTCGACCGCGTCAATCGCAGCGATCCCGAATACGACACCGAGGACGTCTATTTCGAGCTGCTGCGCGAGATCGGGCGCACCGTCGAGATGCGCGTGGTCGTCGATATCATCGCTGGCGCCTCCGCGGGCGGCATCAACGGTACGATGCTTGCGCGCGCTTTGAGCCACGACCTGCCCATGGATGCGTTGCGCGACCTGTGGCTGGAGAACGCCGATGTCGCGGTCCTGCTTGCGCCCGACGCACGCCCGGGCGCCTGGAGCAAGTGGTTCATCAAGCCATTCCTCTGGGCGGTCGCCAGGACTCGCAGCTTCCGCGCGATCACGGACATCGAGGTGCGTCGGAAGCTTTCCTTGTTCGTGCGTTCGCGCTGGTTCAAGCCGCCGCTCGACGGGCGCGTGATGTCCGGCCTGATGTACGACGCCGTGACATCCATGGGCGCGGCCAAGAGCCCCCGCGCCTCGCTGCTCCCCTCCGGCCAATCGCTCGACCTGTTCGTCGCGCTGACCGACTATTACGGTTATCAGCAGCTCGTGCAAATTCACGATCCGCCGCTCATCCATGAGCGCGACCACCATCACATACTGCACTTCGGCTATCGGCGGCACTCGAACGGCGAGGTCGAGAGCGACTTCGGCCTCGACAATGCGCCAGGTCTCGCCTTCGCCGCGCGCGCGACCTCGTCGTTCCCGGGCGCATTTCCGCCCGCGCGAATCGTGGAAATGAACGAGGTGGTGGCGCAAAGGAAAGGAAGCTGGCCGCGGCGCGCGGAATTCATCGCCAAGTCCTTTCCAAACCACTTGCGCGCCGGCATCGATCCGACCACGGCCTCGTTTCTCGACGGCTCGGTGCTCAACAACAGGCCATTTCAGCAAGCGATTTCGGCGATCTACGGCCGGCCGGCGTTTCGCGAAATCGATCGCCGTCTGGTCTACATCGATCCGCATCCGGCGCCTGCGGTGTTGCCGCGCCAGCACAGAATCCCCGGCTTTTTTGCGACGTTGCGCGGCGCGCTATCGGATATCCCGAGCTCGCAGCCGGTGACCGATGAGCTCACCCACGTGGTCGAATTCAACGATCAGGTGCGGCGGCTGCGGGCGATCGTGGACAGCGCGCGTCCCCAGGTCAGTCAGTTGGTGTCCAAAGTCGTGACCACCACCTTCGATCGGCCGATCTCGACGGACGACGTGCGAGGCTGGCGCGAGCAGGTCAACGGCCACGTCGCACGCGATGCCGGATTTGCCTACCAGGCCTACGTGCGGCTCAAGCTCGCCTCCGTGCGCGCCTTCGGCGCGGAGCTGATCGTCAAGCTGCGGGGCGTGCCGGCGCACTCGCCGTTGTCGCGCGTGGTGGCGGAAATCATCGACGCCTGGGCCCTGCGCAAGGGCATCGTTTACGAGCGGGCCGATAGCGAAGCGCTCGAATTCGAGACCCAGACCGCGGACTATCTTCCCGCTTGGGTGAAGTACCTTCTGGCCTTCGACGTGAAGTACCGCGAGCGGCGCCTGCACTTTTTAATCAAGGGGCAGAACAGGCTTTATCAGCTCATCGGTCAGGATCGTTTCGTCGGTCTCGATCCGCTCGTGGTCGATCGGCTCAAGCGCGAGTTCTATGTTCGTCTCGATGCGCTGCGGCGCCGGGAGAATGCCGACTTTTACAGCCGCGAGGTCCGTGACCTAGTGGCGGACACATTCCCGGCCGCGCCCTCGGCCGCGGAGGTCAAGCATCTCGAAGCCTTTGCGGCGAGATTCGTGGAGCAGCACGTCGACGAAATTGATCGGCTGATCGAACGATTGGCCGCCGAGATCGATCTGGATGCGAGCACCCGCGAGCTCGACGATCTGTTGGCGTCGCTCGATCCGGCCGAGTGGCATGTGGATGCGCGACGCGAGGTGCTGGTCAATTATCTCGGCTTTCCATTCTGGGACGTATTGACGTTCCCGATGACGCGTGCGCGCGAGCTGGGCGAGCTCAACGAGATTCTGATCGACCGCATCAGTCCGCAAGATGCCCATACGCTTAGCGGATTCGACGGCATCGAGAGCTTGAAGGGTGTCGGGTTCGGCCATTTCGCCGCGTTTTTGTCGCGCGCCTACCGCGAAAACGATTATCTTCTCGGCCGCCTGCATGCGCTTGATCGGCTCATCGACATCGTATGCGACGCGGCGGGGATCGATCCCAAAACGGATCGGATCGATGTGCTGGCGCTCAAGAAGCGGGGGTTCGCGACGATTCTCGCCGCCGAGGAACCCCATCTCACCCGCAGCCAGGAGCTCATCGCCCGCTTGCGCCGGTCGATCGGCGAGATCGGCGGTTCGCAGGGGAGGGGAACGAGCTAGCCGTAAGGTTAAGTCACCATCGGCCCCCGCGGTTAACGAGCCGCAGAATGACCAAGAGAACAATCGCACCGATGGTGGCCACGATGATGGCCGAAACGATGCCGGCACCGAGATGGATGCCCAACTGGGGCAACAACCAACTCCCGATAAGAGCGCCGATGATTCCGATGCAGATGTCCGCGACGAGGCCGTAGCCGGTGCCTTTGACGATCTGTCCGGCAAGCCATCCCGCGATCAGGCCGACCAACAAGATGACGAGAATAGATTCATTCGACATGCTCATTTCCTCCCATTCGGCGACACGGCGCACCGTGGTCGCAGACCCCAGTCGAGCCACCATACCGAACGCGCGGCGTCGCGGCCAGCCGCCGCGGCGCGTCGTCCACATGACGCCTGAGGTTGTTGGTTATCGCTGCGCGGAGACGATGCCGAGGCAATGCGTGGGCCCGCGGCTCAAGCGCCTGAGGAAGGCCGCTAGCTTGCCCTTTTTAACGCCTCCGCAACGCGCGGCGCGAAATAGCTGAGCACGCCGCAGGCGCCCGCGCGCTTGAAGGCGATAAGGCTCTCCATCATCGCCTTCTCGCCGTCGAGCCAGCCGTTCTGCGCCGCCGCCATGATCATCGAATATTCGCCCGACACCTGATAGGCGAAGGTCGGCACGCCGAAGGCGTCCTTCACCCGGCGCAGAATGTCGAGATAGGGCATGCCGGGCTTGACCATCACCATGTCGGCGCCCTCCGCGATATCGAGCTCCACCTCGCGCAGTGCCTCGTCGGTATTGGCCGGGTCCATCTGGTAGGTCCGCTTGTCGCCGATCAGCGTCGCCGCCGAGCCGACCGCGTCGCGGAACGGGCCGTAGAAGGCCGAGGCATATTTGGCCGCATAAGCCATGATCGAGACGTCGGCGAAGCCGGCGCGATCGAGGCCCGTGCGGATCGCCGCGACGCGCCCGTCCATCATGTCGGAAGGCGCGATAATGTCGCAGCCGGCCTCGGCCTCGACCAACGCCTGCTGCACCAGGACCTCCACGGTCTCGTCGTTGAGTATGACGCCGTCGCGCAGCAGGCCGTCATGGCCGTGGCTGGTATAGGGATCGAGGGCGACGTCACAGAGCACCCCGACCTCCGGCACCGCCCGCTTGATGGCTCTTATAGCACGACACACCAGATTGTCCGGATTGAGCGCCTCGCTGCCGTCCGGGTCGCGCCGTTTCGGGTCGGTATAGGGAAAAAGCGCGAGGCATGGAATGGCGAGCTCGGCGGCGCGCTCGGCCTCGCGCACGGCCTCGTCGACCGAGAGCCGCTCGACGCCCGGCATGGAGTCAACCGGCACGCGCGTCTTCGACCCGTCGATGAGGAAGAACGGCCAGATCAGGTCATGCGTGGTCAAGGCGTGCTCGCGCACCAGGCGCCGTGCCCACTCCGCCTTGCGGTTGCGGCGCGGGCGCTTGGCGAGATCGAATCGGGGCTTGCGCTTGATCTTGGCCTCGACCGGGGCGAGGCGGGCTTCGATCGGACGGCCGTATTTGATGGCCATTGGGGCGCTCCGGATGAAGACGGCTCTTTTTAGCCCCTCCGCGACAGGCCCGCCAGCGGGGCTGCCGTCGCGGACGAGCTATCATTCCGCCGTTGCGCCCGCGAGTTTAACCAGCTCCGCCCATTTCGGCAGCTCGCTTCGCATGAACGCGGCGAAATCCTGCGGCGTGCCGGCCTTCGCGATGGCGCTGAAGCGGATCAAATTCTCCTTCATTTCAGCCGACTGCAGCCCGTCATTGATGGCGCGATTGAGCGTATCGACCACGTCGCGCGGTGTGCCGGCGGGCGCGACCACGCCGGTCCAGGCATCGTGCGTGAAATCGGGAAATCCGCTTTCAACGAGGGTTGGCACCGTTGGCAGTGCCGGCCATCGCTCGGCGCGCGCAATGCCCAACGCTCGCACCTTACCCTCCTTGACGAGCGGATAGAGTCCGAGCAGCCCATCGATGGTGAAATGCGTCTGTCCGGCCAAGAGATCGGTGATGGAGGCCGCCGAGCCCTTGTAGGGAATGTAAGTGACATCGATGTCGGCCTTCACCTTGAGCAGCGTGCTCAGGAGATGCGGCGGGGTACCGAGCCCGGCGCCGTAATTAAGCTTGCCCGGATTGGCCTTGGCGTATGCGACGAATTCCTGCACGGATTTCGCCGGCACGGACGGCGCCACCACGAAGACGTGCGGCAATAGCGAAACCGAAGCGACCGGAGCGAACAACTTGAGCGGGTCGATGTTGAGCTTCGCGTAGAGCGCGGGCGCGACGGCGAGCGAGCCGGACGATCCGAACAGCAGCGTGTAGCCGTCCGCCTCGGCGCTCGCCGCTGCCTTCGAACCGAGCGTCGAACCCGCGCCAGGCCGATTTTCGACCACGACCTCCTGGGCGAGCCTGGTCGACAATCCGTGCGCAACCAGTCGTGCCATGGTGTCGATCGGGCCACCCGGCGGAAACGGCACGATCATCTTGATCACGCGGTTCGGATAATGCTGCGCTGCTGCCGGCCCGACCGCAAATAGGCAAAAGCAGGTTGCGAGCAGCGCCGCGAGGATGCTCCGTCTCGTCATCATCGTTGCTCTCACCCGCTCGCCGTCGTGCGCTCTATAGCAAACGATCGGCTATCCGGTAAGTGCCGGCGCCGAGGCTGTGCGACCGAGCGTCGCCCCGACGCGATCTGGCTCGGCCGTCAGGTCGGAGGCAAAATCGTGTACGTGCGGCGGATTTGAAGCTCCTGCGAGCATGCAGCGGGCTCGCAATCCAAGAACCCACGAGAGTGAGAAGTTTGCTAGTGTCCTTTTCCGAGTGCGCATGGAGGGTGTGCCACAAGGGCTTACGACTTTCGAAAATCGGACGCTAGCGGGCGATGCGTGATCCGCGACCGCGGGAGAGGGAGGATGACATGCGTGTTCTGGGATTGGTCCGCGCCGCCTCGATCCTCGCGCTCTGTCCGATCTCGCTCGGTCACGCGCAAAGTCTCGCGGACTTCTACAAGGGCAAAACGATCGATCTTTACATCGGCTACAGCGCCGGTGGCGGGTATGACGTCTATGCGCGTGCGCTCGCCCGCCATATGACGCGCTTCATCCCGGGCAATCCCACGATCGTGCCGAAGAACATGCCGGGCGCTGGTAGCCTCGTGCTCGCCAACTGGCTCTATAACGTCGCAGCGAGGGATGGCACGGCGTTCGGCATGATCGGCCGCGGTACTGCTTTCGACCCGTTGCTCGGCTCGACGAAGGCCCAGTTCGATGCCGCCAAATTCAACTGGATCGGCAGCATGAATGATGAGGTCAGCGTGTGCGTCGCCTGGCACACGACCGGCATCACCACGCTCGAGCAAGTCATGCAGAAGGAGCTGACGGTTGGCGGAACGGGCCCGGCCGCCGACACCGATCAGTTTCCCAAGGTTCTCAATGCCACCATTCACACCAAGTTCAAGATCATCGCCGGCTATCCCGGCGGCAATGACATCGACTTGGCCATGGAGCGCGGCGAGGTCATGGGACGCTGCGGCTGGTCATGGTCGAGCGTGATCGCAACCCACAAACATTGGTTCGATGAAAGGAAGATCAACGTCCTGGTGCAATTGGCGTTGAACAAACACGACGATCTTCCGAACGTTCCGTTGGTCATGGATTTTGCCAAGACCGACGAGGAGCGACAGATCTTCAAGCTGGTATTTGCCCGCCAGCCGATGGGACGCCCGTTTCTGGCGCCTCCCGGCATTCCTGCGGACCGCACGGCCGCTCTGCGCAAGGCGTTCATGGATACCATGAAGGATCCGGGCTTCCTCGCCGAAGCCGAGAAAATGAAGCTGGAGATCAATCCGGTTTCCGGCGACGCGGTGCAAGAGATCATGCAAGAGGTCTATCAAACGCCGAAGGCGATCGCGGCCGCGGTGGCGGACATGGTCAATCGCTAGACCCGCTCGAACTTGCTCAGGATGTCCGGCTCTGGCGCCGTTAAGCTTTCTTTCGCCATCGCACGCCGCCGCGCCGGCTTTAACGCGACCAAGGCCAACGTGGCTGCAATCAGATTGAGCGCCGATGCCACCGCGAATACGGCCGTCCAGCTTCCGGTCGCCGTGGTCAGCACGTTGGCCAACGGGACCAGGAGAGCGGCCGTTCCTTTGGCCGTATAAAGCATGCCGTAATTGGCGGTCGCGAACCTCCTGCCATAGAGGTCGGTGCAGGTTGCAGGAAAGAGCGCGAAGATCTGACCCCAGGCGAGGTACACCACTCCTGACAACAACACGAACGAGGTCGGGCTGCTGGCGAATAAAAGCAGCGCATAGATGCCGATACCTTCCAACGAGAAAGCGATGAACATCGCGTTCTCACGGCCGATCCGATCGGACATCCAGCCGAACAGCGGCCGCGACAAGCCATTGAGCACGAGGCCGATGGACAACGCGAAGCTCAGTGCCGGCATGGTGAGCCCGAGCATCGATACCGGCACGCTGTCGATCGCGAAGTCCTTGGCCACGGGAGCGAGTTGCGCCGTCGCCATCAGACCGCTGCTCCCAACCATGACGAACATCGCATACATCAGCCAGAATGGCGGCGACTTCAGGACGGCCGCAGGCCGGTAGTCCCGCCTGCCTTGCTCAACGAGCGCCGGTCCCGGCGCCACGATCTCGGCCGGTTTGGGCGCGCGCAACAGCAGTGCAACCACCATGACCACGATGCCCTGGCCAAGCCCGAACCACAGATAGGCGGCCTCATAGCCGCGTGATTGGATCATGTTGGCGAGAGGCACAACGGTGAGGGCTGCGCCCGCGCCGAAGCCGGCGGACGTGAGGCCGGCGGCAAGGCCGCGCCGGTCGGGGAACCATTTCAACGCGTTGCCGACGGTGGCGCCGAAGATCGGACTGGCGCCGAGCCCGGTGATGATCGCGGCGAGGTAGAACAACGTGAGCGAGTCGGCGACGGAATTGATGGCCCAGGCGGCCGCGACCAGCGCGCCGCCGCTGCAGACCATGACTCGCGGGCCGAAGCGATCGATCAAATATCCCCCGATCGGCTGCAGCCACGTTTCAGTCACGATGAAAATCGTGAACGCCACCTGAATAGCCGCCCGGCCCCAGTGGTACTTCTCTTCGATCGGATCGATGAACAGCGTCCACCCGTATTGCAGGTTGGCGATCATCACCATGCAGACGACGCCGAGGGCGAGTTGGCCCCATCGCGTCCATACGGAGGTGACTGCGGGAACGCTCGCTGATGTTGTGGTGATGTTGACCCCCGATCGTGCGTGGCGTTGCTAATATAATCTCCGCCGGTGCTCGGAGTCTCTTGCATCCCGATGGGTCTCGGCTGCGGGCCTTGAACTGCGAAGTCATAAGGCGGTGACGGCGGCTGCGGGTTGCCGTTGGAGTGATTACCGTGCCACGATGGCCCGGTTATCCTCGGGGAGGCTCTCCCATGTCGGCTTCAGGATCCGATCCGTCGCAGCAATCCGCGGTTTCCGGCAGGCAACTCGCGCTGATCGTTTACATCCTCTACTTCGCCTCCTACTTCACGGGAATAACGGCCCTCATCGGCGTCATCATTGCGCATGTCCAGCTTGCCTCCGCCGACGCGCTGCTGAGCACGCATTGCCGGTTTCAAATTCGCACGTTCTGGATCGGGCTCTTGTATCTTGCAATCGGAATAATCCTGACCACCGCGGTCGTCGGGATCGCCGTGTTGTTCTGGTGGTTTATCTGGTCGCTCGTGCGCAACGTCAAAGGCGTGCTGGCGCTCAATGAAAACAAACCGATTGCGAATCCGAGCTCGTGGTTGTTCGGATGATGCCGTCGCGCCCGATCGCCGTCGCGGCCAGCGTTGCTGCCGGATCGACAATGGGCGTTGCTCTTCTCGATTGCCCGCTGCTCGATTGACGGTCGAACCCGCTACCGTTATCGGTCGCCGTCATGGACTTCGATCTCACCGAGGAACAACGTGCGATCAAGGAGACCGTCCTCGTCTTCGCCCGCGGGGCGATGATGCCGTTTGCCCGGCAATGGGACGAGGACGAGGTCTTCCCGGCTGACACGCTGCGAGAGGCCGCGGCGCTCGGCCTCGGCGGCATCTACGTGGCCGCCGACGTCGGCGGTTCTGCGCTCTCGCGGCTCGATGCGGTGCTGATCTTCGAAGAGCTGGCGCAGGGCTGTCCCTCGACGGCTGCCTATCTCTCAATCCACAACATGGTGGCGTGGATGATCGATGCTTACGGTTCGAGGGAGCTGCGGCAACGCTTTCTTCCCGATCTCTGCACCATGGCGAAGTTCGCCAGCTACTGCCTGACCGAGCCGGACTCCGGCTCGGACGCCGCCAGCCTGAAAACCCGCGCGCAGCGCGGCCACGATCATTACGTGCTCGATGGCACCAAGGCGTTCATTTCGGGCGGCGGGCGCTCCGACGTCTACCTCGTGATGGCGCGCACAGGAGAAGGGGGTCCGCACGGCATCTCTTGCTTCCTGGTCGAGAACGGCACCCCCGGGCTCACCTTCGGCGCACAGGAGAAAAAACTCGGCTGGCACTCGCAGCCGACCGCCATGGTGATATTCGAAGCGTGCCGCGTCCCGGCCGCGAACCGCATCGGCGCCGAGGGGGAGGGGTTCAAGATCGCCATGAGCGGGCTCGACGGCGGGCGCCTCAACATCGCGGCTTGCTCGCTTGGCGGCGCGCAGTTCTGCCTCGAGCGCACCATCGCGCATATGAAGGAGAGGAAGCAGTTCGGCACTCGGCTCGCGGATTTCCAGGCGCTCGGCTTTCGCGTCGCCGACTATGCAACCGAGCTCGAGGCGTCGCGCCTGATGCTCTATCGGGCGGCGACGGCGCTCGATCGGCGCGAGGGAGCCGCCACGCGGCTCGCGGCCATGGCCAAGCGGCTTGCGACCGATACCGGCTTCGACGTGGTCAACGGCTGCCTGCAGCTCCACGGCGGCTACGGCTACCTGCGCGACCATCCGATCGAGCGGGTCTTGCGCGACCTGCGCGTGCACCAGATTCTCGAAGGCACCAACGAGGTGATGCGGCTCATCGTCAGCAGAGACTTGTTGGGCAATTGACGACCGCAAGCGACGGTTGAAGCAATCGTGCTAACGCATGGAGAACGCTGATGGAAACGCTGCCGAGGATTACATTGTCCCGGGCCGAGATGCTAAAGCGCATCGCCCGTTTCAAGGACCTCAAAGGGTTCGACGGCGGGCTGCCCGACAGCAAGATGCCGGGTTGCGAGCGTACGCTCTACAACGTCATCGGATTCCAGCCGCCCAAAGGCAAAGGCGGCGCGGTGACGTCGCCGGTCGGCGACGACGCGGCCCGCCTCGCCGCCATCAAGATCAGCGAGGGATTTAATCTCGGCTATTGCCGGGCCAAGCCCGGTTGCGGCCCGATGATGCACAATCACGACACCAACGAGACCTTCATCCCGATGACCGGCAGATGGCGCGCGAGCTGGGAAAACGAGAACGGCGAGGTCGAACACGTCGATCTCGATCCGCTCGACGTGGTTTCGTTCCCGCCGGGCATGATCCGCCGCTTCGAGAACATCACGGAGGGGGATCCCAACGAGGACTCGATCCTGATGTTCGTGATCGGTGGCGATGCACCGCGCGCCGAGTTCACCGATCAGGCGATGCATGAGCTGGAGACTGCCGGCGTGTGGCCGTCTCGTTCCTAGCATTTGCATGCCGCTCGAAAGCTTCATGGCGGAGGAGCTGGCGCTCGCGACCGCAGCGGCCTTCACCGGCGCCGCGATCTACGTCAATGTTGCGGCACAGCCGGCACGGTTGGGTCTCGACAACAAAGCACTGCGCGCGCAGTGGCAACCAAGCTACACGCGCGGCTTCGCCATGCAGGCAAGCCTTGCGCTCGCGTCGGCGCTGTTCGGGCTGTTGGCGTTTTGGCTCACGCGCGACTGGCGTTGGCTTGCCGGCGCGGCGCTGATCTTCGCCAATTGGCCCTACTCGTTATTGGTGGTCCTGCCGGTCAACAAGCGCATCGCGGCGACGCCGCCGGACGCTGCCGATGCCAGGACCCGCGGTCTGATCGAAACCTGGGGCAGGCTCCACGCCGGCCGCAGCGCGCTCGGGGTTGCAGCCACGCTGGTCTATCTGTGGGCGAGCGCGTGAGCTCGGGCGATATCCTGTTCGAGCGACGCGGCGCAGCGGGTCTCGTCACGCTCAACCGGCCGCATGCGCTCAACGCGGTGTCGCTCGCGATGGTGCGCGCGCTGACGCGACAGCTCGCGGACTGGGAGACCGATCCCGAAGTTGCGCGCGTGATCGTCACCTCGAATGATACCCGCGCCTTCTCGGCTGGCGGGGATCTGCGCGCACTCTATGACCTGGGGCGCGCCGGACGGTACGACGAGGCGCTCGGCTATTTTCGCGAGGAATACGCGCTCAACGCGCGCATTAAACGCTATCGCAAGCCCTATGTGGCGCTCATCGACGGCATCGTCATGGGCGGCGGCGTCGGCATCTCGGTGCACGGCTCCCATCGCGTCGCCGGCGACAAGTTCATGTTCGCCATGCCCGAGGTCGGCATCGGCTTCTTTCCCGACGTTGGGGCGACCTTCTTCCTGCCGCGCCTGCCGGCAGCCCTCGGTACTTATTGCGCGCTCACCGGCGAGCGGCTCGATGCCGCGGATGCCGTGGCCGCGGGCGTTGCCACCCACCGGGTCCCGTCGGCGCGGTTTCCCGACTTGGTCGAGGCGTTGTGTCGCGCGGTCCCGCTCGACGCGTCGCTGGCCGCGTGCGCGCAGCCGGCCGCCCACGGGCCGGTGGGGTCGCGACGCAAGGCGATCGAGACGCTGTTTACGGGCGAGCGGGTCGAGGACATCCTCTTCGCGCTCGAGGTGGCGACCGTCCGCGCTCGCGGCGGTGAGCGCGGCCGAGGTGGAACGGCATTTCGCGCCGCTCGCAAGCGAACTCGAGCTGCCATGACCGACGCCGAAGGGCCGCACATCCTCGAGCCGGTGCACGCCGCAGACGGCGAAGCCGACGGCAAGCGATGGTCCTATCGGCTGGTCATGTTCCTGCGCGTGATGGCCGCTATCTCGCTTTGCAAGGGCCTCTATCATTGGGCGATCATTTGCGGAATTGGAGCGCCGTTTCCCTCCGGCTTCGATTCCTATTCGACGCCGTATCAGGTGGCGACGGTGTTCTTCGCGATCATCGATCTCGTGGCGGGGGTCGGGTTGTGGCTGGCCGCGCCTTGGGGCGCGGTGGTGTGGCTCACGTCCGTCATCTCCATGGCTGCGGTGGAGCTCTTGTTTCCGCAAATCTACGGCGGAAACATGTGGGTCGTCGTGGTGGACGTGCTGCTGCTCGGCATCTACCTGGGGCTCTCGCTGATGGCCGCGCGCCAGCAGCCGGGATGAGTTGACAACAAACCGGGGTGGAGGACGCCATGGCAAAGGTTGGATTCATCGGACTCGGCAATATGGGGCTGCCGATGGCCCAAAATCTGCTCAAGGCCGATTACGCGGTGACGGGCTTCGACGTCAATGCGCATGCGACCGAGAGGCTCGCGGCAAGCGGGGGCAGCGGGGCGAATTCGCTTGCCGGTGCGTGCGAAGACGTCGAGGTCGTGATCACCATGCTGCCGGCGGGCGAGCAGGTGCGTGAGGTCTATCTCGGGGACGACGGTGTGCTGGCATTAGTCGCGCCCGGAACGCTGCTGATCGATTCCTCGACCATCGACGTGAAGACGGCGCGCGACGTGGCGCAGGCCGCGCAAGGCCAAGGGCTCGCCATGGTCGATGCCCCGGTCTCGGGCGGCGTCGCCGGCGCGGAGGCGGGGACGCTCACGTTCATGGTAGGCGGCGGCGATGACGCCTTCGAGCGCGCGCGGCCGGTGCTGGAAAAGATGGGCAAGACCATCGTCCATGCCGGCGGGCCGGGCAACGGCCAAGCGGCGAAGATTTGCAACAACATGATCCTCGGCGCGTCGATGATCGTGGTGTCGGAGGCGTTCCTGCTGTCAGAAAAGCTCGGCCTCGAGGCGCAGAAGCTGTTCGACATTTCCTCCAAGTCGTCCGGACAATGCTGGTCGATGACGAGCTACTGCCCGGTCCCGGGGCCGGTGCCGGCGTCGCCCGCGAACCGCGACTACAAGGCGGGCTTCACCGCGGCCATGATGCTGAAGGACTTGAAGCTGGCGCAAGCCGCCGCGCGCGCGACGCACGCCATCACCCCGCTCGGCGCCGGCGCCGCCGCGGTCTACGAGCGCTTCGTGGAAAGCGGCGACGGCAGCCTCGATTTTTCCGGCATCATTCGTTACTTGCGCGGAGCGTGAAAGCTGCGTTTGGGCGCCCTCGCCACAAATGCCTCTGCCGCGAGCGGAAGAGGCATTTCGGTATTTCAGCGTAAACAAAGGGTGAGGGAAGACCTTCTTGAAATGCATCTTTCTTGAATGCGTCTTCGCAGCAGGCGAACGGATCGAGCGACGACTCGAGTTTGAAAAGCGCTTCAATGCGCCGCTGCTCAGCGTGAATCGAACGTTACAGCGAGAGCCGCGACAGTCGCGTCAATCGAACATTCACCGTTGCAAGTAAACCTTATCTTTAGCGTGTTGATTAAAGCGATTTTAGACCCTGCGATGTAGGTTGCACGTCGAGCGAGCGAACAAGCGCCTCGCCGTTACAACAACGACAAGTCAGGGGAAGGTGTCATGTTGAAAGCCGTTGCTAAAGCGATGGAGCCGGTCGATCGCGAGGGAGGCCTCGAGCACGTCCGTCCGCACTATCTCGAAACTTTGACTTTGGTCGAGCGGCTGCATCGTCGCCTCCTCGACGTCATCAAGGACGAGTTCGACCGCAGGAGCCGCGCCGACATCAATTCGGTGCAAGCGCTGCTCTTGTACAACATCGGTGAGAAGGATCTCACCGCCGGCGAGTTGCGCACGCGGGGCTATTATCTCGGCTCCAACGTGTCCTACAACCTCAAGAAGCTGGTGGAGATGGGATACCTCGATCATCAACGCTCGCGGATCGACCGCCGCTCGGTGCGCATCAAGCTCACCGACAAAGGGCGCGAGGTGCGCGACATCGTCGATACGCTCTACCAAAAGCACGTGGCCACCGTGGTGCAGGTCGGCGGCATCGATGGCGACGAGTTCGCGATGCTCAACAAGTCGCTGCAGCGCCTCGAGCGGTTCTGGACCGATCAAATCCTTTATCGGCTGTGATCTCCGTTTCAGTTGTCGGCCCTCGCCCCGGCGCATTGCCGGGGCATATTTTTTCGCGGCTCTCCTGCAGCCAACAGCGCGGACACGGCGGGCAACGCCGGCTGCACGTCGCGATGCAGCTTCCGCGCCTTTGCCCGCCCTAGCGCCGCTGGTAAAGTGCGCCGCACTGCGAAACGCGAATGACGGTCATGAAAGCCATCGCGGCGGCTCTCCTGCTCGCGGCCGGCGTCGCCTCGGTTGCCGCGGCCCAGACCGCCACCGATTTTCCATCGCGGCCGGTAAGGCTCCTCGTTCCGTTCGCGGCCGGCGGTCCGACCGACGTCGTGGCGCGCATCCTTGCCGATCTCCTGTCGCTGCGCTGGGGCGGCCAGTCGGTGGTGATCGAGAACCGCCCGGGCGCCGGCACCATCCTGGCGACCGCGGCGCTCGCCAAGGCGCCCGCCGACGGCTACACGATGCTCGTCGCCACCAATTCCTTGCTGATCAATCCGGCCATCGGACAAAAGCTGCCCTACGACACGGCCAAGGATTTCGCGCCGGTCAGCATGGTCGCGACCCAGCCGGTCGCGCTCGTCGCCAACAAATCGTTTCCCGCCAACACCATTCCGGAATTGGTCGCTGTTGCGAGGAAGAGCGCGCCGCCGCTCAACTTCACCTCGCCGGGGCCGCGCGGCGTCGGCCATCTGGCCGGCGAAATGCTCAAGCAGCGCGCCGGCATCGAGTTGACCCATATCAATTACAACGGCAGCGCGCCCGCCCTGACCGACTTGATCGCCGGGCGGGTGCCGCTGATGTTCGACATCTGGCACTCGGCCAAGCGCTACGTCGATTCCGGCGAGCTCAAACTGATCGCGGGCGCCGGCAGCAAGCGTCTCGGCGACGCGCCACAAGTCGCGACCATCGCCGAGACCTATCCGGGCTTCGACGTCATCGCTTTCAATGCCCTAGTTGCGCCTGCTGGCGTACCCGCTCCGGTGCTCGACAAATTGTCCGCCGATATTCGCTCGGTAGTGAATTCGACGGAGTTTGCGGACAGGGTGCGCCATCTCGGTATCTCTCCCGCCGGCAATACGCCGCAGGAACTCGAGGCCTGGATGCACAGGGAAATGCTCCGCTGGGCGGAGATCGCCACGGCGGCGAACATCAAGGCCGACGAGCGATGAGAAGCCCATGACCGACACCCTTGCGGCCATCGACTGCGACGTGCACCCGACGGTGCCGGACATGACGGCGCTATTGCCCTATCTCGACGACTTCTGGCGCGCGACGGTGGTGGAGCGCGGCATCAATTCGCTCGAAACCGTCACCTATCCGCCCAACGCGCCGCTGACGGCGCGGCCGCAATGGCGCGACAAAAATGGGCGCGCCGCCACCTCAGCCGCCGAGCTTACGGCACATGTCTGCGACCGCTGGCAGGCGGGGATTGCGATCTTGAATTGCCTCTATGGGGTGGGCCTCCTCTTCAGCGAGGACATGGCCTTTGCCTTCACGCGCGCCCTCAACGCCTGGGTCGCCAAGGAATGGCTCGATCGCGATCCGCGGCTGCGAGCCTCGATCGTGGTGCCGCTGCAGAATACCGAATATGCGGTCGACGAGATCGAGCGCTGCGCCAAGGACCGCCGCTTCGTGCAGATTCTGGTGCTCGCCATGCAGGAAACGCCGCTCGGCCGTCGACACTTCTGGCCGATTTATGCAGCGGCCGAGCGCCACGGTCTGCCGCTCGGCATCCATGCCGGCTCGACCTACCGCCATTCCATCACCTCGCTGGGGTGGCCGAGCTACTACATCGAGGACTACGCCAGCCATACCCAAGCCTTTCAGTCGCAACTGGCAAGCCTGGTGTGCGAAGGTGTGTTTGCCAAATATCCCGGCCTCAAAGTGGTGCTGCTCGAATCCGGGGTGACGTGGCTTCCCGCATTCTTGTGGCGGTTCTCGAAATTCTGGCGCGGCGTGCGCGCCGAGGTGCCCTGGGTCGACCGCTCGCCCGCGGAGATCGTGCGCGATCACGTTCGCCTCACCATCCAGCCATTCGACGCACCCGCTGACCCGGATCGGGTGGAACAGGCGATCGACCATTTGCGGTCCGATGCTATACTGCTCTACGCCTCGGATTTTCCGCACTGGCAGTTCGATGATGATGAAACCATGCCGGCAGGAATTCCCCCCGCACTGCGTCGTAAAATCCTGGTGGAGAATCCGCTTGCGACCTATGATCGGCTGACTCTCTGAGGGAGGACGCGCGATGAACATCGAGGTGAGACAGCCCGTGCATGGCGCCAAGGACAGCGGCAAGGCGCGCGTCGGCATCTTCGACTGCGATATCCACCCCAAGAGCTCGCTCGAGGATTTGCGGCCCTATCTCAGCAATCGCTGGTGGGACTATCTGCAGACCTACGGCCAGCGTCAGCGCCACGGCTATGTCAAAGGCTTTCCCTATCCCAAGAGCCAGCCGCTCGCCTCGCGGCGCGACTCCTGGCCGCCCGGTGGCGGCTTGCCGGCGAGCGATCTCGACTTCATGCGCCAACAACACCTCGATTTCTACGGCATCGAATGGGGCAGCATGAATCCGCTCTCGCCCACCGGGCAGGGCGAGCAGAACGACGAGCTCAGCGCCGCCATGGCGTTCGCCGCCAACGAGTACCAGCTCGAAGGCTGGAACCGGCGCGAGCCACGGCTCAAGGCCTCCGTCGTCATCCCCTATGAGAACGGCGAAATGTCCCGCGCCGAGATTCGCAAACGCACGGGCGATCGCCGCTTCGCCCACGTGCTGTTCCTGAGCCGCACCAGCGAGCTCCTCGGCAAGCGGCGTTATTGGCCGATCTTCGAAGCGGCGGTCGAAGCCGGCTTTCCGATCGGTGTGCATGTGTTCGGCTCGAGCGGCCGTCCCATGAGCAACACCGGTTGGCCGTCGTTCTATATCGAAGAGATTACCGAGCACTCGGCCTCGCTGGCGGCTTCGGTTACGAGCCTGATCGTGGAGGGTGTGTTCGAGCGCTATCCCGAGCTCAAGATCGTGCTGATCGAAGCGGGCTTTACTTGGATTCCGTCACTCGGCTGGCGTCTCGACCAGAACTGGAAGCGCATGAAGGACGAGGTTCCGCACCTGCGGCGCGCGCCGTCGGAGTATCTGCGCGAGCATTTCTGGGTCTCGACCCAGCCGATGGAAGAAGCGGAAGAGCCCGACCATGTGCTCGATGTCATGGCGTGGATCGGCTGGGACAAGATCCTATTCGCCAGCGACTATCCGCACTGGGATTTCGACGATCCATTCGTCGCGCTGCCGCCGAGCTTGAGTGAAGAGCGCCGCAACAAGATCTATTCCGGCAACGCCAAGGCGCTCTACCGGCTGGACTGATGGCCAAGCACGTGGTCGCCGCGGTCGCCGACATTCCGCCCGGCACGCGCAGGCTCACGCAGGTGAACGGGCGGGCGATCGTGGTGTTCAATCTGGGCGGCGAGTTTTTCGCGCTCAACAATCGCTGCCCGCACCGGGGCGGCAGCCTCTTTCACGGCAAACAGACGGGACTGGTGGAATCGGATGGACCGGGCAATTACCGCTATTCCCGGCCCGGCGAGATTATCCGCTGCCCCTGGCATGGCTGGGAATTCGACGTGCGCACCGGCCAATCCTGGTGTGATCCGGCGCGCGTGCGCGCACGCCGGTACGCGGTCTCGGTGCAGCCGGGAACGCAGCTCATCGCCGGCCCCTATGTCGCCGAGACCGTGCCGGTCACGGTCGAGGACGATTACGTGGTGGTCGAGGCCTGACGCCCTTCCGGCAGCCCCTCGCTTGTCCCCCTCGAGCCTTCGGCCCGACCTCAAGGCGCGGCAGATGAAGAAGGCCGAGCGCATCATCGCGACCTCGCCGGGCGACCGCTAGATGTGGGCAAGTCGCGCGCGGTGGTACCCATAGCTTGGCGCTCCGGAGCGGGTATGCTATCGCCCCGGCCAACCTCCGGGCGCGAAGAATGACCCGACAGCAGCAGCGCGACATCCCATGACCGATCCGTCTCGAGCCCACGCCGATGTCGCGAACCTGTTCACGGCCTCGCTCGCAGAGGCCGATCCCGAGGTGGCCGACGTCATCAAGCGCGAGCTCTCGCGCCAGCGCGACGAGATCGAGCTCATCGCCTCGGAAAACATCGTCAGCAAGGCGGTCCTCGAAGCGCAGGGGTCGGTCCTTACCAACAAATATGCGGAAGGACTGCCGGGGCGGCGCTATTACGGCGGCTGCCAATATGTCGACGTCGTGGAAAGCCTTGCGATTGAACGGGTTACGAGACTTTTCGGATGTAAATTCGCAAACGTCCAGCCACACTCGGGCGCGTCTGCCAATGTTGCCGCCTTCATGGCGCTGATGGCGCCGGGCGACGCGTTCCTGGGCCTCAACCTTGCCGCTGGCGGCCACCTGACCCATGGCTCTCCCGTGAACATGTCGGGGCGCTGGTTCAAGCCGGTACCCTACGGTGTGCGGCGCGATGACCACCGTATCGACTTCGACGAGGTGGCAAAGCTCGCGCGCGAGCACCGGCCGAAGGTCATCATCGCCGGCGGATCGGCCTATCCCCGCGTCATCGATTTCCGCCGCTTCCGCGAAATTGCCGATGAGGTCGGTGCCAAGCTCCTCGTCGACATGGCGCATTTCGCCGGTCTCGTCGCCGGCGGAGTACATCCCAGTCCGTTCCCGCACGCCCACGTCGTCACCTCGACCGCGCACAAGACGCTGCGCGGCCCACGCTCGGGCTTCATTCTCACCAACGACGAGGAGCTGGCGAAGAAGCTCAACACGGCGGTCTTCCCCGGTCTGCAGGGCGGCCCGCTGATGCATGTGGTCGCCGCCAAGGCCGTCGCCTTCGGTGAGGCACTGCGTCCAGCGTTCAAGCTTTACGCCCGCAACGTGGTCGCGAACGCCAAGGCGCTGGCCGAAACCCTCAAGTCGAAGGGCCTCGACATCGTCTCCGGTGGCACCGACACGCACCTCATGCTGGTCGACCTGCGGCCCAAGCGCTTGACCGGCAAGGTCGCGGAACTCGCGCTCGGCCGCGCGCGCATCACCTGCAACAAGAACGGCGTCCCGTTCGATCCGCAAAAGCCCGCGGTGACGTCGGGGATACGCCTCGGCACTCCCGTCGGTACCACCCGCGGCTTCGGCATCGCTGAATTCCAAGAGGTGGGCGAGCTGATCGTCGAGGTGCTCGACGTCCTCTCGCAGAAGGGCGTCGAGGAGGATTCGCTCACCGAAGCCGTGGTGCGCGAGAAGGTCGGGAAACTCGTCGGTCGATTTCCGATCTATCAAGGCTGAGGTCCCATGGGACCCAACCGCAATTCTTTCGTCATTCCGCTCGCACGCCTCGGAGTGACATCGAGAGAGTAGAGGCCGCCCATGCGCTGTCCGAATTGCGGCAGCCTCGATACGCAAGTCAAGGACTCGCGGCCGACCGAGGATTCCTCCGTCATCCGCCGCCGCCGCGTGTGCCTGACCTGCAATTTCCGCTTTACCACATTCGAGCGCGTGCAGCTGCGCGAGCTGGTGGTCATCAAGCGCAACGGCCGCCGCGTGCCGTTCGATCGCGACAAGCTGTTGCGCTCGGTGCAGATCGCGTTGCGCAAGCGTCCGGTCGAGCCCGAGCGCATCGACCAGGCCGTGTCCAAGATCGTGCGCGAGCTCGAGAGCCAGGGCGAGAGCGAAGTCTCCTCCGAGGCCGTGGGCGAGATGGTGATGGAGGCGCTGCGCGCGCTCGACGACGTCGCCTATGTGCGCTTCGCCTCGGTCTATCGCAATTTCCGCGAGGCCAAGGATTTCGAAACCGTGCTCGACGAATTGTCGGAGGACGGCAAGCCGGGCGCGGCGGTAAGGAAGTGACGGCAACGGCGCTGGCAGTCGGCGCAATGACACCGTCCATCGGATGAACTATCCCGACGATTTGGGCGTCTGCACGCGTTCCAGCAGACCGTCCACCGTGGCATGGAATGTCTCCCACGGCGCCTCGCGATCGCTCTGGTTTCGCACGATGATCGAATTGCCGGCATAGAAGCGCTCGTAGAGCATGTGCCGCCCGGCGAATTCCGAGCCGATCAAGTCCCAGACTAATTTGTAAAGCTTGAACCGATCGAGCGCCTGCATCGAGGACGTGCCCCACCAACGTTCGAATCGGCCTTTGAGCTCGGGGTCGGCAACAAGGTCAATGCTCGCCGGCATCTGCAGCGGCGCCGCGCCCGCGAGCGTGCGCAGCGCATCGATGATCTCGCTGTGATGCTCTTGGCACCAGTTGAGCGTGGCATACATGATCCGCCGGTTAGGTGTGGCGTAGCCGTCGGGCCATTGCTCGTAGGCCTCGATCTGGCCGTTCACCAGCCCGCCGATCGTCGCCTCGAGGGCGGCAAGGCGCCCCAATGTGTCGCGCACCGCCGGAATCCTGTCGACGCCGTTCGCCTGGCACATGCGGCTCGCGAGCCCGACGATCAACCCCATCTTGGCCCAGAAGCGCACGTTGGATTGGTGGTTCTGGTAGCAGTTCGCCGGCGTCTCGATATAGATGCGGCGCGACATTGCCCCGTTGTTGTGTAGGAAGACGCGCTCCCACGGCACCTTGACGACGTCGCAGACCAACACCGTGTCGGTTTCGTCGAAGCGGAAGCTGAGCGGATAATCGGCCTCGTGGCGGGCGTGGCGCTCATAGGGCTCGCGCGCCCAGAACGACACGCCGGGGGTGTTGATCGGCAGCGCGCAGGTGATGCTCTCGCTCGCCCGCTTGTCGTCGATGGGGGTGAGGTTGCCGATCCACACCTCGTCGGCGAACACTGCTCCGGTCGCCAGCATCTTCATGCCGGAGATGGTGACGCCATCATCGCCTTCTGCAATGACCTGAAGGGTCGGGTCGTCGCGCGCCTCGCCGGTGAAGATTTCCCGGCTGCGGATGCCCGCGGGCGGCGTCACCGCGAAAGAGACGTAGAGATCGTTCTTGCGCGCATGTTCGTAGTAGCGGGTCAGATTTCCGCCGAATCCGGGGGTGAGGGCATCGAGCAGCGCGGGCTTCATCGCGAGCCCTGTGATCAGGCCCGCAACGTGATCGGGCGAGCGACCGATCAAGCCGTACGTTGCATCCGCGATCGCCTTCATGGCGCGCATGCGGCGGGCGAGATCCTCCCGGGTGCGACAGCGCAGCCAGGGTAGGCCGTAGCGCTCGCCGTTTTCCTCGAACGAAAATAAGTCGCGCCGATCCGGATCGGCTTTGAACTCGTAGAGATCGGCAATGGTCCCTGCAGCGTTCCTGAAGGCGGGGTGGCGAGTCACGTCGTCGACCCGCTCCGCGCCGATATAGATGGCGCGGCCGTCGCGCATGCGCTCGAGCTTTTCTTTTCCGCTGATCAGCATTGAAGCCCCGTGGGGTTGCGCGCCTTGCTATAACGTAAATCGGGCGCCCGGAGAGAAGTCGGAGTTGAACGCATTGGGTGACGCTGGCCATGAGTAGCGCGGAAGACGCCCGCTTCATGGCGCTCGCGCTCGCGCTGGGCCGGCGCGGGCTCGGACGCACCTGGCCCAATCCCGCCGTCGGCGCAGTGGTCACGAAGGACGGCGTGATTGTCGGCCGCGGCTGGACCCAGCCCGGCGGGCGGCCCCATGCCGAGACCGAGGCGCTCGGCCGCGCCGGTGCCGCCGCGCGCGGGGCGACGCTCTATGTCACGCTCGAGCCATGCTCCCATCACGGCAAGACGCCGCCCTGCGCCGACGCCATCATCGCTGCCGGCATCGCGCGCGTGGTCTCCGCGCTGGTCGATCCCAATCCGGAGGTCGCGGGCGCCGGCCATTGGCGCTTGGCCGAAGCTGGCGTCGTGGTCGAGGTCGGCGTCGGCGCCGAGGAGGCGCGGCGGGCGCACGCTGGCCACATCCGGCGGGTGCAGGACGGCCGCCCGCACGTGACCCTCAAACTCGCGGTGTCCGCCGACGGCAAAGCCGCCCTGGCCGATCGCCGCCCCGCGGCGATTACCGGCGAGGCCGGGCGCGCCCGAGTGCATCTGATGCGTGCGCGCAGCGATGCCGTGCTCACCGGCATCGGCACCGCGGTCGCGGACGATCCATTGCTGAGCAGTCGCCTGCCGGGCATGCGTTCGCCGGTGCGTGTCGTTCTCGACGCCACGCTGCGGCTGCCGCTCGCAAGCAAGCTGGTTGCGACCGCGCGGGAGGTGCCGCTCTGGGTCGTGACCTCCGCCGCCGCGGCGCGCGCGCGCGAACAGGCGCTGGCCGCACACGGTGTCGAGGTCGCGCGTGTGCCAGGAACGGACGGCAAGCTCGAGCTTGCCGCCGTGCTGAAGCTCTTGGCCCAACGTGGCATCACCCGGCTCATGGTCGAAAGCGGACCTATTCTCGCCGCCGCCTTCCTGCGCGCAGATCTGGTCGACGAGGCGGCGCTGTTCCGCTCGCCGGCGGTCATCGGGCCGGATGGGATCGACGCCCTCGACGAACTGCCGCTTTCCGCATTAACTCAGTCGCCGCGGCTCAACGCCGTCGGCAGCGAAACCATCGGGGCGGACACGGTCGAGAGATTCGAGCGGACGTGAGATGTTTACCGGCATCGTGACCGACATTGGCGAGGTGGTTGCGGTCGAGCCGCGCGCACAGGGGCTCGCCCGTCTCAAGATCGCCTGTGGCTATGATCCGCAGACTATCGACATCGGCGCCTCGATCGCCTGCAGCGGCGTATGCCTGACCGTGGTCGCGCGCGGTGAAGAGGGCGACCGCGCCTGGTTCGCCGTCGAAGCCGCCGCCGAGACGCTGCGGATGACCACGGTTGGCGGCTGGCAGCGGGGCACGCGGATCAATCTCGAACGCGCGCTCAAGGTCGGCGACGAGCTCGGCGGGCACATCGTCGCCGGCCATGCCGACGGCCTTGCTACCGTGATGAAGCGCGAGGATTTGACCGACATGGCGCGGTTCACTTTGCGCGTGCCGGCGGAGCTTGCCCGTTTCATTGCAACCAAGGGTTCGGTCGCGCTCGACGGGGTATCGCTGACCGTCAACGAGGTTGCGGGCGACAGCGACACCTTCTCGGTGCTGATCATTCCGCATACGCTCAAGGCCACGACGCTCGGCCGGCTCGACGCCGGCGACGCCGTCAATCTCGAGGTCGACCTGATGGCCCGCTATGCGGCGCGGCTGATGGAGCGTGCGTAGACCGCCGATCGCCGCTCACTTGCTTCCGACCCGATCCGCTTGGTACGACCACCCCGACACTGGAGATGGGGTCATGGCCGAGCCGCGCCGCTCCGCCGCCAAAGACGTGCCCGATCGCGATTTGAGCGATCTTAAGGGCGCACGCATCCTCGTCGTGGAGGCGCGCTTCTACGAGGACATCGCCGACGCCTTGCTCGCGGGCGCCACGCGTGCGTTGCAAGAGGCGGGCGCGACCTTCGAGCGCCTCAGCGTGCCAGGCTCGCTCGAAGTGGCGCCTGCCATCGCGATGGCGCTCGATGCCGCCGAGCGCTCGGGTCGGCCTTACGAGGGCGCGGTCGCGCTCGGCTGCGTCATTCGCGGCGAGACGCTGCATTTCGAGATCGTGTCGCAGGAATCGGCACGCGCGCTGCTCGAGCTTTCGCTCGCGCGCCGCCTGCCGATCGGAAATGGCATCCTCACCGTCGACACCGACGCCCAGGCTTGGACGCGCGCCCGCCCGGACGAGGCCGACAAAGGCGGCGATGCCGCGCGCGCGGCACTTTCGCTCGTGCGGCTAAAACGCCGCCTTGCCGCGGGTTGACCCATGGTCCGCGACGGCGCGCGGAAGGACGAACGCAAAGCCAATCGCCGCGGCGCGGCCCGGCTCGCGGCGGTGCAGGCGCTCTACCAGATGGATATCGCCGGCACGGGGCTGAACGACATTCTTGCCGAGTTCGAGAGCCATTGGATCGGCCGTGAGGTCGAAGGTGCGCAATATCTGCCGGCCGAGGCGGCCTTCTTCCGCGACGTGGTGTCGGGCGTGGTGCGCGAGCAGCGCAGCCTCGATCCGCTGGTCGACAAGGTGCTGGCGCAGGGTTGGCCGCTCAAGCGCATCGAAGCGATCTTGCGCGCGGTGCTGCGCGCGGGCGCCTATGAGCTTGGTCATCGCAGCGACGTGCCGGCGCGGGTCGTCGTCTCCGAATATGTCGACGTCGCCAATGCCTTCGTCGACAGGGACGAGACTGGGATGGTCAACGCCGTACTCGACCAGATCGCACGGCAGTTTCGTGCCGGGGAGTTCGCGCCGTTCACGCGCTGACGCGTCGTCGCCTTCATTGCTTGATTGGCGAAGTCGAGGTGGATTTGAGGCTTTGTCCAAATCAGTGCATTGCGAACGGCAAGGCGCTGGGGCTGCGAAAATTCGATGACGAATTCCAGGCGATCTCATCGACCGCAAGATGGTATTCGGGCACGCGTTCGAGAAAACGCTTCATTGCGACCGCGGTAACGAGCCGCGCCATTTGGCTGCCGAGGCAGAAGTGCTTGCCGGCGCCAAAGCCGAGATGGCCTTGCGGCCGACGATCGATGTCGTAGACATCCGGGTTGGGAAATTTCCGCCAATCGCGATTGCCGGAGCCGAACGCAAGCGCCACCTTGTCGCCAACGTGCATTCTTTCCCCGTGCAGCTCGGTCTCGCGCATGACCGTGCGCTTGAAACGCTGCGCCGAGGTGTTGAAGCGCAGCGACTCCTCGATCGCCGGCTCGACCAGCGCGGGGTTCGCGACGAGGCGGCGGCGTGCATCGGGGTGATCGTGCAGATTGAGCGCGAACATGCTCATGAAGCTCGAGAGCGATTCCACTCCCGCCATGACGAAGGTCGCCGTCGTGAACACGACCTCGCGCTCGCTTAATCGGTCGCCGTCGATCTCGGCTTCGGCGAGATGGGTGATGAGGTCGTCGGTCGGGTTCGCGCCGCGCACCGCCACCTCGGCGGCGAGGAAGTCGCTGAGTTCCTTGAAGGCGGCGATGTGTTCGGGGTTTCGGCCTTTCACGGACTTGTCGGTCGAGACCGCGAGAATGACCTTGCGCCTGATGTCGGCATGATCGCGCTCCGGCAGGCCCATGATGCGAAAGAGCACGCCGACCGTGATCCGGCTGGAGAAATCGTTGATGAACTCGAAGTCCTGTCTCTCGCATATGCGCTCGAGCGCGCGGTCTGCGATATCGAGGGTGGGGGCAATGAACTGCTCGACGTTCTTGCGCGCGAAAGCAGCTTGGCTCAGCGCCCGCAACCGATCGTGACGGGGCGGGTCGGTCGTTCCCAAGGTTGCGCCCGCGCGGCCGGGAAGCTCGTCGATCATGTTGCCTTGCGACGAAGAGAAGGTTTCCCAATCCCGTGTCGCCTCAACGATGTCGTCGTAGCGGGAGAGGATCCAGAGGTTGCCGCTCTCGCTCCAGTAACAGGGATATTGCTCGCGCAGGATTTCGTAGTACGGAAAGGGATCGGCATCGATTTCCGGCGAATAGAGATCGAATGCTTCCATCATGCGGCCCGGGAAATCTCGCTTAGTTTTGGATTTGGCTAAGGCTATCATGGCAGGTGAGACCAGTCACTTGACCGATGATTTGGGCGTTCGATCACGATGAGCAAGGACAGCGCGGCGGAGTCCGGCGAGGAGCGGCTGATCGCACGCTATTTCGCGCCGCTCGCCCAACATCCCGGCGCCTTCGGGCTCGCCGACGGCGCCGCGGCGATCGCG
>WNFX01001208.1_pt1 | contig 26611 bp, 24 predicted proteins | sample 5400111 | NCBI WGS metagenome assembly WNFX01 (sample SAMN13153363, study PRJNA577476) | soil metagenome | isolation source: 40 cm soil or saprolite under grassland replicate 1 | place: USA:California | collected 2016-06-15
CACCCACGTCGGTGCGTATCTCCCTGCAGCTCATGGAGGAGACCAGCGGCATTCCCGGCACCGTCGACGCCGTCACCCACCCGACCACCGCCTTCGACGACCTCATGACCAGCCACGACGCCATCGAAGGCATGACCGCCTTCGCGCAGAAACGCCGGCCTCAGTGGCGCAACCAGTGACCGGCTCGTGCGGGTAACCGGCACGGCGCAGCGGGACGTCCTGGTCCCGCGGCTGGGCGTCGGTCACCGGTTTCATGCGCCGGGCCGCCATCGCGGAGGCCGCCGCCTACCTGCGGCACCTCGCCGACGAGGGACGCGTCATCGCGGCGGCCCCAGCAGCGGACGAGCCTGAGCGGTACCGCTTGCCCCGTCCCCGGCGGGGAACATGAAACACTGGCTCACACGCGCCCGGCGGCGCCCGCGCCATTTGCCCGCGGGAGCCCGGCAGAGGCATCGACCCGGCGTGGTCGCTGGCCCGAGCGAGGCGCGGCAGGCAGGGTGAGCGCGTTCATGCCGAGATCGAGGCAGCGGCAAAGGAGCACCTCGATGAGCAAACCAGTGACAGAGATCGACAAGCGGTTCAGCGACCCGGCAGCGGTCGCCACCACGTGGGATGAGACCCGCCGGGCGCTCGAGGCGGCCGAGCTTTTCTGGATCTCCACGGTCCGGGCCGACGGCCGGCCCCACGTCACCCCGCTCCTTGCCGTGTGGCTCGACGGGGCCATCCACTTCTCCACCGGCGGATCCGAGCAGAAGGCCATCAACCTCAAGAGCAACCCGCACGTGGTCCTGATCACCGGCTGCAACCGCTGGGACGGGGGGCTGGACATCGTGGTCGAGGGCGACGCCGTCCGGCTTACCGACAACAAAATGCTCGAGCGCCTCGCCGAGGCGTGGGCCGCGAAGTGGGACGGGCGTTGGCAATACGAGGTGCACGGCGGCGCATTTCGCCACCGGGGCGGCGCGGCCCTCGTGTTTTCGGTAAAGCCAACCAAGATCCTTGCTTTTGGCAAGGGAAAATTCAGCCATACGCGTCATCGATTCTGACGGCTGAGGCCATCCGGCATGCCCGGTGGCAGGGGCCCGGGTGCCCGTTTAGTTGTTGCGGGAGAAGATCCGCAGGAAGAACAGGAACACGTTCAGCGCGTCAAGGAAGATCGATGCGGCGAGCAGCGGCGCGGAGTCGATGTCCTTCGAGCGCCGCAGCCGCTGGAAATCGAACATGGTCAGGCCGGCGAAGATCACCAGGCCCAGGACCGAGTAGATGAGCGAGCCGCCCGGAATACGGACGAAGATCAATACGATGCCGAACACGATGAGGGCGATGAGGGCCCAGAAACACAGGCGGGCGATCCCCGACAGGTCCCGCCTGGTCGCGTAGCCGGCCGCGCCGAAACCGGCGATGAACAGCGCCGTGGCCCCACCGGCCTGCCAGAGCGCCTGGGGGTTCGTGCTCGCGTAGTAGACAAGAGTCGGCGCCACCGCCAGCCCCAGGGCGATGCCGACCACGAACAGCAGTCCCACGGTCAGCCCCCTGGATCGCCGCACCGTGAAGTTCATGGCGATCAGGCACGCGAAGGCGGCGATGAACCACACGATGGCCCAGCCGGGAGACAGGTTGCGTCCCAGGTAGGCACCCAGCGCGAAGAAGCCGGTGGTGACCGCGACGTACCCCATCGTCTGCCCGAACAGGGTGTGGGCCCGGTCGCGGGCCGCCGCCCCGGTGGTGCCCAGGCTCAATGATTCGCTCATGACCTCGCTGCCTCCTGACGCTCACCGAGCCCACCGCCCCGTGCTCGCCGGTGGGTGCTGCCGCCGGCCGTGTGCACCGCAATCCTGGTCGCGGCTGCCTGCCCCTGTCTACCGTGTCAGTCATGATCGAGGCGGTTGTGTTCGACCTGGATGGCGTGATCGTGGACTCCGAGCCGGTGTGGGAGCAGGTGCGCCGGCAGGTGGTGGCCGAGCACCGCGGTCATTGGCCCCCGGACGCGCAGCAGCGGCTCATGGGCATGAGCACCGGTGAATGGGCCAGGTATCTCAGCCAGGACCTGGGCGTCGGACTGCCGCCGCAAACGGTCGCGGCGATGGTCATCGAGCGGATGCAGGCCCGTTACCGCGATGGGGTCCCGCTCATGCCGGGTGCGGCCGGGGCGGTGAGGGAGCTGGCCACGCGCTGGCCGCTGGGGCTGGCCAGCTCATCCCCGCCCGCCCTGATCGACGCCGCACTGGACGGCGCCGGCCTGCGGGCATGCTTCAGAGTCGCGCTATCGACGGAACAGGTCAGTCGCGGAAAGCCGGCCCCCGACATCTACCTGGCCGTCACGGATCTGCTGGGCTTCGCCCCGGAGGCGTGCGCGGCGGTCGAGGACTCAACGAACGGGCTGCGGTCCGCGGCCACGGCGGGATTGCAGGTCATCGCCGTCCCGCACCCGAGGTACCCGCCGGAGCCCGCCGCGCTGCACGCGGCCAGGCTGGTGCTCACCGGCCTGGCCGGGCTGACCGCCCAGGCGATCGCGGAGCTGTAGGGGCGGCCGGGCAGCTTTCTGTCAGCGGTACTCCGGCACGGGTTCGGGTTCGGTCATCTTTCCCCGCTGCGCAAAGTAGACGGGGATGCCCAGCAGGAGCGCGACCCCCGCCAGCACGAACGGCGCCCAGTACTGGAAGCCGCTGGCGCCGGTGTTGCGCGAGTACCAGATGAACAGGACCGAGAACACCAGCGCCACCACGGCGACGGTCATGTCGCGCGCGAATCGCTGGCCATGCATGGTCCTGCGGTCGACAATACGCCATTTGATCTGCGCGAGCGCGGAGAACGCGTACGGAATGGCGGAGGTGATGCCGGTCATCAGCACCAGCGTGGTGAAGACCTGGGCGCCGCCGGAGCCGATGTAGTTGATGGCCATCGCGATCGATGCCAGCACGGTGGAGGCGATGATGCCGTAGGCTGGCACGCCGCTTTTTGAAATGCTCTTGAATCGCTCGGGGAAAAGCCCGTCCTTGGCCGCCGCGAGGGGCATTTCGGCGCAGATCATGGTCCAGCCGTTCAGCGCCCCGAAGCCGGAGATAATGACCACAATGGCCATGACATAGCCGGCCCAGGTGCCACCGAACATGGTGTTGACCGCGGTCGAGAACGGCGCGTTGGACTCCTGAAGTTTGCTGGCTGGCACGATGCCGAACACGGCTGTCAGGGACAGCAGGTAGACGACGGCGCAGGCGAGCGTGCCGAGCACGGTGGACCTCGGGACGTTCGTGTCGGGGTCGCGGACCTTGCCCGCGGCGACGGAGGCGACCTCGACGCCGAGATAGCTGAACAGCGCGATCGCCATGCCGGCGCCGATCGCCGCTACGGCGCTGTCGCCGCTGATGTTCCACGGCGTGAAGTTGGCGGTGTTGATGTAGAACAGGCCGACGATCGACACGAAGAGCAGCGCGGCAAACTTGAGGACCGTGGTCACCATCTGGACCGAGCCCATGTTCTTCACGCCCGACAGGTTGATGACGGCGGGGATCCACAGGCCGACCAGCACCAGCAGGATCGTGATCAGCTTGTTCTGGCCCTTGTTGATGAACACCTCGACGTACAGCACCCAGCCGACGGCGATCCCCGCGTTGCCCGCCCACGCGGTGATCCAGTACGACCACGCGTTGAAGAAGCCCACCACGTTGCCGAACGCGGCCCGGGAGTAGGCGTACGGCCCGCCGTCGGCCGGCAGCCGGCGCGACAGCGCCGCGAACATCAGCGCCAGCGCGATCGCGCCCACCGTCGTGAGCGCCATCGACGCCAGCGTGATCGGCCCGATCCCGGCCAGCGAGGTCGGCAGGTTGAAGATCCCGACCCCGATGATGCTGCCCATGATCAGCGCGACCGCCACCGGCAGGCCGAAGCCGCCCCCAGCGGCGGCTCCCGCCCCGTCCCCGGCCGACGGCGCGACGGCCGCCCCGGTCGCGGGGGGCGCGGCCCTGTCCCCCGCGGGCGGCGTGACGGCCCCCTCTGCCTGTGGGTCACGCGGCATTTCAGTCATGACTCATTCCTTTTCTCTATCGGTGGTGAGTTCTCTATCGGCAGAGAGCAAACGATCACCACCCTAGACTCGGAAACTGCGTCAATATGAGACCCGCATCGCCGCTGGACGGGAAGCTCGACGACCGACAAGTCCCAGGCTCAGAAGCAAGATCGGCGTGAACGCTACATAGAGCTGACGTGAAAGTGAACATTTATGGGCTAGCCCTTGGCCGGCCCGGTGCTGAACGCCCACAATGTTAATTGTGGCAGATCGCCACCTGCGCCGGTAGATCCTTGCCGGACACCCAAGGATTGTATACAGATCCGGCCACTTGTACACGTTACCCGCAGGGAGGGCGAAGGTGAGAGTCGTGGTAGCCCTCGGCGGCAATGCGCTTTTGCGCCGGGGCCAGCCGATGACAGCCGAAAATCAGCGTGAGAACGTCCGGGTGGCGTGTGACCACCTGGCACCGATCGCCGAGCAGAACGAGCTGATCATCTCGCACGGGAACGGCCCGCAGATCGGGCTGCTGGCCCTGGAGGAGGCGGCGTACGAGGAGGTGCCTGAGTCCCCGCTCGACGTGCTCGGTGCGGAGACCCAGGGGATGATCGGCTACATCATCGAGCAGGAACTCGGGAACCGGCTCCCGTTTGAGAAGCCGCTCGCGTCGCTGCTGACGATGATCGAGGTTGATCCCGACGACCCGGCCTTCACCGACCCGAGCAAGCCGATCGGGCCGCTTTACGACAGGCCGGAGGCGGACAAGCTGGCGGCGGAGCGGGGCTGGACGTTCAAGCCTGACGGTGACCACCTGCGCCGCGTCGTACCCTCCCCGGTGCCACAACGGATCTTCGAGCACCGGCCCATCAGGTGGCTGCTCGACCAGGGCTGCGTCGTGATCTGCGCCGGCGGCGGCGGGATCCCCACCGTCTACCGGCCGGGCCGGGAACTGGTGGGCATCGAGGCGGTGATCGACAAGGACCGGGCCAGCGCCCTGCTCGCCAACAACGTCCAGGCCGACATCCTCATCATGGCCACCGACGCGCAAGCGGTTTACGTAGGGTTCGGCACCCCTCAGCAGCGGGCCATCGTGGCGGCCGATCCTGACGCCCTGCTCGCCGGGTATCACGCCGAGTTCGCGGCGGGATCGATGCTTCCCAAGGTGGTGGCCGCGTGCGAGTTCGCGGGAGCCACGGGAAAGCCGGCCGTGATCGGTGCGCTGTCCGACATCGACGCCATGCTCGCCGGCACCGCGGGCACCCGGGTCGCACCCGGCGCCACCGGCGTGACGTTCGCACCCGGCTCGCCAGGCTGAACCGTGCATGTCGTCAAGACTTCACCTGGTGAAGGTAGTCAGAGCTTCAAATAGCCAAAGCAAAGCAAGGAGATCGCCGTGCCGCTGGGAGCATATTCCGAAGTAGGCAGGCTGCGCCGGGTGATGGTGCACCGGCCAGGCCTGGAGCACAGCCGCCTGACGCCGTCGAACGCTGAGGATCTGCTGTTCGACGACGTGATATGGGTGGCCCGGGCTAAGGCCGAGCACGACATGTTCGCCGAGGCGATGCGCGACCGCGGCGTCGAGGTGTTCGAGGCCGAGCAGCTGCTGGCCGAGGCGCTGGTCGAGCCCGAGGCCAGGGAATGGGTCTGTGGCCACATCCTGAGCGAGCGGCAGGTGGGGATCACCGCCTCGCGGCGGGCCCGGGAGTGGGTCGAGACGGCGGACGCGGCGACGGTCGCGGAGTTCCTGATCGGCGGGATCACCAAGGCCGACGTCCGCCAGGATGCGGGGCTGATGTGGAAGTCGGCCGACCCGACGACGCTGCTGCTGCCGCCGCTGCCGAACTTTTTGTTCCAGCGCGACTGCTCGTGCTGGATCTTCGGCGGGGTGACGATCAACCCGATGACCAAGCCGGCCCGGATGCCGGAAACGATGATCATGGAGGCGATCTACCGGTTCCACCCGATGTTCGCCGCCGAGGAGTTCCCGATCTGGCTGGGCGGGTCGGATGAGGACTGGGGCCGCTGCCACGTCGAGGGCGGGGATGTGCAGCCGATCGGCAACGGCACGGTGATGATCGGCATGGGGGAGCGGACCACGCCGCAGGCGGTGGTGTGGATCGCCCGCTCGCTGTTCAGAGAGAACGCGGCGAAGCAGGTGCTGGCGGTGCACCTGCCCAAGTCGCGCAGCTACATGCACCTGGACACCGTGATCACCATGTGCGACCGGGACCTGGTCACGCTGTTCCCGGAGGTGGTGTACGGGGCGCGGACCTGGTCGATCCGGCCGGGGGAGACGGCGGAGGACCTGGTGAGCGAGGAGCAGAGCGGGACGCTGCCCGAGCTGATGGCCAAGGCGCTGGGGGTGGGCAAGATGCGCGTGATCGAGACCGGCGGCGACTCGTTCGAGGCCGAGCGGGAGCAGTGGGACGACGGGAACAACGTGGTCGCGCTCGAGCCCGGGGTGGTGGTCGCCTACGAGCGCAACACCGGCACCAACACCGCGCTGCGCAAGGCCGGCATCGAGGTCATCACGATCGAGGGCTTCGAGCTCGGTAAGGGCCGCGGCGGCGGCCACTGCATGACCTGCCCGATCGAGCGCGACCCCGCGTTCTGAACCAGCCGAGCGCGGCCCCGCGTTCTGAACCAGGAGATGAGATGGCATTCAACCTGCGCAACCGCAGCTTCCTCAAGGAGATCGACTTCACCCCGCGCGAGCTGCGCTACCTGCTGCAGCTGTCGGAGGCGCTGAAGATCGCCAAGTACGCCGGCACCGAGGGCAAGCGGCTGGAGGGCAAGGAGATCGCGCTGATCTTTGAGAAGACCTCCACCCGGACCCGGTCGGCGTTCGAGGTCGCGGCCTACGACGAGGGCGCGCACGTGACCTACCTCGACCCGTCGGGCTCGCAGATGGGGCACAAGGAGTCGACCGCCGACACCGCGCGGGTGCTGGGCCGCATGTACGACGCGATCGAGTACCGGGGGAACAAGCAGTCCGAGGTGGAGGAGCTCGCCGAGTACGCGGGCGTGCCGGTGTACAACGGGCTGACCGACGAGTGGCACCCGACCCAGATGCTGGCCGACTTCCTGACCATGCACGAGTCGAGCAACAAGCCCTACGACACCATCGCCTACGCGTTCGTCGGCGACTGCCGGTTCAACATGGGCCGCTCGCTGCTGGTCATGGGTGCGCTGATGGGCAGCGACGTCCGCCTGGGTGGCCCCAAGGACCTGCAGCCGCCCAAGGATGTCGTGGACCTGGCGCACCAGGTCGCCGAGCGGACCGGCGCGCGGATCACCATCACCGACGACCCGGGCGAAGCGGTCTCGGGCGTCGACTTCATCCACACCGACGTGTGGGTGTCGATGGGCGAGCCCAAGGACGTTTGGACCGAACGCGTCAAGCTCCTCAAGCCCTACCAGGTCAACGCCGCGCTCATGACCAGCTCCGGCAACCCCAAGGTCAAGTTCATGCACTGCCTGCCCGCGTTCCACGCCCCCAACACGACGGTGGGCCGGGAAATGATGGAGCACACCGGCATGACCTCCGGCCTCGAGGTGACCAACGAGGTCTTCGAATCGCCCGCCAGCATCGTGTTCGACCAAGCCGAGAACCGCCTCCACACCATCAAGGCCATCCTCGTGGCAACGCTCGGCAGGTAAGAGGCGGCGGGCTGGTATCCAGCAGCGCGAACCCGTGACACCCAGGGAAGCCGGGCCGTCGGCCCGGACCCTGGGGGTCGTGATCAGCCTGTGCGCGGTCGGCCCGACTGGTCGCCCTGCTCAGCCCATCCGGCCGGTGACGTAGGCCTTGGTGCGGTCGTCGACCGGGTCCTCGAAGATCTGCTCGGTCGTGCCGTACTCGACGAGCACGCCCGTGCGGGTGTCGCTCTCTTCATTGCGGAGCACGGAGTAGAAGGCGGTGCGGTCGCTGACCCGCGTGGCCTGCTGCATGTTGTGGGTGACGATGACGATGGTGTACCGCGACTTGATGTCCCGCATCAGGTCCTCGATGGCGCCGGTCGCGATCGGGTCGAGCGCGGAGCAGGGCTCGTCCATGAGGACGACGTCCGGCTCGACGGCGAGCGTGCGGGCGATGCACAGCCGCTGCGCCTGCCCGCCGGACAGGCTCAGGCCTGATGCCTTCAGGCGGCTCTTGACCTCGTCCCACAGCGCGGCCTGGCGCAGCGAGTGCTCGACGATCTCGTCCAGCTTGCGGCGGTTGCGCTCGCCGTTGATGCGCGGCCCGTAGGCGACGTTGTCGTAGATCGATTTCGGGAACGGGTTCGGCTTCTGGAAGACCATGCCGATGCGCCGGCGGACGGCGATGGGGGAGACATCCTTGCCGTACAGCGGGGCCCCGCGGTAGCGCACATCACCCTCTACGCGGGCGCCGGGCACGAGGTCGTTCATGCGGTTCAGCGTCCGCAGCACCGTTGTCTTGCCGCACCCGGACGGGCCGATGAACGCGGTGATCTCATTCTCGTGGATGGATAGCGAGACGTCCGTGACGGCTCTGAAGGCGCTGTAGTAGCACGACACTTTTTCCACATCGAAGACGAGGTCACCCGGCCCCGGCGCCACCTGCGTTTGGGGTTCCGGCGGCGCCTGTGGCTGGGCCTGGGTCGCTGGCTCGGGTGTCTGAAGACCTGTGACGATGTTCTGGTCAGGCTGTTCCATGACGTTCCTAGCGCGAGTATCTGGTGAATCGTGCGGTGATGAAGCGGGCCACGATCATGAGAACGAAGGCGATGACGATGAGCGTGAGCGCCGCGCCCCAGGCGCGGCCCTGCGCTCCGACATACGGCGATGTCGCGTTCGCGAAGATCTGGGAGGGTATCGCGGTGTTGGGGCCGCTGAAGATGTCCGGGTTCGCTGTGGTCACCGTGAGAATAGTGAACAGCAGCGGCGCCGTCTCGCCCGCGGCCCGGGCGACGGCGAGCAGGGCGCCGCTGACGATTCCGCCGATCGCCGCCGGCAGCACGACGGTCGTCGTCACGCGGGCCTTGGTGGCGCCGAGCGCGTAGCTCCCCTCGCGCAGCGGGTTCGGCACCAGCCTCAGCATCTCGTAGGTAGAGCGGATCACGATAGGCAGCATCAAGCAGGCCAGGGCGAGCGCGCCGGCGAAGCCCGAGAAGCCGAAGTGCAGCACCCAGATCGAGAAGAGGAAGAGCCCCATCACGATCGACGGCACACCCGTCATCACGTCGGAGAAAAACCCTATGAGCCGCGCCAGCGCGCCCTTGCCGCCGTACTCGTTGAGGTAGATCGCGCCCAGCACGCCGAGCGGCACGGCCATGGCCGTCGCCATAGCGGTGATCTCGATCGTGCCGAGCACCGCCGGACCGATTCCGCCCTCGCTCGCGGGCGCCACCTGCGGCGGGATCGGTCCGGTCAGGAAGGACCAGCTGATGATCGAAATGCCCTTGGCGATCACCGTGTACAGGACGAACACCAGCGGGATGATCACGAGCACGAACGAGACCACCATCAGGATGGTGGCGATGCGGTTCTTGGTGCGCCGCCAGCCCGCCGGCTCTTGCAGGTTGGGCCCTCGCTGTGGCTCGGTGATGGCGGCCATCAGGCAGTCCCCTGCTCGGCGGATCGCCCAACGATCGCCCGGGCGATGATGTTGATGATGATCGTGAACGCGAACAGGAGCACGCCGAGCCCGATCAGCGCGGCGCGGAACTCGCCGGAGGCCTCACCGAACTGGTTGGCGATGACCGCGGGCATGTTGTAGCCGGGGGCGAACAGGTGCGAGGTGATCTGGGCCGACGAGCCGATCACCAGCGCTGCCGCGATCGTCTCGCCCATGGCCCGGCCCAGGCCGAGCAGCACCGCCCCGGTGATGCCGCCCTTGCTGTGCGGCCAGATGGCACCGCGGATCATCTCCAGGCGGGTGGCGCCCAGCGCGTAGGCGCCCTCCTTGTCGATCGCCGGCACCGTCGCGATCACCTCCCGCGACAGTGACGTCACGATCGGCGTGATCATGAAGGCCAGGATGACGCCGGCGGTGAAGAACGACGCCCCGCTCGTCGGCGGCCCGAACAGGGCACTGAGCACCGGGACCCCGGTGACGGCCGAGCCTATCGAGCTGTAGATGTGCGCGATCCAGGGCGCGAACACCAGGATCCCCCACAGGCCCCACACCACCGACGGGACCACCGCCAGCAGGTCGATCACGTACACGATCGGCCGCGCCCACCCGTACGGCACGACCTCGGTCAGCAGCAGGGCGACGCCCACGCTGACCGGGACGGCAATGATGATCGCGATCGCCGCCGTGATGGCCGTGCCGTAGATGAAGGACAGCGCGCCGAACTGATTGGCCGCCGGGTTCCAGACCGTCCCGAAGATCCCCCACCCCTCGGTGGTGAACCACGACGAGGCCTGCTGAGTGGTCGAGACGGCGATCAGGATGAGGATCACCAGCACCAGCAGGCCGGACGCCAGCGCGATGATCTGGAAGGTGCGATCGCCGAGCGGCCGCCGCTCGGACAGGGGGCGGGCGGGCCCGGCCGGTCCGGCCGGGTCTGCCCGCTGTGCCACAGTACTCACAATAACCAGCCGTCCCGGTCCGCCTGCGTCACGGTCCCCACGTCCACGATCCCTTCTGGCCCGCCCGCGTCAAGACGTTCACGGCGACGACGGGCTCGCTCACTAGCCGCTGATCTTGCTGATCTGCGCCTTGGCCTGCTGGTCGATGTTGGAGGGCAGCGGTGCGTAGCCCAGCTGGGGGAGCAGTTTCTGGCCGTCCCCGACGAGGTAGCCGATGTACGCCTGGAGCATCTTGGTGGTATTCGAGCTCGACTGCTTCTGGTAGACCAGCACCCACGACTGAGCGGTGATCGGGTACGACTGGGCGCCGGACGCCCAGATCGCGCTGAACGTCAGGTCGGGCTTGACGGAGGCGTTGCTGGCGGCTTCGGTGGCCGACTGCACCGACGGCTCGACGTAGTTGCCGGCCTTGTTCTTGATCGAAGCCCAGGTCAGCCCGGAGGCCTTGGCGTCGGCGTAGTCCACGTAGCCGACGGCCCCAGCGGTGGTCTTGATGATCTGCGCCACCCCGCTGTTGCCGCTGCCGCCCTGGCTGTTGGCGGGCCAGTTGATGGTCGAGTCGCTGCCGAGCTTCCAGACGCCCGGCGCGCCCTCGACCAGGAACTGGGAGAAGTTCTGGGTGGTGCCCGAGGAGTCCGAGCGGTGGGCGATGGTGATCGCGGTGCTGGGCAGCTTGACCCCGGGGTTGAGCGCCGCGATCGCCGGGTCGTTCCACTTGGTGATCTTGGCCTGGAAGATGTCCGCGATGACCGGCGCATCCAGCTTCAGGCTCTTGATCCCCGGCAGGTTGTACGGGACCGTGATCGGGCTGATCACGATGGGGAAGTACAGCACCGTCTTGCCCTTGAACAGCGGCAGATCGTCGGAGGAGATCGGCGAGTCCGAGCCCGCGTACTGGACGACGTTCGAGGCCAGGTCGGTGCGGCCCTTGCCCGAGCCGCCGCCGCCGTAGTTGACCGTCATGCTGGGCTGGATCGACTTGAAGTTCTGGATGGCCTGCTGCTCGTAGACGAGCTGCAACGTCGACCCACTCCCGTTGAGCGTGCCCGAAAGGCTCGAGCCGCCGCTGCTGCTGCCGCCACCGCTGCCGCTGGACGACGAGCTGCAGGCGGCAACGAACAAAGCCATCGCGGCGAGGGCGAGCCCCGCCACCGTGAACCGCTGTCTGCGCAGGCCTTGCATGTCAGATACCCCACCATTCCTTGGTTGTTATGAGCACCAGACCCCCGGTTGTTATGAGCACCAAACCCCCCCGGCCCCAAGCCGGGCATGCAAACCGTACTACCCAGACGAGTCTGGCGCGCCGCCCGTACCCGTGCGTTAAGTGAGGGGATACGGTCAGCGAAAAATAAGGAAACAAAAGATGAACGTAAGGTGATTTGGACGTTACCGCCCCGGCGCGGTCGGGAGAACACCAGCCCTCGGCATTCTCACGGCTGCCGCTGGCACGCCGGATACGGCCTGGCATGCTGGGCCATCCTGGGTATCACACTGTGGCGGGCTTGTGCCGATACTTCGGCCTGCTGCCCGCCGTAGGATGTTCTGTTAATGTCGGCAATCGTGGATCTTGCATTTCCGTGGCCACGGAAACCTGGCTGCCTCAGCGGCGTGGGGCGAAGGCCATGATGCCCGCGATGGCGAAGCCTACCCCGTTTATGCTCGTCCCACCGATCATCGCCAGGCGGATGATCACGAGGTCACGGCCCAACCCGGAGTGACTGAACGTGATGCCGGGAACCGGCGCCGATGCCGGGCGGGCTGTCTCACGGCGGACCGCTGGCACTGCGCGCGGCGGCCCGGCCGCCGGTGATGGCGGGCCGGTCCCGCGAGCGCGTGAGGGGGGGCGGGAATTGGCGGCCAGATCCACCGGCGAGGCGGCAGGCGGCGACCAGCTCCGGGCTCGTCCCGCGGCGGAAGTCCTGGCCGATCGCCTGGCCGTGGCGCTGGTGCATCACGAGCCCGGCTGGCGGCTGCCCCGGCACACCGTCCTCGCCCGCCGGTACAACGTGAGTACCGCGGAGATCGACGCCGCGATCTCCGCGCTCGTGAGCCGCCACCTGATCCGCCGGCTGCCCGACGGGCAGGTGCACCGGGTCAGTCCCGCCGAGTACCTGATCCCGCTGGAGGGCGTACCGGGCCTGCACTCGCGGATCGACCCGATGGCCGGCGAGCTGACCTGCCGGACCCGCCAGACGTCCTGGCGCCGGGTGCCCGAGGATATCGGCTGGGCGCTGCGCCTCGACCCGGCCGAGCAGGTGTGGGTCGTGCACACGGTCTGGGCGGCGGCCGATGAGCCCGCTGCCTACGTCACCACCTATCTGTCGGCGGAGACCGCAGGCACGATCGCCGGTATCGGCGCGCCGGGCACCGATGAGACCGGCGCCCCGGCCGCGGCGGGCACGGCCAGCGAGCCCGCCGGCATCCCGCCTGGTGGCGAGGCCGGCGAGGCAGCGGAGGCCAAGTCCCCGCCCGGGGGTGACCTGGCGGCGGTGGGGGCGATGGGCACGCCCGCCGCACTCCACGTGGAAATGCAGCCGCCGCCGCCGTCGATAGCCAGGAGCCTGCGCTTGTCAGCCGGGCAGCCGGCGGCGAAGGTAACTGTCCGGTTCGATGATCCGGCCACCGGCCGGCCGGCTGCGCTGACGGTCGCGGTGCTGCGCCCCGAGCTGTTCCGGATCGTGGTACAGACCACGGAGGCGCCGCTGCCCGGCGAGGGGGGCAGTGCGCCGGGTGCCTGGGCCCGCACCACAGAGGGCTGGGACTCCTGACCCGGTGCCCGGAGTGCCGCCGCCTCCGCCGGGCTCCCCCCGCGACGGCCCGGACCCGGCTTGCCGGCCGACGATGGGATGACCAGGTCATAGCCGCTGAGCGATCAGCTCCTGAACTCTGCGTGCACGGCTGGAGTACTGGCGGGCCGCTCAGTAGGCTGCTGGATATGGCTGAGCCGCGACGGGAATTTGAGCGTGAGCTGGAGGCTATCGAGGCCAAGGTCATCGAACTGTTCGCCATGGTGGCCGAGGACCTGCCCGGGGCGACCCAGGCTCTCCTGACCGGTAACAGCGAGGTGATCAAGGCGCTGGCCGAGCGCGAGGAGGCCATCGACGCCCTGTACCCGGAGATCGAGGCCATGGCCAACCGGGAGATCCTGCTGCAGGCGCCCGTCGCTTCCGACCTGCGCTTCCTGCTCTCCGTGCTGCGGATCGTGCCCGAGCTTGAGCGCTCTCACGACCTCGTCATGCAGATCGCCGGCCGGGCCAACCACATTCTCAGCGAGGACCTCTCGCCGCGCTGCCGCGGGCTCATCGAGCGCATGGGGAACCTTGCCTCGGGCATGTGGCGCGAGGCGGTGGACTCCTGGTACGAGCGCGACCGTTCCGCCGCGGCCAAAATAAGCGAACGTGACGACGAGATGGACGAGCTTTACGCCAGCCTGATAGCCGAGCTTGCTTCCGGGCAGATGCCACTGCCGGTGACGATGGAGATGGTCCTGGTGGCGCGCTTCTATGAGCGTCTGGGGGACCACGCCGTGAACATCGCCCGCCGGGTCGTCTACCTCGCCGGATCCCAGGACCCCCCCTGACACGCCGGCCAAGGATGAGCGCCGGACCGAAGAATAAGCGTGGGCCAGATGCCTGATCTCCGGCTATGAGGCCTGGCGATTCCCGGGGATAACCACCACCGGGCAGAATGCGTGGTGCACGACCTGACTGCTCACCGAGCCCATCAGGAGCCGGGCGAAACCGCCGCCGCCGCGGGACCCCACGACCAGCATGTCGGCGTCACGCGAGGCCTTGACGAGCTCTTCCGCCGCATCTCCCATGCCCACGCTCACCGTGATCTCAGGCGCCTCGCCGATTTCGCCCGCGACCTTGTCCACGAATTCCTGGACTGCCATCCGCGCGAGCTCCGGGTCGAAGCTGTTCTCGGGGTAGCTGTGCACACCCCAGTAAATGCTGGTGGCCGGGCGGGCCGGGGGCGGGTGAATGGACATGACGGTCAGCGGGAGACGATGCTTCACCGCCTCGCGCATCGCCCAGCCAAGGGCATGGCGAGAATGGTCCGAGCCGTCCACCCCGACGATTATTCCGGCCATTTCAGCTCCTCAGAATCTCCATCCTGGCCCTATTCGTCCCATTACAGCATGGCCTGCCGGCCGGGCGAGGCGCAGGGCCGAGGGTCCCGGCGGCCACCGCGGGCCTGGACGCGGAACCATGGGCCGGACCTGGCGCGGGCCGAGCCCGGTGTGCGACGCTCGCGCTGTGCGCCCCACGCTGTTCGAGTTCGCCGGCGGCGAGCCCGCCTTCCTCGCCCTGGCCGTGCCGCGCTGGTCATGGGACGGCCTCCAGGCCGGGGCGCCCTCGCCGTGATGGGGCGCGGTGCGCGCCGTAGATGACGGGGCCAGCGGTGAGGACCTGGTGACGCTGGACACCCCGCGGCTGATCCTGCGCCAGTGGCAGCCCACCGACCTTGACCGCTACGTCAAGCTGTTCGCCGACCGGGAAGTCGCGCGCTATATCTTCCGCGGGCAGCCCGTCCGGAGGGAACAGGTCAGCGAGATGTCCGGGAACTACCTGCGGCAATGGCGCGACCTCGGACTGGGACGGCCGGCGGCGCTGGCCGGCTGATCCCGGGCACGCACCCGAGCAGCGTGCCGACGCCCTAACCGGTTCTGCGGTCCGCCGGCAAACCATTCAAAGTTTGTATACCGCCGGCCATTGCTGACCGCAAGTTCTCCTGCTTCGATGTAGGGCATGATGATCGCCCGCCCGGGAGTGGTGAGGGCGACGCTGTCGTCACGGTTAGGACCGGTGAGGCTGATCCGGCCTCCCGGGGAGCTGGGGCTGGGGACAGCGACTCCCCAGTGTCAGTCCGTTTCGGAGGCGGAAGGATGATGCCGTGAAGCGACCATTTATCGGAACCGCTGCATTCGCCGCATTCGTGGTGGTTGCTGGGTTCGCTCCGTCAGCGAGTGCGCAGACGCACTTAGTGGCGCAGCGGGGGGCGCACACACAGGGGGCGGCACTGCCACATGGCAGCGACCAGGACCCGCTCTGCTCGAGCCGCGCCTCGCTCTGTGCCGACACGTACGACAACCCGAATGGGTCGTACGTGGGGCACGATGAGCCTTCGATCCTCTACAAGTCCGGGATACCGGGATCGGGCAACGACGTCACGTACAACCTGACCCTGCCGAAAGACCCGAACGAGCAGCCCAACGCGAGCGGCGCCGGCGGCACCACCTGGAACTTCCAGCTACGGCCGACGTTCTGGTTCGGGCTCACCCTCTGCGACACCGAATCCGCGCCCGAGTTCACCAAGAAGTGCAAGCCTGACTCCGACCGCAACAACCTCGTCGGGACGAACCCGGCCGCGCCGGACTACATCGGGAAACACCCCGGGAACGCGTATATGGAGCTGCAGTTCTACGGCCCCGGGTATGTCCCGCAGTTCGAGGGCTTCGGCTGCGCAGCCAAGGTCTACTGCGCCGCGATGACCATCGACAGCCTGACGCAGGACCAGAACACCGGTATCGCGAACAACGCGGCCTGCGACAACTACATCCTCGGCGGCGTTGAGCCGATCAACTGGGCCTACATCACCAAGAGCGGCGTCTCCCAGGCCCCGGCGAACCCGCTGTTCACTGGTACCTTCTCGGCGCCGAACCTCTCAGCGGTCACCCCGGACTACACCAAGGACCTGCTGATGAAGCCGGGCGACCGCATCCGCATCCACATGCACGACACCCCGGCCGGCTTCCGGATCGACCTCAGCGATCTCACCAGCGGCCAGCACGGCTCGATGACGGCGTCGGCGGCCAACGGGTTCGGGCACATCCTGTACCAGCCCACCTCATCGACCTGCAGCATGGCGCCGTACGCGTTCCACCCCGAGTACAGCACCGCGAACCCGCGGGGGAACACATGGTCGGCGCACACCTACAACGTGGCTTTCTCCGACGAGATCGGCCACTTCGAGAACTGCCTTCAGATCGACGCCAACTTCAACTGTTCGGTGCCGGGCGCGCAGGACTCGGGTGCGCTGGACCCGGATGACGATAACAACTTCTGTGTGCCGGGGACGGATTCCACGCTCGTCAAGATCAACGGCTGCTTCTCAGCGGACGGCGACTGGGACGGCCAGTCGTACCAGAAGGATTGGCCCGGGACCAGCCCCAATCCCGTCCAGGACCAGAAGTTGCACCCCACCCCCGTCATGTTCACCAGCCCGCTGACCGATCACGGGACAAAGAACTATTCGACCATCGCCTTCGAGGCCGACCTGCCCAGGATCGAGGCATCGGGCTCACAGGACAACCCGCCGTTCTGCGACAGGACCACCGGGGCGAATTGTGTTAACCCGCCGAACGGTGCGGCGTTCTACCCGTTCTACTCCACGACGGAAGCCAACGGCACGTGCGCATGGCAGGAAGGTGGCAACTTCATCCCCGGGACCATTAACAATTTCGGGGGGAGCTCCACCAGCGAGTACGGCTCGCTGCTGCAGACGGTCTACCCGGCCGCGGGCAACACGACCGTGCTGCGCTACAACAACTTCAACAGCGGTGATATACGGAATCCCTGCCCGGTGAAGGGCGCCGGCTAGGGGCTCAAGATTGCTAAACGCGGAGGGGCGGCCTGGCGGCCGCCCCTCTGGCGTGTCCGCCCCGGCCAGGACTCGCCTGCCGGGATGCGGCCGGAGAGGACACACTGGGCTGATGAGGGTCGTGGTGACCCGAATCGAATGGGATGGCACCATGCGGCGCCGGCTGGTGGACACCGCCGGGCGTAGCGACGCGTCCCAGTGGGAGGGGCTGGTCGCGCGCGCCCTGGCCATCCGGCCGCTCTACCGGCCGGTCCCGGAGGGCCCGCTCTACCACGTCCAGGTCAATGAGTGGGCCGTTCTGGTCGCCGAGGATGACCTGTCCGGGCCGCTGTCTGACCTGGTGACGGCCGTGCTCGCCATGGGTGAGACACGGTTATGGCCGGTGCGGCAGCGGCCGTGGCTGGCGCGGATGGCTGAAAAAGGACAAACTAGGCGGATGAGGCTTGAGGTGACCCGGATAGCGCAAGATGGGGACATCCGCCGCCGGATGCTCGACACCACCGGGCGCGTGGACGCCGGGCGCTGGGAGAACCTTGTCGCCCAGGCCCCGGCCGCCCCGCCTCCCTACCGGGCGGAGCCGGGCGCCACCGTCTACCAGATCAGCGTGGGCGAGCGGACCCTCATGGTCACCCAGGCCGAGCTCACCGGAGGGCTGCGGGACCTGGCGATGGCGGTGCTGGCCGAGGGCGAGGAGCTCTAGCCGGCCGGGTGCCATCTCTGGTCGTGCCGCTGGTGCTCCCCGGTCAGCCCGTTACGGAAGAACTCCTGGTAATAGCCTTCCTCCACGTGGTGGGCCTGGAGCCACACCCCTGGCACATGCAGGGTGTCGCAGTGCGCGGGGAACCGGCCGTGGGTCTGGAAGATGTAGGTGCAGACGTCGCGCGCACAGGCGATCACGTCCGCCGAGTAGTTGCTGGCCTGCCGGAGGTACTGGGCACCGAACTCGCCGCGGTAGATGCGCGCGAACAGGCTCTCATCGGCGTAGATGCCCCGCGGCCCGAACTTCTCGGCCACCACCGCGTCCACGGCGTCGGCCATCGTGGGGTAGTTCGGCGGGCACATCGCCTTGATCAGGTACTCGCCCTGGTGCCGCAGGCCGGTCGTGGTCGCCCGCAGGTTGGCGTACCACGGCAGGGGCACCTGCCAGCGCACGATGTCGGCCAGCCTCCACTTGGGCGTGCTCCAGTCGAAACCGAGCATCGCGCCGTACGTGGCGCGGAACTTCGGGTCTCCGAGCAGGATCGGCGGCGCCAGCGAGGCGTGGATCCACGCGCCCAGCCCCATCGCGTCGGCGGTGAGCATGATGTTCTGCAGCAGCAGGTCGGCCTCGATCTGGGTGCGCATCGACCAGATGGCGCCGAGCGGCAGCTTGATGTCGTTGTTCAGGAACCCCGACCGGATCCATTTCTTCACCCCGGCCGGCCGGTAGAAGTTCCGGTCGTCGACGATCACCGGCCTGGCCCCTTCCGGCTGGGTGAGCAGGTACATCATCCCGTTGATGTACTGCCGGGACAGGTCCACGACCGGGAACAGGATGGTGGTCCCGGGCAGGTTGGACAGGAACCGGTTGGAGTCGAGGTAGGCGGGGAAGTCCCGGTTCCCGCCCGGCACGTCGATGCGGTGGTCGAGCAGCCGCACCTTCGCCTCGGCGGCGCGCGCGAGCAGGGTCTCGGGATCGAACACCGACGCCGTCGCGTCCCCGGACGGGGGCAGCTTGCGCAGGAAATAGGTGCCGGTGTCGTTGATCATGAAGAAGTAGGTGCCCTGCGCGTTGTCGGGGCTGCCCGCGGTCCGGCCGGCCATGTTCAGGTTCGGCTTGGCCATGATCGGCTTGTGATCCCGCGGGTCGGAGAACGGGCGGTCCGGCATGGTGAGGCCCGTGCATCCCGTCAGCGAGATGAGCACCGCCTCCTCCAGCTCCGTCAGCGGGGTGCGCGGCTCGGACGATGTCCAGCTCATCGAGCCGGCCTCGATGGAGCTGCCCCGGCTCACCCGGTGCGTGCGGCGGTGCCAGATCGACGTCAGCAGCGGCCGCTCCGTGAGAGCGTCGAGCCCGGCATGGCCCAGCTTGGTCGTCATGTTGGTCATCGTGCTGCCCTTCCCGCGGCGCCCCCGGGGCCGGCATCCGGCCCGGCTGTCCACGCAATGACCGGCCGCCACGGCACGAACGCGCTCGCCGACCGGGGCAGGACGGCCGCGAGATCCGGGCAGTGGCGCAGGACGACGCTGGTCATGCCGTTGTTCGCGATCCAGTCCATACCGAATTGGGAGTAGATCTCCGGGCGGAAGTCGACGGTGAGGAAACGGTCGCTCTGCAGCCGCCGGGAGGCCATCAGGATGAAGATGCGGAAGGCGGTGTCCGAGAACCCGAACCCCGGCGGGGGAGTCTCCGCGAACAGGCCCACCATGGTGTCGACCTCGTCGACGCTGCGGTAGATCTCCTTCATCCGGCTGACCGACTCCTGGTTGTCGCAGAGCTCTTCCCAGCTCCTGACCCGCGGTTTGTGCAGCCCGGCCCGGAAGTCGTTGTAGCGGGGCACCCCGCGGCGGCGGGTGCGCACCAGGTCCACCACCGACAGGTCGATCAGCTCGCCGTTGCGCTCCAACTTCTGCAGCGAGCGGGGGTAGTTGTGCAGGGTGATCGCGCCGGGGTAGGACAGGCCAAAGGAGTACAGCGTGTTCTCCAGGCCGAAGGCCCGCAGTTCCTGGTCGGCCATGGCCCCCTGGATGTCCGGGAACCCGCGGTGGCCGAGGGCCGCCCCGGTCCGGTGGTCGGCGAACCGGTAGTCGTCGGGCAGCAGCGGGTGCATCCGGTAGACCGTGACGAAGTCCTCGGTCAGGGAGTACGGCACGCCGTTGTGGTCCGGCGTGGTCTTCGGGATGCCCATGCTGGCGTGGCTGTCGATCAGCCAGGTGCCCAGCCGGGTGAGCCAGTCGTTGGCCGGCGGGCCGTTCCAGTTGGTCTTGAGGCCGATGTCGATGACCTCGGTCCCCAGGATCGCCGGCGTCCACTCCACCGTGTGGATCTTGGCGATCAGCGCGGAGACGATCAGGCGCGCCGTCTGGTAGACGCGCTCGTCGTCCCAGTGGTGGTAGTGGGCCCGGAGCTCGTCGCAGAGCAGGTTGTGCTCGCGGGCGAACAGCGTGTGCAGGCTGCCGAGCCCCAGCCACCAGCTCTGGTTGAAGCCGGTGATCTCGATCCCGCTCGCGTCGTCGGGCAGGTATCCGTCCGGGGTGAGCCGCAGCTTCGCGCCCTCGCGGAGCTGGCCGCTCTTGGCGGCGTCGGCGCCGTACACCTCGGACCCGTCCCACCAGGGTGTGGTGTCGTTCGGGAACACGGGGCTCATCCGGTTGGGCCGATGGTCGGGGAACGGGACGTTCCCGGCGATCCGCATCTCGTGCTCCAGCGGGCCGCCCGGGGTGTTCGACCACTTCATGCCCGCCGGCAGCGGCACCCGGACGTCGGCCTGGCCGAGCGGGTAGCGGGCGTGGCTGACCCAGTCGTGCACCTGGAACTGGATCCACGCGGCGGCGAGCAGGTTCAGCGAGCGGGCCGGCAGGAACTGCTCGCGGTGCAGCAGCTGCTGGCTGACGGTGACCGGGTTGGGCTCGTCGAACAGCTCCGGCCGGACATCGGGCCGCAGGTTCCGGCCGAACGCCGATCCCACCGCGCCCATCCCGGGCGCGGACAGGTCGTTGCTGGTCCCGTCGAACGTCCTCGTTACCCGGGCCTGCTCGCCGGGCGGGGCGGGCGGCACCGGCCTGGCGGCCGGCGGGGCCTCCCGGAGCTCGCTGTCGAACAGGTTCCGCGCCCGCAGCACGTACCTGAAGGCCTCGACGTTGAGCAGGCCGAGGCGGACCGGGAGCCGGTACCACGGCACGTACCGGTTGACGCGGCCGAACACCGCGCGGGCCGCCGCGCCGAGCACCACGTTCCGTACCGGCGGCTGGGTCTGCCATCGGTAGCCGAGCCGCTGTGCCGACCCGGCGTCGTAGACCGCCTTGCGGGCCCGGTTCAGGTTGCCGAGCGGCCGGAACTCGTCGGTGGTGTTCCACGGGTTGAACGCCATCGTGTCGATGAGCTGAGCCTGCGCCAGCGCGTCGACCGTGCTCAGGTCCCCGCGGGCGAGGGTCAGCACCGCCACCGGCTCGGCGGGGGAGACCCGCTCCTTCCACGCGACGGCGGTGTCCTCGATCGGAGTGGAGGCCTCGCCGACGTACCGCTGGATGCACAGCTCGAAGCGGACATCACCCCGGGCCAGCCGGCGGGCGGCCTCGGTCGAGAGGTAGTCCGGGTCGTCGGCCGGCGGACGCGGGGCCGGCACCGTATCCGGCGCCGGCCGGAGCAGGTAGCGCACCGCCAGGGTCGGCCCCCACCGGGCCGCGCCGCGACTCCAGTACGTCTCCGTGGCCACGCTGCTCACCGTGCGCCCGCGTGCCGTCAGGACGTTCCTCAGCATCCGCACGGTTTCGCGCGGGCCGAACAGCCGGATCAGCCGGAGGATCCCCAGCAGCTGTGAGAGCCGGCCGCCGGCGGTCGCCTGGGCGAACTCGACGAACTGGCGGGCGTTGCGCGCGTGGGAGACCGGGAAGTTGGTCATCAGCAGGTCGTGAGATTCCTCCGGAGATACCTGGACCCGCAGCGCCACGCCGCGCAGGTCCGGCTTGTTGTCGGGCTGGCCGGTGCCGTCCGCGTTGGAGAACCGGACAATCGCCGGGTAGGTCCGGCCGGGCTGCGCGAAGCCCGCCCTCAGGTCGTGGGGGAGGTCGAGGAAGGTCAGCTCGGCCCGGTCCGTGGCGAGGGTGGATTTGGCGTGGAACGCGCGGTCGACCCGGTGCGGGACCCCGTGCGCGCTGGCCGTCTTCGCGTTCTTCAGCTGGACGAGCATGATGTCGCGGGCCAGCTTGTCGAACTCGGCGCGCTCGGCCTCGGGGCTGCCCCCGGCCATGGTCTCCTTCCATGGTCCCTGCATGCTGCCCTCCCTGGCGGCGGTGCCGCGCACCTGGCTGTGCGCGGCGCGGTGGAAGTGCCCGGTCACCGGGACCGGAGCCGGGCCTCGATCGCCGCGGCGAGCCCGGCGATCACGCCGTCGGGAGACGGGCTGTAGTGCGGCACCGCCCAGCGGGTGATCTTGGCATCGATGACTGCCGGCCGGCCCGAGGCGAGCGCGGCACCGAACGCCTCCTCGAAGTCTTCGAGCGTGTCCACCCGGTAGCCGTCCGCCCCGCAGGCGCGGGCATACGCGGCGAAGTCCGGGTTGTCGAACTCGACCAGGCCGGTCTCGTGGTAGGCCTCCAGCTGATAGAGCTTGATGAGCTTGAATTCCCCGTCGTTGAATACGATCCAGATAACGGGGATCTGATACTGGACCGCGGTCATCAATTCGAAGCCGGACAGCAGATAGCAGCCGTCTCCGCAGCCGACGACGACCGTGCGCCCGGGATGGGCGACCTTCAGCCCCAGGGCGCCGTTCACGTGCCCGGCCATCGGCCCGAACTCACCCGCCTTGCGGAAGTTCTGCCCGTCCTCGAGCTCCACGTAGTAGCCGAGCCAGGCCAGGTGGGCACCGGCGTCGGCGAGCAGCACGGCGCCGGGAGGCAGCATCTTCCCGATCGACTGGGCCATCCGGCCCGGGTGGATCAGGCCGGTCAGCCTGGTCACGTCGAGGGGGATGTGCCGGAATTCGTAGTCCTGGCCGTCGACGTGAGCCGTCTTGACCTCGCCCACCTTCGCCTCCAGCGCGTCGATCAGCGCCGCGACCGCGGGCCGCGCGTCCGAGACCAGCGCATAGTCGGCGGGGTAGACGTCCTTCAGCTTGCCGATCTCGGTTTCCGAGATGTTGATGCGGATGTGCACCTTGCCGTCGAACAGGCCGTCGTGGTAGTCGAACGTGGCGTGCTGGTTCAGCGCGTTCCCGATGCCCAGGACGACTCTTGCCTCGCGGAAGGCCTTCCAGGCGCTGGCATGGCCGCTGTCGCCGAAGACGCCGACGCACAGTGGGTGCCCCTCGGGCACGATGCCCTTGCCGTCCAGGGTGGTGAGCAGCGGGATCTGGAACCGCTCGATGAGGCGCCTGACCTGATCGCCGGCCCCGCTGCGGATGGCGCCGAACCCGGCCAGCGCGACGATCGGCTCGCCCGCCTCGATCGCATCGGCCAGAACGGCAGCGATCTCCTCGACCCGGTCGGGGTCGGGCCGGACCGGCGTCACGTCGAGCCGGATGTCGCGGTAGTTCTCAACCTCGACGCCATGGTGGGTGAGGTTCTCCGGCACGTGGATGTGCACCGGGCCCGGGCGCCCGGCAAAGGCCAGGTTGACCGCGTCCTCGAGCACGTCGCACGTGTCGGCGATGTCGGTGAGCAGGTACGACTTCTTGGTGGTGGCCGCGAACATGGCGTGTGAGTCCGGCGTCCGGTTCATCCCGGATGTCTCGTTGAGAGATCCCCGTCCCCGCCAGTCCAGCGACGCGTAGCCCGAGATCGCCAGCACCGGGTATGAGTCCGACATCGCGACGGCGAGCCCCGAGAACAGGTTGAACGCCCCGGGCCCGGCCGTCGCGAAACACACCCCCAGCCGGTCGGTGTACATCGCGTAGCCGCAGGCCATGAACGACGCGGCCTGCTCGTGCCGGGCGATCACCGGGCGGATCTGCTCCGAGTGCTTCAAGGCGATCATCAGGCCGGCGGCGTTCTCCCCGGCGCCGCCGAACGCGGCAGTGACCCCGATGCTCTCGAGCCCTTTAACAATGGCCTCATAAACCTTCATGTGTCTCTCCTGAACCAGGCTGCACCGGCACTGAGCCCGGCCGGGCAGGGAGTACCGCCGCTAGCGAGGCCCGCGCTGGGCCGCCCGCCGGGAGGCCGCCGGGGCGACCGGCACCGCGACCGGTGGGGGCGCCCATGTGAGCTTGGGTTGGCAGTTTCTGGCCGCGTCCCGGACCGTGGCCGTGCCGAGCTGCCGGTAGGCCTCGAACTCCGGTGCGTCGTACAGCTGCTCGAGCGTGCTGTCGCCGGGGAAGGTGGCATGGCTCTTGGCGTAGGCCAGGAGATTGTGCGCGACGAGCGCACGCGAGGAGGCGATATAGCCGCCTCCCGACACCCCCAGGATCCATCTGACCTTCGCCAGCAGGCCGATCCTGTCCAGGCGCTGCGGCGCCCCCAGGCAGTAGGCGGCAGAACGGATCCCGCCCCCCGAGCAGCAGATGGCCAGTCGCCCGCGGCCGGTGCCGGCGTACCCCCGTCAGCGGCCTGGCCTTGGCTGGACACGGCCCGCGCCCGCATGCCGGGCGCATGATCGTTTATTACCGGCGATTTCATGCCCTCGCCCCCCCGTTGGGTCCGGAAGGCGATCCACGTAACTCTGGATGCGCCGACCGGGCACCTGAACGCATGGTCCGCGGGCCCGGATGCCTGTGTCAACCGATTAAAAGCCCGCGGCCGGGTTAGCTACCCGTAGCCGGCCCCCGGCAGTTCGTGGCCGGGGACGATGTCGACCGGCGCATCACAGCGGGGTGAGGACCATGAGGATCTCGTCGCGGTCGTCGCCGGGCGCGATGCGCAGCGCCCCGGGCCAGCTGCCGACCACCTGCCAGCCCAGCCGGCGGTAGAAGCGCTCAAGGCCGGTGCCGCCCCGCAGCGCCAGGTGAAGCTGCTCAAGACCCATCTCCTCGCGGGCGACGCGCCTGGCCTGCGTCATCAGGGTGCTGCCGATGCCCAGACCCTGGAAAGCGGGGTGCGTCTGCAGACGGTTGACGGTTCCCCAGTGCGCCACCAGCGGGCTCAGCCCACGCTGGATGTTGAGCCAGCCCGCCAGGACACCGTCGGCCACTGCCAGCAGGAGCCTGCTGCGCTGTGGGTCCAGGCCAGCGATCAGCTCGGCGGCCACCGGTGACACCTGCGAGCTGTCCGCCGGCGGGAGGAACCCCACCGCCCCGCCGGCGTTGCTGACCGCCACCCAGCAGTCGATCAGTTCTCTTCTCAGCCCGGCGCTGATCTCGCCGGGATGGGCACACTGACGCACCTGCAGGAGACCATGACCGCCCACGCGAGAATCATCCCAGGATGCCCGGACAGCGTCCGTCCCGCGGCCGCCGTCAGCCCGTCATCATTGGCGGCGCGGCGTGCAGGCCCGGGGCCAGCCAGGGGAGCCAGATCGTGGCCACCGCGAGGGCCAGCGCCGCGGCACCCGCGAGCCGGCCGGCCAGCGGGCCCCAGCGCCAGACCTTCTCGGTCAGCACCAGCGCGGCCAGGCCGACCATCGCCGCCACGTTCATCACGCCCACCGCGATCAGGATCACCATCAGGGCCCAGCAGCAGCCCAGGCAGTACCCGCCGTGGTGGACGCCGACCCGCAGGTCGCGCGACCGGCCCCGGTAGGAGCCGTAGTGCAGGAGCAGCCCGAGCGGGGAGCGGCAGTGCGCCAGGCAGCGGTCCTTCAGCGGGCTCAGCTGGTACAGCCCGGCGACGGCGAAGACCGCCACGGCGAGGATGTGCGCCACGCTGGGATGCATCCCGGTCAGCCGGCCGGTGAGCCAGGCCAGCCCGAAGGCGGGCAGGCCCGCCGCCGCCCAGACGGCGAGATACCCCACCACCAGCCCGGCGATCCTCGCCGCCCGCCTGCCCTGGATGGTCCTGGCGTACAGCGAGGCCGTGGGCGTCACTGAGGGCAGCATCATGGCCGTCATCATCAGCGTCCATACCGCCACGAACGCGGCCAGGCCCAGCCCCATCGTGCCCGTCATCCCGGCCATCCCGCGGGCCAGGGCAATGGTCGCGGCCCAGGCGCCGGCCGCCACGATCAGCAGGAACGCGACCTCGCGGGTGGCCAGGCCGGGCCGTGGCCGGGCCAGCCCGGACGAGCCGCTCACCCGGCCCAGGAGAACGGCGCGGAAAAGCCGCTCTGCCCCTCGCGCCCCCAGTCGATCCCGAACGTCGACAGGCGCGCGGCCCGGGCCGGGGCGACGGTCAGCGTGGTGTTCGACGGATGGAACACGTTCGTCAGCTGAACTGGATCATGGCCCTCGATGGCGACGAAGTCCTCGACGCCAACGTCGACGCCGTCGCCGATCCGGACATGATGGCCGCGCCCATCATCGCGGTAGCTGATGGGTACCTTCTCCACCCCCAGCATCTCGCCGATGAGCGGGCCGAGTATCGCGGGCGGACCGCCCAGCTGGCCGCCCAGGACCGCGCCGAGCCGTTCGGCCTGGCCGTCCGCTGCCGCGTCATCCAGGTAGACGCCCACCCGCCAGTTGCCCTCGCTCATCACCGGCGGCGTGTCCAGGAACAGGGCAAAGTTCAGGCCGCTGACGTCAACGCCGTCAATCTCGCCCGCCTCCACGTGATAGGCCAGCAGTGCCCGGCACCGGTTCAGCGTTGCCGTCGCCGTCAGCGCCGACCAGATACACGGGCAGACCGCATCGCACGAGCACGATTCGAAATACG
>WNFX01001209.1_pt1 | contig 26597 bp, 21 predicted proteins | sample 5400111 | NCBI WGS metagenome assembly WNFX01 (sample SAMN13153363, study PRJNA577476) | soil metagenome | isolation source: 40 cm soil or saprolite under grassland replicate 1 | place: USA:California | collected 2016-06-15
CAGGTCCTTGAGCAGGTTGGACATCGTCTGCGCGCTGGACAGCGCGGCGACCCCGTGCTCGGGATCGCCCACGATGGCGTTCAGCGCAGCGCGAGCCTCCGCTGCGTGCTCCCACGACATGTCGGCCATCCGATTTCCCTCTCCGCCAACCTCCGATGCTGACCGCCCGAGACCAGCGAAAAATAGTGCGCATCGGACTCGCAGCGCCGTAGGCGAGTCGTTACGTGAACGTAGACGTGGCAGGGCGAGCAACGGTTGCGATCCCTCCGAGGCGGCTTAACCGGGCGAGCCAGGCGCAGCCGCCCGGTCGCGGGTCAGTCGCGCCAGCGCCTCCTTCAGTACCTCCCGCCGCTTGCAGAAGGCGAACCGCACCTGGGTCAGCCCGGCGTCCCTGTTGTCGTAGAACACCTCGCTGGGAATCGCCACCACGCCCGCCGAGTGCGGCAGCTTGCGGCAGAACTCCAGGCCGCTCGTCTCGCCGAACGGCTTGATGTCCGTCGTGATGAAATAGGTACCGGCCGGCGGATAGACCTCGAACCCTGCCTTGGCCAGCCCGGTGCACATCAGGTCACGCTTGGACAGCAGCTCTTCGACGACGCCCAGGTAATAGTCGTCGGGCAGCGGCAGTGCCTGCGCTATCGCGTACTGGAACGGCCCGCCGCTGACGAAGGTGAGGAACTGCTTGACGGCGCGCACCGCCGCCACAAGCTCAGGCGTCCCGGTGACCCAGCCGATCTTCCAGCCGGTGAACGAGAACGTCTTGGCTGCCGAGCTGATCGACACTGTGCGCTCGGCCATCCCGGGCAGCGAGCCGATCGGGACATGCTCGCCGGTGAACACCATGTGCTCGTACACCTCGTCGGAGATCACCAGCAGGCCGTGCGCGCAGGCGAGTTCGGCGATCGCCGTTAGCTCGGCGCGGGTGAACACCGCCCCGGTCGGGTTATGCGGCGAGTTCAGCAGTATCAGCCTGGTGCGGGCGGTGATCGCGGCACGCACCGCATCGATGTCCGGGCGGAAACCTGGCGGGCGCAGCGTCACAGGCACCCGGATGCCGCCGGCCATGGCGATGCATGCCGCGTACGAGTCGTAGTACGGCTCGAACGCGATGACCTCGTCGCCGGGCTCAGCCAGCGCAAGCAGCGCCGCCGCGATGGCCTCTGTGGCGCCGGCGGTGACCAGCACTTCGGTATCCGGGTCGACGGTCAGGCCGTACCAGCGGGCCTGGTGGTCGGCGATGGCCTGGCGCAGCTCAGGTATCCCAGCCCCTGGCGGGTACTGGTTGCCGCGCCCGGCCAGAATCGCGTCGGCCGCCGCGCGAGCGATCTGCGCTGGCCCATCGGTATCGGGAAAGCCCTGGCCAAGGTTGACCGAGCCGGTGGCCACCGCAAGCTCCGACATCTCGGCGAAGATCGTGGTGCCCATCCCGGCCAGCCTGCGGTTCAGCAACGGTCGGTTCATGCCGCTATGACATCACGCCCGGCACCAGCGCGGCCAACTGCGGCCTCCAGGGCCCACTCAATCAACTCAGGCAAGGTCGCACTACACCAACTTCAACCGCTTCTTACCATCCAGGCCGAGGTACCACCAACTGGCAATCCCGCCGGCGGCAAAGCGCACAATGCCCTGATCCACCTGATCGTCACTGGTCCCAGGTCCGCTGTACCGCAAGACGCAGTAGTCGGGAATACCCAGAATACCCCGGTCCGCAAACTGGTACCGCACCCGATACCCCGCTACCTCGTCCCAACCGCTCAACGAGGCTTTGGCATCAGCCGCAAGCCAACGTTGTTTTTCCGTAAAATAGCTCAAAAATACAGCCATATGTCCCTTGAGCGCCGCAATCCGTTTCTCACGGGTCAGTGCACTCCACTGGCCAAAAATCTTGCCGATCGGCACTGCCAAAGCCTCAGTCGCGACCACAGCGCTACCACCGCTAACCATGCCCAGCGCCGCCTTGACGGTCTTCCCGGCCAGGTTAAACCCCAGCTTGCGCAGCTCATAGGTATCCTTGCGGTACCGGCCGGCCATGGCCAGCATGTGCCGGGCCATAAACGACTTTGCCGTCGTCTCTGTGTCCCATGGGTTCAGCCGGTACCAGCCTCCGAACTGGGCCTGGCGCACCCACCACCAAGTAGCAGCCTGGCCATCCCTGATCACCAGATGGCTAAAGTCAAAGCTAACCCGCAATCCCCAGCCCAGCGTCCGAAAGGACCGCAGCGTGGTAGGTTCACCGCACGGATTGCAATAGATGACATCCACCCGCTTCTTGTCGCCACCGCGCCCGTATACAATAACGCCGTCGTAGTAGTCAAAACTGATCGGAACCACCGGCCCCTTGCCAGCGTTTGTCTTCGCCCGATACAGCAGGTTTCCCTCCTGAGAACGCACGAAATCACGAAGCAACCCGACCAAGGCGTCGCCAACTGGATCGTAATGCATCGTCATTTCGGTCCATCCTCTTAAATGGTTAACACCCGTTAACAATGCCGTTATAATCTGACTTGTGACATGCGCGGCGTACGTAGCGCGTGCGGCTGCGGGCAACCACGGTGCTAATGCCTCCAATCAGATAACCGTGATAATCCGGGCATGCAGAGCAAATATTCGATAGCTGAACAGTTCAACCCGCCCGCGCGTAGTCCACGATTGACACGAGTCTAAACGCGTGCTCACTGTCCAGACCTGATATAAAGCTTCCGGGACCGGCGGCCTGCGAAAGCCGGCGGGAGCACGGACAGCATCAATGATAACTCTGGGCCGCGTCGAGGGAATAAAGTCGGGGGAGCCATGAGTTCAAGTATTGCGAGGGTTGCTGGATTACGGGGCGGGCAGTCACAGCGGGAGTCATCGGCGCTTCGCTCGCGTTAGCCGATGTGCAATCGTCGGCCTGGGTGCCACTGATCCTGTTCATCGCGCTGGCACAGACCGTTGCCGTCACCACGCTGACCCACGGGCGCCGAACTGCTCGGCAAGGTGGTCGTGGGCGGGGCGGCGGCGCTGGCCCTCAATGCCGGAGTCGCCGCGGGAATGCTCGCCGCAGGATCGTGGTCACCGCGGGCCGGCGTGGCGGCCGTCGCCATCAGGATGCTGCTCGCACAATCCGGCTCGTGCCGGCCGAGGCACGGCGCACTCGGCATAACACCGGTCCCTGGCACCCGACGGCATCGTCTGAATCGGCAAACTGGCAGTGCGTCGGGCATTGCCAGAATAGGTAATTTTCTCAGGGGCCGCCTGGACTGTCGGCCTGTCAGGCCAGACGACGCGGGCTTCAGCCACGGATGCCTGGATCGCCTCGGTAGCCAGCCGCGCCCAGAAGGACCGGCCGGGTCCCCCCCGGACCGGCCGGGTCCCCCACCGGGGCGGGCCGCGTCGGCCCGGCCGCCCCGGAGGGCGGGGATCCCCCCGCCCGGCCGGGCGCTCCCGCCCGCCGGGCGTCCCCGCCCGGCCGGGCGCTCCCGCCCGCCGGATCCCATGGCCCGCCGGACCTCAGACCCCGGATGGCTCCCTATCCTTGGATGATGCGCGCATGGGGGGTCCACGACCCCGGTCCGATGGCCACCGGGCCGCTTCACCTCGACGACCGGCCGGTGCCGAGCCCTGGACCTGGCGAGCTGCTGATCCGGGTGTTGTGCTGCGGAGTCTGCCGCACGGACCTGCACCTGGCCGAGGGCGACCTGGCGCCGCGCAGGCCGGGCGTTACCCCTGGGCATGAGGTGGTCGGCGAGGTGGTGCAGGCCGCGCCTGGCGCGGTCAGGTTCGGCCAAGGGGACCGGGTCGGCGTGGCCTGGCTGGCAGGGACCGACGGTTCATGCCGGTACTGCAGGCGGGGGGATGAGAACCTGTGCCCGCGCTCTATCTACACCGGCTGGGACCGCGACGGCGGTTACGCAGAGTACATTGTGGCGGCCGACGGGTACGTGCACCCGCTGCCTTCCGGTTTCAACGATGCCGAGCTCGCGCCGTTGCTGTGCGCCGGCATCATCGGCTACCGGGCACTGCGCCTGGCCGATCTGCCGCCAGGCGGCACGCTGGGAATCTGGGGATTCGGCGGATCCGCGCACCTGGCAGCGCAGGTCGCGATGGCCGGCGGCGCCGCCGTGCACGTCTTCACCAGGGCGCCAGCCGCGCGTGAGCTGGCTCGCGAGCTGGGCGTGGCGTCCGCCCAGGACTCCTTCGACGCCGCGCCTGAACCGCTCGATTCCGCGATCATCTTCGCCCCGGCTGGCGAGCTCGTCCCGGCCGCGCTGCGTGCTCTGGACCGGGGCGGAACGCTGGCCATCGCCGGCATCTACCTGTCCGATATCCCGGTGCTGAGCTACCCGGCGGACCTCTTCCAGGAACGCCGGCTGCGCAGCGTGACCGCCAACACCCGGGGGGACGCCGAAGAGTTTCTCCGCCTGGCTGAGCGGCTGCGGCTGCGGGTCAGCGTCACCACCTATCCGCTCGACCGGGCCGACCAGGCGCTGGCTGACCTCGCCGCCGACCGGATCACTGGCGCCGCCGTGCTGACCGTCGCCGGGTGAGGCCGGCCGCAGGAGGCGCTGGCCCGCCGCAGGAGGTGCTGGCTCGCTGCAGGAGGTGCTGGCCGGAGGCGGCTGGTCAGGCTCGCCGCAGGCCGTGCTGGCGGCTGCCCGGCCGACCGCGGCTGGTCAGGCCGGCGGGGCGACGCCAGCGCCGAGTTCGGCTGGTAGTCCGGCCGGCTGGCCCGCCACCAGCGCCCGCCGCTCGCGCAGCAGCTTGCGCACCGCGGCCCGGTGCACGGGCGCCCGGCTGACCGGGCCCCGGCTGACCCGGCACCTGGCCAGCTCGCCGGCCAGGATCGCCGCCCAGAACAGCCAGGTCGGCCAGCGGCCGTGTCGCATGCCGTACAGCCTGATCCGGTTGGCGCATTGCAGCGACCACAGCTCGGGCCTGATCCCTGACTCACCGCCCAGATGCGTGACGTTCACGTCGGCGAAGGCCAGCGCGAAGCCTTCGTCCGCCGCGCGCAGCTCGAATTCGGTCTCCTCTGAATAGAGGAAGAACGTCTCGTTCAGCGGGCCGACCTGCTTCAGGCAGGTGCGGCTGATCATGGTCGCGGCGCCTGTTGCCCAGCTGGCCCTGGTCTGGCTGGAGTAGCTGGCCGGCCGCCCGATGAGCTCGCTCAGCCCGAGCCGGCCCGCGAGGCTGCCGCCAAGCAGCGCCTCGCTCCAGGCCCGCGGCAGCGACGGCGGCCTGCGCAGCGAGGAGAACGGCAGCCCGGTGCCGCGGAACAGTCTCGGTACCGCGATCCCGGCGCCTGGCCGGTCGAGCGCAGCGAGCAGCGGGCGCACGCAGCCCGGGCTCAGCCGCACCGTGGGGCTGAGCAGCAGTACCGCGTCCGTGGAAGGGTCGGCGTCGATGACGGCGTTGGCCGCTGCGGCGAACCCCAGGTTGGCGCGGAGCTGGACGATATCGGCGGCGGGCGCCAGGCGCCTGACCACCTCGAGCGTGGCATCGGTGGAGGCGCCGTCGGCCACCACGACCCGGACGCCGGCCACCCCAGCCAGGGCCGCCGGGAGCGAGCTGAGCAGGTCAGGGATGGTTGGCTCGCTGTTGTAAGCGAGTATCCCCACGGTCAGGCTCATTGGCCGGCCAGCCGGGCGAGCGCACGCAGCGCCGCCGTGAACACCTCGGCCGGCGGTGTCACCAGGCCGGCGCCGACCTGGCCGGTGCCCGGCACCTTGCCCGCCATGCCGGTGTTGATCTGCGGCAGGATGCCGGTCCGCACGACCAGCGTGGCGTCGATCCCGGCCGGCGTGCCGCGGAACTCCAGCGCCGGGATGCCGAACGCCGGATGCTCGGCCAGCGTGATCTCGTACATCCGCCTGGTGGTGCCGAGCGCGAACGCGGCTGTGCCGCCCACCAGCCGGACGATCGCCGGTGCGGCTGCCATCGCGAAGCCGCCAAGCCCAGCCGTCTCAGTGATCGCGGAGTCACCGATGTCAGGGCTGGCGTCCGCCGGGCCGTAGCCACCGAGGAACAGTCCCTCGGGTACCAGCGCCGGCGCGGTGAACCACTGGCTGCCGGTGCCGGAGACCTGGATACCGAAGTCTGTGCCGTTGCGTGCCATGGCGACCACCATCGTTGAGCCGCCGATGTCGCGCGCCGCGTCCATCGCCAGCTTGCAGGCAGGCATCGCCAGGTTGAGGAAGAAGTGGTCGTTGCCGCCGATGAACCGGGCCGCCGCGGCCACGTCGGCGGCGGCGAATCCGGACTCGGCCATCGACGGCAGCAGGTCCCTGAGCAGCATCAGGGTGCCAGCTCGGTTCCTGTTGTGCGCCTCGTCGCCCATCTGCACCATCTGCGCGAGCACCGCGGTCACGTCCACCGGGCCTTGCCGCCGGATCGCCGCCTGCAGCAGCGGGCCGAGCACCGAGGACATCCAGGTCAGCCGCTCGATCACCTCGGCCGAGTAAGCGCCGTAGCGCAGCACCTTGCCCAGGCCCTCGTTGAGCGAGCAGTACGCGCGCCGCCCTGTCGCCGGATCTTCCAGCACGAAAACCCACATCGACCGCGACACCACGCCTGCCATCGGACCGACGGCGCCGCGATGGTGGCAGGAATCGAGCGAGAAATTTCCCCGTGCCGCCATGTCGGCCGCCCGCTCAGCGTCGCCGGCGATGCCCTCGAACACCGCGGCACCGATCAGCGCGCCGCGCAGCGGGCCCGAGGCCGCGTCCCAGCCGATCGGCGGCCCGGCGTGCAGGAACTCACCAGGCCTCAGGCCAAGCGCCTGACCAGCAGGAACCACGTCCACCAGCTGCGCACGGACCGCCAGCATCCGCTGCACTGCCAGCTCATTGGCGCTGGCCAGGCGCGGGTCGGCAAGCACGGCCGCCAGGTCGCGCTCGGTGCCTGGCATCGGCGGTGCCCACGTGACCCGGCTCACCCTGGCGCCCTGCCGCTGCGCGGCATCAGCCAGCAACCCGATCCCGGCCGCGATCACCTGCGGCTGACGGCCAAGCAGTCCGGTCATGGCCGGTTCTCCGCCCGCCCGCTTGCCGCGCCCCGCGCTGCCCTGGTTGGCCGTGCTGCCGTGGTTGGCCGTGCGGCTGCCGGCCGCCGCGCCGCCGCTGTTTGCCGTACCGCCGCTGGTGATGAGGTCGCAAGCGAACCGCGTGGCCTGCGCGTTGGACGCGAACACGTGCGCCCCGGCCCGCGCGAGTGCATGTGCCTGCCCGGCCAGCCCTTGCGGGTCCGACCGCGCCCCGATCAGCGAGACCACCACCTCAAGGCGGCGGGCTGGAAACGCGGCATCGCTGGCGTGGGCCGCGACATCGCTGGGGTGGGGGCCGGCGTCGCTGGGGTGGGCCGCGGTGTCGCTGGCGTGGGACGCGGCATCGCCGGCTCCAGCCGAGCGCGCCGCCAGCGCGGCGGCGATCGCCGGGGCAAGCTCTGCGGCCGGGTCCTCATGGGCGCCGTGCCCGAGCACCACATCGAGCATGATCACCGCGGTCGCAGGGTCGGCCGCCTCGGCGGCCAGCCGGTCGAGCCGCAGGCTCTGGTCGATCATCGGATGCGGTCGCCCAGCCGTCAGTGCGTCATCACCGAAGTCGATCATGATATGGCTGGCACGGTCGCGAATTCCGCCAGCCGCACCGACCCCGCTAACTTCTGAATCCACTCGCCACTGCGGGCGGAGCGGGATGTTCGAGTAGACCGGCCCAAGCCGTTCTGTGGCGATCACCATCGCCTCGTCGCACAGCGTTCCTCCGGCGAACAGCCCGCGCACTGCGCCGCCAGGCGGTGGTGTGCGGCCCGGTGGCAGTGCGCCGCCCGGCCGCGGCCCGCGCGCTGGCATCGGCTCGCGCGCTGGCTCGCGGCCGGGGCCGGCGTGACGATCCGGTTCGGCTGGGCGATCCGGTTCGGCTGGGCGGCCAGGTTCGGGCCCGCTGGCCGGCCAGCGCGGCCACAGCGGCACTGGCTGCCCGACGGCGCCCAACGCCGCCTCTGCCGCCTGCGTCAGGTCGGGCTGGCCTGGTCCGATCATGGCGAACTGAACCGGCGTGGCCAGCCCGGCGGCGTATAGCTGCAGGCCGGCCGCCACCTCGGGGGCCGGCGGCTTGGACAGCAGCACGATCAGATCGGTCGCCGGATTGGCGTCGAGCGCGGCCAGGGCCGAGCGTGCCGACCGGCCGCCCACCTGCGCTGACAGATCCCGTCCGCCGATGCCGAGCACCGCGCTGACCCCGGCGCCCGCCACGTCGAACAGGCACACGATCTGCTGAGCCCCGGTGCCTGAGGCGGCCACCAGCCCGATCGGACCCGGCGGCACCGAGTTCGAGAACCCCAGGCCGATGCCGCCGACGATCGTCGTTCCGCAGTCCGGCCCAAGCACCAGCAGGCCCCGCCGGGCGGCGATGTCCTTCAGCGCGACCTCCTGGCCGACCGGCACGTTGTCGGAGAAGATCATCACGTCACAGCCGGCCTCAAGCGCGTCCATCGCATCGGCGAACACGTGCTGGCCAGGAACCGAGATCAGCACCAGGCCCGGCCCGTCCCTGCGGATAGCGCTGCGCACGGTCCGCGGCGGCGAGTCGCCAGCTGCCTGTCCGGCCGGCTCACCGGGCCGGTCGGTAAGCGCGGCGTCGATCACTGCCGAGGCGGCCGCCAGCGACTCGCTGTCGGCCGCCCTGATCGCGATCAGCAGGTCGTTGGGCCCGATCGTCCCTGCCTGCCCGTGGCCGGCTGGCATGCCGAAGCCAAGATCGGCCAGCAGCTCAAGGTTCGGCTCGGTCGCCGTCGCCACCAGCGCGGCCTGCACCCCGTCGACCGCCCTGGCCCTCGCGCTGACCTGCATGAGCGTCACGGAATCCGCGTAGAGCCCAGTCCGTGCCCGCACCTGCTCCACGCTCATCCAGGCATCCTCCGCCCCCGTCCGCCGCCCCCAAGTCTGCCCGCTGGGATCCGGCCGCCGGGGCCGAACCGAGGCTTCTACCTCGGCCGCTCAGGGCGGCCGATCGTGACGTCCACGCCCGGGGAGTAGTGCACCAGCGGCTCGCCGGATGGCCGCGGCAGGCCGCATGCCGGGATCAGCCGGTCATCGACGGACAGCAGTTCGGCCCGGTGCAGCGGCCACGGCGGATGGCATGCGCGCGCCAGCCGGTAACGCGAGCCGGCCACACTAAACAAGATCCAGCGCGCGGTCAGGAAGTGGTCGCGGTCACCAAGCTCGTGCGGCGGGTACCGGTCCCCGATCCTGACCCGCACGTTGCTGGCTGCCTCGCGCGGGCCAGGGTACCTGCGCACGCAGGCGTAGGAGATCTCGCTTTCGCTGGTCACCAGCCGCATCGAGGACCAGAAGTAGGGCAGCCGGTAGGCGGTCCTGGCCACCGCGACGGCACCCAGGCGAGCGGCGTCCAGCGAGAAGAACCAGATCCCTGCCCGGCCATCGGCGTCCCTGACATAGGTGCGGACATTGGTCTCGCAGAACCGCGACACCCATGGCACCTCCCGGCGGCCCGGGGTGGCCACGTGCATGAAGAACGGGACGAGGCCGACCCACGCCGCGCCGCCGAACTCCTCGACCCGCAGTCCGCTTGGCAGCAGCCGCTGCACCTGCGCCGGGTCGAACGGCCAGTGCAGGAAGGTCAGCCGTTCCCACCGCTGGCGCATCACAGGGCGGTCGATGGTGAACGGGCAGGAACCAGCGTCCATCAGGCGCCAGCCTCGGCGTCGGCCTGGGCGAACTCGGCCCGGACGCCGAGCAGGCGGACCGGCCGCCGCCCCGTGAACCAGTCAAGCGCGGCGAGAGCGGATCGCTCGATCGCGGATGGCTCTTCCGTAGGCACGGCAAGCGCCACCCCGTGCGTGCTGGTGAAGAAGGGCGCGTACCTCACCTTGACCACCACGCGGGCCGCGGGCCGCCGCTCGGCGGCGACATCGCGCGCGACCAGCCCGGCCAGCCGCATCACCTCGGCGCGTACCTGCTGCCAGTTCTCGATGTCCTGCTGGAACGTGGTTTCCCTGCCGCGCGACCTGGCCAGGTACGGCTCGTCGGTGACCTGGGAAGGGCTCAGCCCGCGCGCGGTCTGGACCAGCCACGGGCCGATTGCCGGGCCGAAGTGCGGTGCCAGTGCGGCAGGTTCGGTCCTCGCGAGGTCAGCCACCGTCCTGATGCCGAGGCCGGCCAGGCGGCGCGCGGTCTTGGTCCCGACACCCCACAGCGCCTGGGCTGGCTGGTCGCCGAGCACGCCGAACCAGGTCCGGCCGGTCAGCAGGAAGATGCCCGCTGGCTTGCCGAACCCGGTGGCCAGCTTGGCCTGCAGCTTGTTCTCGCCGATGCCGACCGTGCAGGCGAGGCTGGCCGCCTGGCTGATCGCGTCCTGCACCCGGCGTGCCACCGCCCGCGGATCGTCGGTGTCCACGGCCAGGAACGCCTCGTCCCAGCCCATGACCTCCACGATCGCGTCGAACCGCCGCAGCGTCGCCATAACGACGGCGGAGACCTCCTCGTACGCTGGCTTGTCGACCGGCAGGAAGACAGCGTCCTGGCAGCGCCGCGCCGCGGTTCGCAGCGGCAGCCCGGAATGCACGCCGCACGCGCGAGCCTCGTAGGAGGCGGTCGCGACCACGCCTCGCTTGGTCGGGTCGCCGTCCCCGCCGACCACCACAGGCCGGCCGCGCAACTCGGGGCGGCGCAGCACCTCGACCGCGGCGATGAACTGGTCGAGGTCGACGTGCAGTACCCAGCGGGTCACGCTTCAGTGTCGCGCGCTCGCTGGCTGGCGGCGGCGCCGGCCTGCGGCAAGCAGCGCCGCCCGTGCTGGCCCGCGGCTAGGTGCTGGGCTGCCCAGCTGCACCAGCCACGGCCAGATGGCGCTCTGGGTAGTCCTGATTCGCAAAACGGCAGCACCAGGAGGGCCGGCGTCGATACCACGTCTTTCCAGGTCAGCCGCATTGTTAGCACCCCTTTCTCATGCAGAGGCTTACTGCCACCTTCAGTCTCCTGACGCGCGCGACGGCACGGCAGCGGCGAACGTCCCTTGCGGCGCGCCAGTCGGCCCTGGGTGCTGGCGGGCCGGCCCTGGTTGCTGGCAAGCCAACCCTGGTTGCTGGCAGCCAGGGGCGATGTTGTCCGGTACCCAGGTGGGCCGGCAGAATGCTCCAGGGGACGAGCGACCGGCGCGCAGGAGGTAGTGATGACCGAACACTGGCGCACTCGCCTTGGCCGGTTCGGGATCTGGCGCAGCGTGGGCCAGACCACCCCGGAACTCGCCGTGGGCATCGAGCAGGCCGGATACGGCGCGCTGTGGCTAGGTGGCTCGCCCAGCGCCGACCTCGCCGCCGTCGAGCGACTGCTTGATGCGACGAGCACGCTCATCCTCGCCACCGGCATCGTGAACATGTGGCAGAGCGACGCGCATGAGGTCGCCGCCTCGTTCGCCAGGATCGGCGGCAGGCATCCCAATCGGTTCCTGCTCGGCGTGGGCGCGGGCCATCGTGAGGCGATTGCCGGATATGCCCGGCCCTATGAGACGCTCGCCAGCTACGTCGACGTCCTGCGCGCGGACGATGTGCCAGGAACCAGCCTGGTGCTTGCCGCGCTCGGCCCGAAGATGCTGCGCCTGGCGGCCGAGCGAGCGGCCGGAGCGCACCCGTACCTGGTCACCCCGCGGCACACCGAGATGGCGCGCTCAATCATGGGCGGCGGGCCGTTGCTGGCCCCCGAGCACAAGGCCGTGCTCGTCAGCGAGGCGGCACGGGCTCGTGCCATCGCCAGGCCGCGGGTGCGGAATCCCTACCTCGGGCTGGTCAACTACACGGCTAACCTGCGCCGCCTTGGCTGGACCGACGAGGACCTGGCCGGCGACGGCAGCGATGCCCTGATCGACGCCCTGGTCGCGCACGGTGACCCCGACGACGTCGCGGCTCATCTCGGCAGGCACATCAATGCGGGCGCCGACCATGTCAGCATCCAGCTACTCACCGAGCCTGATGCCGACCCTATGGAGCACTACCTCCGGCTGGCCGGGGCGCTGGGGCTGTGAAGGTTGTGACCGGCCAGCGAGGAAGCGCCGCGTGGTGCCCGTCTGGTGCGGACCATGACTGACGCCGCGCGCCCGCTGCGGTTCGGGCTGGCGGGAACCGGGTTCTGGGCAGCGATCACGCACGCGCCCGCGCTCGCCTCGACGCCGGGCGTGGAGTTCGCCGCAGTCTGGGGCAGGAACGCGGCTGCCGCGGCCGAGCTGGCTGACCGGCACGCCATCAGCGCGCACCGTGATTTCGCGGCGTTCCTGGCCGACGTGGACGCGGTGGCCTTTTCGGTGCCGCCCGATGTGCAGAGCGAACTGGCGATCGCGGCGGCGGCGGCCGGCAAGCACCTGCTGCTTGAGAAGCCGATCGCGCTCTCCGAACCCGCCGCCGAGGCGCTGGCCAGATCGGTGAACGCGGCCGGCGTCGCGTCCGTCGTGTTCTTCACGGCCCGGTTTCAGCCTGCAGTCAGGAACTGGCTCGCCTGGGTGACAGGTCAGGACGGCTGGCATGGCGGGGCCGCGGTCTGGCTCGGCGCGGCATTGCGCGAGTCCAGCCCGTTCAACACGCCGTGGCGGCACGATAAGGGCAGCCTGTGGGATCTCGGGCCGCACGCGGTCGCGCTGTTGCTGGCCAGCCTCGGCCCGGTCGCGGCGGTCACCGCCGATCGCGGCATGGCCGACGTCACGCACTTGGTGCTGCACCACAGCGGAGGCGCGACCAGCACGGTGACGGTCACGCTGAGCGCCCCGGCCGCCGCCGGCTGGACGGAGCTGTACGTGTGGGGCGAGCCCGGCAGGTCGGTGATGCCGGCCGACACCGGCGACCCGGTGGCCGCGCTGCGGCTTGCCCTGGCCGAGCTCGCGGAGAACGCCAGGTCCGGCCGCACCGATCACCCCTGTGACGTGCGCCTTGGCCTCGACGTCGTGCGCGTGCTCGGCCAGGCGCAGCGCCAGCTCGATGGCGCGGGCGGTGCCGGCGAACCCAGTGCCGGCGAACCCAGTGCCGGCGAACCCAGTGCCGGCGGATCGCTGCCGTGATCACGATCCGGCAAGCTGGCCCAGTGGACGTCGATGCCCTGCGGGCGGTGGCACGCGCGGCATACCAGCGGTATGCGCACCGAATCGGCCGTGAGCCGGCGCCGATGACCGCCGACTACCGCACGCCGGTCAGCCGCGGCCACGCGTGGGTCGCGGCCGATGACGAACGGGTGGTAGGCCTGGCGATCCTGATTCCCCAGGATGATCATCTGCTGCTGGAGAACATGGCTGTGCTGCCGCAGGCCCAGGGCCTGGGCATCGGGGCCAGCCTGCTCGCTCTCGCCGAGCAGGTGGCAGGCCGGCGGCGCCTCACGCAGATCCGGCTGTACACGAACGAGGCGATGACTGAGAACCTGGCCTACTACCCGCGGCACGGCTACCGGCCGACGCACCGCGCCGTGCAGGACGGCTTCCAACGGGTGTACTTCATCAAGGATCTGGCGGCCGACCGGCCGGTGCCTGGCCCTGGATCAGCGACCTGATCGAGGCGATGGTCGCCGGGGTGCATGCGAGTAGACGATTGTGTCGAACATCGCGCCGAAGCCGTATCTCGCCTCTTCCTCGCGTCGGGCTCCGTCCGCCGAGTTGCTCAGTATCGCCGTGGCGAACTGCGGCCGGAGGGCCGCGGCGAACGCGGTGAGCTCGGTATCGAGCGTCCCGCAGTACCAGTCCCACATGTCGGCCATGAACTCCCGTGCCTGAGCCGGTGACAGCCCGAGCGCGGCCGCGCTGCGCTGCGCGTACTCGGCCTCGCTCATCCGCCCGATGACGGCCAGGTTGCCAGGGTCTACCGCGGCCATAGCCGACCGGAACTGCGCCTCGCTCATCCGCAGCCCCGCACGCCACTTGCTGACGATGGTGTGCCCGGGGTCCGCCACCTTCTCGAGCACCCCGCCGATGTCGAACACCACGGCCCTGATCACGCTACGGTAAGCCCTCTCGCGCCGATCATCTCGCCTCCAGCTCACCGCCACGCCGATGGTCGCCGCCTGCCGCGGCGGCCAGCTGGATCCGACCATACCGAGCGCAGCGGCTCATTGATCACATCAGCAGCCCGGTCTAACGTTCGCTCATATCGGTCACTTCGCCCGGTCCGAGCGCAGACCGGGCCAGAGTCGGAAGGCGGCTGAGATGGCTCCCATCGGCTGGAAGCTGGTCTACGAGGGCCGGACCCCACCGCCCGGCGAGGTAGTGCGCCCCGGTGAGCGACTGTCCTCACTGCGGATGGCCGGGCTCGGCGCCCAGCATGTCGTGGCGATGTTCGGGGCCACGTTCGTCTTCCCGGCGATCATGGGCCTGAACCCCAACCTCGCGGTGATGATGTCCGGAGTCGCGACGATCTTGTTCCTGCTGATCGTCAACGGCAAGGTCCCTTCGTACCTGGGGACCTCGGCATCGTTCGTGGCGGCGGTCACGGCGATCCGGGCCCAGGGCGGCGATTCGGCCGACGTGACCGGGGCCATCCTGATCGCGGGGCTGATGCTCGCCGCGGTCGGCGTGATCGTGCATTTCGGCGGCGCGGGCTACGTCAGGGCCGTGCTGCCGCCCGCGGTGACCGGCGCCGTGGTCATGCTCATCGGATTCAACCTGGCCACCGTCGCGACCAGCATCTACTTCCCTGCCGATCAGTGGATCGCCTTGCTGACCACGGCGTTCCTGATCTGCGTGGCGGTGCTCGGCCGCGGCTTCATAAGCCGGATCGCTGTCTTCCTGGCGCTGGTCTTCGGCTACCTGATCTCCTGGATCGCCGATCGCTTCTCGACCGTGCAGTCCTGCACAACGGCAGGGAAGTGCATCGCCGTGCACCGGGTGAACTGGAGCAGCGTCTCCAAGGACTCCTGGCTCGGGCTGCCCAAGACCATCACCAGCCATACCTTCGGCACCCTCTCTGGGCCGCATCTGCCGGTCTTCAAGCTCACCTTCATCCTGCTCGTCATCCCTTCGGTGATCGCGCTGCTCGCCGAGAACTCCGGCCATGTCAAGGCGGTCTCTGAGATGACCGGCGATGACCTTGACCCGTACCTGGGCCGTGCCTTCATCGGCGACGGGGTGGGCACCTCGATCGCGTCGCTGGTCGGCGGTGCGCCGACCACCACGTACGCGGAGAACATCGGCGTCATGGCCGCCACCAGGATCTACTCCACGCTGGCCTACTACATCGCCGCCGCCGTCGCGATCCTGTTCGGTTTCTGCCCCAAGTTCGGTGACATCGTGGCCGCGACCCCGGGTGGCGTTCTCGGCGGTATTACGCTGGTGCTGTACGGCATGATCGGCTTGCTTGGCGCGAAGATCTGGATCGAGAACCGGGTCAACTTCGCTGATCCCGTCAACCTGGTCCCGCTGGCCGGGGGAATCATCGCGGGCATCGGCAATCTGACGATCAAGTTCACCAGCACCTTTTCGATCACCGGTATCGCGGCCGGGACGCTGATCGTGATCCTCGGCTATCACGTCGTGCGGGTGCTGCGGCGGGAGCCCATGCTGGATGAGCCGGCCGCGGTCGGCCGGGCATACGAGGGCGGGACGATGACTTCGGCGGGCAACATCGAGACTCCAGGCGGTGAGGTGTCACCGTTCCACGAGGAGGAAGGCCAGGCCCGCCGCGGCGAGGGGAGCGGTGCCGCCGGCGCGTCGCCGTTCCGTGAGGGGGAAGGGGAGAATAAGCCGACGTGAAACCACCCCCGTCCGGCTATACGCGGCCGGAGTCCGTCAGCGAGGCGCTGGCAGTGCTCGCCTCGCTCGGATCCGACGGGAAGGTGCTGGCCGGCGGCCAGTCGCTGCTGCCGCTGCTGTCCATGCGGCTGGCCGCGCCCGCGCATCTGGTGGACATCAACAGGCTGAGCGAGCTCAGCTACGTCCTGGTCGGTGACGGCCAGGTCAGGGTCGGCGCGCTGGCCAGGCACGCGGGCGTGCTCAGCGACCCAGGCGCGGTTCGCGCGCAGCCGCTGCTCGGCAAGGCGCTGCGGCTGGTGGCCCACCCTGCGATCAGGAACCGAGGCACCACGGTGGGCAGCATCGTGCACGCGGACCCCGCGGCGGAAATGACGGCCGTGCTCGCCCTGCTCGGCGGCTCGGTCCGGGTGGCCGGACCATGCGGTGAGCGAGTTGTTAACGCTGAAGATTTTTTTCTCGGCCCGCTCGAATCCGACGTGCGGCCCGGTGAGCTGGTCACCGAAGCGGCGTTCCCGGCGCTGCCGGCCGCGGCCGGTTGTGCGTTCGCTGAGGTGAGCCGCAGGAACGGCGACTACGCGATCTGCGGCGTGGCAGCCGTGGTGGAACTCGATGGCGACGGCCTGATCGGCAGCGCCAGGGCGGCGTATCTGTCGGTCGGGCCGCGGCCGCTGGTGCTCGACCTCACCGCGGCCTGCGCCGGGAGCGGCGGCGGCCGGGTGCCTGACGTTGCCGGGGCTGGGCAGCTTGCCATGGCCAGCGTCAACCCGGAGCCTGACATCCACGCGACGGCTGGTTACCGGCGGCAGCTGGCGGGCGTGCTCACCGAGCGGGCGCTTCGCGAGGCGTCCACGCAGGCACGGCGGAGGGCCAGACGGCACGCGGCACGAGGGGCGGGAGCCGATGGCTAACGGGGCAGGGTTCTGGCCGGCGCGCGGGCCGGGCGGCGGCAACCAGCCTGGTGCGGAGCAGCTGTTCAGCGTTCGCCTGGTCGTCAACGGGGCCAGCAGGAACGTCAGTGTGCCCGCCCGCCGGCTGCTTTCCGACTGCATCAGGCACGACCTGCGGCTGACCGGCACCCACGTAGGCTGCGAGCACGGCGTCTGCGGCGCGTGCACGGTGCTGCTCGACGGCGCGCCGGTCCGGTCCTGCCTGATGCTGGCCGTCACCGCGGACGGCGCCGCGATCACGACCGTGGAGGGGCTCGCCAGGCCTGACGGGACGCTCTCGGCGGTTCAGCAGGCGTTCGCCGACTGTCACGGCCTGCAATGCGGCTTCTGCACGCCAGGTTTTCTCACCACGATCACCGCCGCACTAGCGGCGAAGCCCGACCCGACGCCGGACGAGGCCAGGGAGATCATTGGCGGCAACCTGTGCCGGTGCACCGGCTACCAGAACATCGTCAGGGCGGTGCTGCGGGCCGCCGAGCTGCTGCGCGCTGGCGAGCACGGGCGTGAGCGCTCCGCAGCACCGCATGCCGGTCGGGCCGATCCCGGTCAGGGGGAGGCCGGTCGGGCCGATCCCGGTCAGGCCGATCCCGGTCAGGCCCATCCCGGTCAGGGGGAGGCCGCGTCATGACTGCCATGTTCGGCGAGCCGGTCGCCAGGGTCGAGGACGACAGGCTGCTGCGCGGCCAGGGCACCTACACCGACGATCTCGGCCATGACGCGCTGGCCGTGGCGTTCGTGCGCAGCCCGCATGCGCACGCGGCCGTGGCCGACATCGACGTCAGCGCGGCGCTCGACGTGGCCGGCCTGGTGGCCATCTACACCTACGAGGACCTGCGGGGCCGGCTCGCTGAGCCGCTGCCGCTGCTCATCCCGCACCCCGCGCTCACCCACGGGAGGACCGGCTACCCGCTGGCCGCCGGCGTGGTCTGCTACGCCGGCGAGCCGGTGGTGATGGTCGTCGCCGCCGACAGGTATCTGGCCGAGGACGCGGCCGAACGGATCGTGGTGACCTACCGGCCGCTGCCTGCGGTGGTCGGCCTGGACGCGGCGCGCGCCGCCGAGCACCTGGTGCACCCGGACGTGCCGGGCAACGTGGCCGGCCACCTGGTGCAGAGCAACGGCGACGCGCCAGCGGCCATCGCCGCCGCGCCGCACGCGCTGGAGCTCGACCTGTACATCGAGCGGTCGGCATCCATGCCGCTTGAGGGCCGTGGCGTACTGGCCAGCTGGGACGGCCAGGCCGGGCGGATGCGGCTGTGGACCTCCACCCAGACCGCCACCGGCGTGCGCGCGGCGGTCGCGGCCAAGCTGGGCCTCGCCCTGGCCGACGTGGACGTGATCACCCCCGACGTGGGCGGCGGCTTCGGCGTCAAGATCATGCATCCGTGGCCCGAGGAAGTGCTCGTGCCATGGGCGGCCAGACTGCTCGGCCAGCCGGTGAAATTCACCGAGGACAGGCGCGAGCACTTCATCTCCAGCGCGCACGAGCGCGGCCAGCAGCATCACGTCAGGGTCGGCTTCGACGGGCAGGGCCGGGTGCTCGGGCTGGATGTGCGGTTCTGGCACGACAACGGCGCCTATATCCCGTATGGGCTTATCGTCCCGATCATCACGTCCACCCAGCTGCTCGGGCCGTACAAGCCCGGTGCTTACCGGGTCGAGTTCACGTCCTTGTACACCAACACGGTGATCGTGACCCCGTACCGGGGAGCCGGCCGGCCGCAGGGCGCGTACGTGATGGAACGCACCATGGACGCGATCGCCGCCGCGCTCGGCCTGGACCGGGCGGTGGTGCGGGAACGCAATTTCATCGGCCCCGACGAGATGCCGTACGACCACGGGCTGATCTTCCAGGACGGCCGGCCGCTGGTTTACGACTCGGGCGACTACCCGGCGCTGCTTGCCAAGCTCAAGGCGATGATCGGCTGGGATTCCTTCGATGCGGCCCGCGCCGCGGCCCGTCAGCAGGGCCGCAACCTCGGCATCGGGCTCGCCTGCTACGTCGAGGGGACCGGGGTTGGCCCGTACGAGGGCGCGCACGTGGTGGTCGAGACGTCGGGCAAGGTCAAGGTGGCGACCGGGCTGACGACCCAGGGCCAGGGTCATCAGACGGTGTTCGCTCAGATCGTGGCCGACGAGCTCGGCGTGCCGATCAGCGACGTGGCCGTGGTGACCGGGGACACCAGGAGGTTCGGTTACGCGGTGGGCACGTTCGCCTCCCGCGCCGCCGTGATGAGCGGCTCCGCGGTGGCCAAGGCCGCGCGCGCGGCCAGGGCCAAGGCGATCAGGGTCGCGGCGGCGGCGCTTGAGGCCTCGCCCGACGACCTGGAGATCGTCGCCGGAACGGTCAGGGTCAAGGGAGACCCGGATACCGCGATCGCGCTCGGCACCGTCGCTGTGCTGTCCAACCCGCTGCGATACGCCTTCGACGAGGCAGCGGGCGCGGCGACCCAGTTCGCCGGCGGCGACATAGCCAAGCCACCTGTGGCCGAAGGCGACGAGCCAGGCATTGAGGGCAGGGAGTTCTTCTCGCCGATCCGCTCGACGTTCGCCAGCGGGATGCACGCGGCGATCGTAGAGACCGATCCGCGAACAGCCGAGGTTCGCATCCTGCGCTATTGCGTGGTGCACGACTGCGGCCGCCTGATCAATCCGATGATCGTGGAAGGCCAGATCCACGGCGGAGTCGCCCAGGGCGTCGCCGGGGCGCTGTACGAACGGATGGCCTATGACGAGAACGGCCAGCTCCAGAACGCCTCGTTCATGGACTTCCTGATGCCGTACGTCAGTGAGGTGCCAGCGGGCATCGAGATCGAGCACCTTCAGACCCCGTCGCCGCTGAACCCGCTCGGGATCAAAGGAGCGGGCGAGGCTGGCGTCATCCCCGGAGCGGCGCTGTTTGCCTCGGCGATCGAGGACGCCGAGGGCTTCCCGATTACCTCGATGCCGATATCGCCGAGCGACCTGTTCGAGCTTCGCCGGCAGCGGCACGGTGCTCGCGGCGGCGCGCCCGATGGTGCTCGCGGCAGCGCTCCCGATGGTGCTCGCGGCGGCGCGCCCGATGGTGCTCGCGGCGGCGCGCCCGATGGTGCTCGCGGCGGCGCTCCCGGCAATGCGGGGGACCCTGGAGCGATGCGATGAAGATCACTGGTAACGCCATCCTGAGCGCGCCGGTCGAAACGGTCTGGACCGCGCTGAACGACCCAGCGGTGCTCGTCCAAACGATTCCGGGCTGCGAGCGGCTCGAGGCCGCCGGGCCAGACTCGTACCGCCTGACGGTCACGACCGGCATGGCCGCAGTCCGCGGCACCTACACAGGCGAGGTCAGGCTGGCCGACCAGCAGCCGCCGGGATCCTTCACCCTCCAGGCGTCCGGAGCAGGCGGACCCGGCACGATCAGCACCGATGTCCGGGTCAGGCTGGCGGCGGCTGACGACGGCCGGACTCAGCTCAGCTATGACGCGGACGCGGTCGTAGGAGGCGTGATCGCAGGTGTAGGTCAGCGCATGCTGGCCGGGGTGGCGAAACGGATGGCCGAGCAGTTCTTCGGCTCGGTCGAGGATCTGCTGACCGGCCAGCCCGAGGCGCCCGTGGTCCTGGCCGGTTCCGGTCAGGATGCGCAGCCAGCCCAGGCGCAGCCGGGCGCGGGGCAGGCTGAGGCCGGTGTCGTCTCAGGTCAGCCCGGGGCAGGCCAGGCCCAGCCTGGGGTGTACCTGGCGCCGCGGCCCGCGGCGCGGCCTGGCCGTGCGCCAGGTTTCGCGGCGGGCGTGCTGGCCGGTGGCGCGATCGCCTTGGCCGGGGCGCTGGTCGGCGCCGTGATCGCGGGCGGCCTGATCGGCCGGCGCCAGCGCTGACAGGGATTGCTCAGGCGCGGCGTGGCTAGGATCTGGACGTGCTCGACTACGCCACGCAGGGCTCAGCACACGGCAGGCCGCGGCTGGTGGCCGTCTAGATGGCGGCGGGCAGCGGCCATCTCAGGATCGGCGTTGACACCGGCGGCACGTTCACCGATGTCGTGGCCTACGACGAGAACACCGGCTCGCTCACGGTCACCAAGACGCCGACCACTCCCGCCGACCCCGCACAGGGATTCATCGCCGGCCTGCGCAAGGTGCTCGGCCTGGCCGGCGCGGACCTGGGCGAGGTCGCGGCGATAAGCCACGGCACGACGATCGCGACCAACCTGCTGCTCGAAGGCAAGCTCGGCAGGCTCGGCTTCATCACCACCGAAGGATTCGAGTTTCTGCTCGAGATCGCGCGCCAGTCGGTGCCCGATGGTTACGGCAACTCCTACTTCTGGGTCAAGCCGGACCGGATCGTTCCCGCGCAGCTGGTCAAGACCGTCGCCGGAAGGCTCGACCACACCGGGGCCGAGTTGCGCCCGTTCGACGAGGCTGGCGCGGTGCGGGTGGCCCGCTGGTTCCGCGCCCAGGGCGTCGGCGCCCTGGGCGTCTGCTTCCTGCACTCCTACGCCAATCCCGAACATGAGCAACGGATGGCCGCCGTGCTCGCCAGGGAGCACCCGGCGGCGACGGTTTCGCTGTCATCGCAGGTGCTCAGGGAGTACCGGGAGTACGAAAGGTCGATGACCACGCTGCTTGACGCGGCCGTCAAGCCGGCTGTGGCCAGCTACCTCTGGTCGATCAGCGAGCGGCTCAACCAGTTCGGCCTGCAGAGCGCCGCCGACGGCGACGCGAGCACGGCGACCGGTGCCGGTCGTGAGGTCGGCCCAGCCGCCTCGCCCGCCTCGCCCGCCTCGCCCGGCCCGGCCGGTCGGCGGCCGCCGTTCTACGTGATGAAGTCCAACGGCGGCGTGCTCTCGGCCGATGAGGTGGTCCATCAGCCGATCACCACGGTGCTGAGCGGGCCGGCCGCCGGAGCGCTTGGCGCCGCGCTGATCGCCCGCGAGGCCGGCGTGGCCCGCGTGCTCACCTGCGATGGCGGCGGAACATCGACCGACGTCGCCGTGGTCACCGACGGTGAACCCGCCCTGACAACCGAGGGAAGCGTCGGTGCGTACCCGTCGATGATCCCGATGGTGGACGTGGTCACGGTGGGGGCTGGCGGCGGCTCGATCGCCTGGGTGTCAGCCGAGGGACGGCTCAAGATTGGCCCGAAGTCGGCCGGGGCCGACCCGGGACCGATGTGCTACGCGAAGGGCGGCGCAGAGCCGACAATGACCGACGCGCATCTGGTGCTGGGCCGGATACCGCCGCACTTGCTCGGCGGTGAGCTGCCGCTGGATGTGACGGCCGCGCGATCCGGCCTGGCCGCGCTCGCCGCCCGGCTGGGCCTGACCGAGACCGAATGCGCGACCGGCATCCTGGAGGTTTCTGCGTGGAACCAGGCCAACGCGATCCGGCAGATCACCGTCAGGCGCGGCCTCGACATCCGTGACTTCACGCTCGTCACGTTCGGCGGCTCGGGATCACTGCTGCTGTGCCCGCTGATCGACATCCTCGGAGTGCGCGGCGTGCTCGTGCCGCCGAACCCAGGCAATCTCTCGGCGTTCGGGCTGCTCACCGTGGATGTGCGGATCGACTACGTGCGTACCGCGGTGAGCAGGCAGGACGCGCTCGACCATGCGGCCACCGAGTCAATCCTGGCCGCCCTGGCTGACCAGGCCGCCGCTGCCCTGGCCAGGCAGGGCTTCGGCCCCGATCGTCAGCGCCTGGTCCGCACGGCGGACCTGCGGTACTTCGGCCAGGCGTTCGAGGTGCGGGTCCAGGTGCCGGACGGCCCGGCCGACGCCGCGCTCGCCGATGCGGTGGCGGCCGCGTTCCACGACGCGCATCGCTCGCTGTACGGATACGACTTCAGGAACGATTCGCGCCAGCACGTCGAGTGGGTGAACCTGCGCGTCACCGGCGTCGGCCTGATCCGCCGCCCGAGCCTGCCTCGGCTCCCGCCGGGCTCCGCCGGCCCGGCCACAGCCCGGACCGGCGGCGCGGACATCGCCCGGATCGGCGGCGCTGCCACCGCCCGGGCCGGCGGCGCTGCCACCGCCCTGACCGGCAGCCGGCCGGTGTGCTTCGACCGCGCCGCCGGCTACATCCCGGCCGATGTCTGCTGGCGGCCAGGCCTCACCGCCGGAACCAGGCTGACCGGGCCGGTGATCATCGAGGAGTACGGTGCAACGGTGCCGCTGCATCCGGGCTTCACCGCGCTGGTCGATGAACTCGGCAACCTCCGGGTCACGACCGCCGGGTGAGGTGGCGGACTGGCCGGTGCTGGCCCGGCCAGGTTGGGCAGCGTGCTGGCCGGGGCCGTTCATGCGGCCCGGCAGGGGGCCCGTGGCCGTTCAGCACCCGGAGCCGGTCAGGGCTGGTCACCGTCACGGTGCCGTCTCCGTGCAACGTGATCGTCCAGCCCCAGCGTTGCACGCAAGTCACCTATAAAATAGGCTACTGTCGATCGTCTGACCTGCGGCAATCCTTGGCATGGGTGAGCCGCACAGGCAGCCTGGGGCCGTGCCGTCCGGCACCTGGACCCGCACCTCGAACGCCTGGCCGAAGTACCGCAGGTCCGCCGTGCGGACCAGGACCAATGCCTGCTCAGCGCCTCGACCAAGGACAGGCCCCGGCCGATCGGGATGCCGGCACCAAGAATGGTCTGCCTGGCTCGGGCCGTCCGGTTCGTTGGGGGCCATCGCAAGCACCTTGTGTCAAGTACGCTTGGGCATGTTCAGTGCTCACTGGAAGGAGCGTCTTGTCCGGGGCGGCCGGTCTTCGATCGTGGGACGCATTGATGTCAAGCGCGTGCTTGCCGTCCCCCGTCGAGTATCTGAATGATGATCGCCTGCAAGCGAAGAGTGTGCAGGTCTGGCTGAAACGCGATGATCTGATTCACTCGGAGGTGCCGGGCAACAAGTGGCGTAAGCTCAAGTACAATCTGCTAGAGGCAATCACGCAGAATTATAGTGCGTTGCTTACCTTTGGCGGAGCGTACTCCAATCATATACGTGCCACGGCGGCTGCAGGTTATGCGTGCGGCATCTCCACGATCGGCATAATCCGCGGCGAGCAGCACTTGCCGCTAAATCCGTCGCTGGCTTATGCGGTCAGCCGGGGGATGCGAATCGGCTACCTGGATCGCGTGGCCTATAGAACGAAAACTAATCCTGACCTCATCGCCGCCCTGCGCCAAGAATATGGTTCATTCTATCTGCTGCCTGAAGGTGGCACTAACGAACTTGCCGTACGTGGCTGCTCCGAAATCCCGGCCGAGCTAGAGCTGGATTTCGATGTGATCTGCTGCCCATGCGGCACTGGCGGCACGCTTGCCGGGATCGCGGGCACACTCAGGGTCGGGCAGCAAGCGATAGGCTTCTCAGCTCTCAAAGGGGCGGAGTTCCTGGAGCGCGATGTTGCTGAACTACAGCAGCGCACTTTTGGTGCCTGTTCTCAGAATTGGAGAATAGAGCACGATTATCACTTTGGCGGATTCGCGAGGAACAACGCTGACCTTGAAGCCTTCATCACAGAATTTCAGCTCCGGCACGGCCTGAGACTCGAATGGGTCTACGTCGCCAAAATGATGTACGGGCTGTATGCCCTAATCGAGCGAGGAGACTTTGCGCCGGGAACTCGCGTGCTCGTCGTCATGACGGGACCACCGGCGCCAGAGTAACGAGTCGAATCAAACTTTGAGATGATACTGGCGCACGGCTCGCTGTGACGTGGAACCATCCACCCAGGTTAGCTCCCACTCGCCAGAATTCACCTTGAAATTCTTCCCGTAACCTACCCATCTGCCGCTCATCTCACGGCCCATAGGGTTGATCACGAGCTGCAAGGTTCCGTGATACGTTGCGCCTCGATAGTAGCCCGTTGGTGATGTTTGCTCCATCCAGCTGCCGGTGGCGACTGAGCCATCAACTGACAGATTCAACTGCAGGCCAGAGATGGGCCTTAGTGCATCGCCCGACTCCGCTGGCTTCGGCGCAAGGCGTGGCGTTGGGTGGCGGATCGAGCGGCGGGTCCCAGCGACGCGGCAAGTCACCGGAGCGCCGGAGGCTTGGCGTCGAGGTAGTCGCGAATCCTTATCCGGATGGATTCGTGCATCTGAAGATCCGGCAAGTCCGGCAGCGGGAAGAACCGGACTGCGGTTGACTCGCTGCTTACTAGCAGCGTCCCCCCTACGATCGTGGCCGCCAGGCAAATGCTGAATTCCTGCCTCACTTCCCCGTCATCGTATGCGAAAACATGACCAGGATCAGAGTAGATTCCGACTATGCGATCAATACGGACATGAAACCCGGTCTCTTCCCTAACTTCGCGGATGGCCGACTGAGCGAGGGTTTCCCCGATGTCCATTGCCCCGCCTGGCAGCGCCCAGTTGCCTGAATCGCTGCGCCTTTGGAGGAGAATCCGGCCATCATCGTCTGACACGATTGCGGAAGACCCGACTACGAGCGAATTGGCGCTAGGCGCGGAGGGGTCATGGTAGTAGTCAACGCGCGCCATTAGATGCCTCCACGGGTCTGGATTCGGCCCAGATGGCCTCGAACTGCTGGGCGTATGCCTCAAATATTCCTGCTGGCCCGAGCCGTTTGATATGAAGCAAAGGGTGCTGATATCCGTGGAGCTTGTACAAGTACGGAGTAATGAGCATCTGATCATCGAAACGGTAGATCGCATTGTATAGGGGGACGCGGTGGAACCGTATCTCCACACCAGTATTCGAGAACAGCGATTCAAGGTGAACCATAGTAGCGCGAATCCTGCTCGGGAGTGTCCCTCCAAGTCTTTCGAGATCGTCTCGCGCAGCTACCTCTACGCTTTCCGGGTCCGCGAGCGCGATACGCACCTTGAGTCCGCTGGCGCACTTTTCTTCCAGGGTCCGGGCAAGCCGTGAATGCTGCTCAGGAAAGAACGACATCGAGTAGCCCAGCAAATCTATATTCCTGCGCGCACCTTCGAGCATTACCGTCCACAGATGGGAAGGCGCGTCCGCACGGTGCGCATATGCAGAGACAATCTCAGATGTATGAAGAACGCCAGATGTGCCAACAAGAATCTGCTGCCATAGATACTGTTCCGATTGCCCTAGAATATCACACAACTTCCATCTATGCCTGGGATGCGGCAAACGTCCCCCTAGCCATCGCTGAACGGTCTTCGGGTCCACCCCAACCTTCCTAGCCAAGGACTCAGGTTCGATGCCTGCCGACGCCATGGCAAGCCTTAACCGATCGTTCACAGTCTGCCCACCCATCGAAGGGACGTTCCGGGACGCGTCCTAAACGTCCTAAGCGTAGCTCGTCCGTGGTAGGGAAGTCCCGCGCCTTGCCGCATTCTGGCCAAGGCCCGATACGAGCCACCGTGCACTGCCGGCCGAGTTGGCAAGCCGCGTTCAGGTAGGAGGGAGGTGGTCAGAATGGCTGAACCTGACGCAATTGCTGAGGCTGACCAGGCTGTGCCGGTGCCGCAGGTGGTCGCCAGCTATGCGACCTACTTGCACACGAGGACGCTTGCCGAACCGGAGATATCCGTTGTCGGCAGCCGCGCAGCTCAGCTCAGCGTCAGCAGGAGCGACAAGACGCTGACGCTCACCTTCGGCCGCCGCAGCCGTGAGTGGTCGTTGGACGGCGCCGATGTCCGCCACGGTGAGCAGCTCACGAGGTTCAATCGCCGTGAGCTGGCCAGGGCAGTGGCTGCATTACTAGCGGCCTGAACCGTGCCCGATAGCCATTGGACACACGGAAGGAGGTGGACCGGGATGACCTGCATGACGGTCTCCGCTGATACGGCGGCCAGTGATAACTGCGTAGAGGACATCCCGGCGCCGCCTCTCGATAACCGGGAATCGGGCATGACGGACGAGTGGCCCCTGCGGTCCTTCATAGAACTTGGCGCATACACCGGAGCGGTGCGATGCGCCCGGCTGCACGCCCAGCTTGTGCTGCGGGAATGGGGTTTCACCGGGCTGAGCGACACGT
>WNFX01001210.1_pt1 | contig 26589 bp, 19 predicted proteins | sample 5400111 | NCBI WGS metagenome assembly WNFX01 (sample SAMN13153363, study PRJNA577476) | soil metagenome | isolation source: 40 cm soil or saprolite under grassland replicate 1 | place: USA:California | collected 2016-06-15
CCAGGCTCATGTCCCCTTTCAAAACATTCCAGATCTGCGGTAGCTCAGTGATACTGAATCGAACAAGAACCCACTCGCAACCTGACAAGTCTGGTGCCTCACGATCAACATTCAAACGGTACATCCAAAACGGGTGTCCTTTTTTCCCGCAGCGGAGCTCCTTCCTAAATACCTTGTCCTTCCGCGAGCGCAAAGCGGCTGCGGAAACGGCCAGCAAAGGCAAACTGAGAACGAGCACAGGTACTGCACCCAGCAAGTCGACGATCCTCTTTAGCTTTAGTCCCACTGTCGAGAGTGTCTGTTCTTCAAGAGAGAGCAACGGAACATCCTCGATTTCTGTTAATTTGGCTTTCGAGAGATAAAGTTCATAGCGCTGAGGCACAAGGTGCACTCTGATTCCGACCTTTCGACAATTGGAGATGAGCTTCTCGCTTTCCAGGCCCGGTGGCAGCGGCTCCACAACGATGAGCTCCTGCACCTGTTTTTTCTGCATCAGCCCTAAAATGCCAAAGGTCCGTATGGACATTGTTCCCGTAGGCAAGGTAGTGGCTCGGTTGGAAGGTTCGGAATCGCCGGGGAACAGGATACCTTCCACTTCCATCGGCATTTCCCTATGCCTGGAAATTTTGCGCGCTAGGTCGTGTACGAGTTGTCCTCTGCCGAGAATAACCACGCGCCGCTTCGTCTTAACGCCAGGTCGTGACGTGACCAGCCACCACGCCAAAGAACGGATGGCCATAAATCCCAATGGCAGCAGAGCTCCCATGTAAAGGAGCTCTGAACGTGAATCGTGTTTCTTCGAGAGGAATGCAAAGACCATCTGCGCACCAAGGAGATAGAGGACCGCGGTTGTTATCTGAGCAAAGACAGTCGGGAACCATCGTTCGCCACCGAAGCCGTCCAATCTTTCTCTCAAGTAGAGGATCGTCCAAATCGAGAATGCTAAGAGAAACGCTGGCGCATGAGAGGCTGGTGGCAATCCCGCCCTTCCCAGAATCAAGCGGTCTTGCATCATCTGTGCGGCCTCGAGGACTGCCGCAATCCACAACAGATCAAAAGCTAGAATCGAATACCTCAGCTTCTGGTTCATAGATCCCGGTCTCCGATCAAGCGCTGGCTGGTTTGGCAAGCGTCTGTTCGCATCGCGCTTGTTCCCATTCCCACGCTCCCCTGATGATCTCCTCCAGCTCAGAGTAGCGTGGCTCCCAACCGAACTCTTGCATGAGTTTTTTGGGGCTGGCGCACAGGACCGCAGGGTCACCTGGTCGCCTTGAGGCGTGGTGCACTCGCAAGCTCTTTTGGGTAAGCTTCTCTGCCGTTTGGCAGAGCTCCTTTACCGAATGGCTTTTGCCCGTGCCGATGTTATAGGCATGAAAGCCCGGCGACTCCATTTTCTGCAGGGCAAGCAAGTGTGCTTCCGCAATATCCAGTACGTGTACGTAATCGCGCAAGCAAGTGCCGTCCCGCGTGGGATAATCCGTTCCGTAGATTTCAAAGCATTCCCTCCTGCCCGAAGCGGCTTGCAGCAGCAAAGGAATGACGTGCGTTTCTGGATCGTGTCGTTCACCCCAATGTCGCTGACCTCCACAAGCATTGAAGTAGCGGAATGCAATCACGCTCCAGCCATAGGACGCCGCATACCATTTCAAAATTTGTTCAAAGATGAGTTTGCTTTCGCCGTACGCATTCACTGGCTCCTTTACATGCTCTTCAGGAATTGGGATTACCTTGGGGGAGCCGTAGACAGCAGCCGAAGAGGAAAAGACAAATTTGCGGATCCCGCGCTTCCGCAGAATTTCCAGCATCTCTATTCCGGAAGCCACGTTGGCTTCGAAGAAAGGCCCAGGATTGATTACCGACTGGGGAATCAGCGCCTTCGCGGCAAAATGGAACACCGCATCGAACCTCTCTTGAGCGAGCAAGCGTTCAAGCGCGTCAGCGTTGGCTATATCAAATCGGTGCAGGGTTACGCCTTGCGGAACCGCCTCAAGGTGTCCGGTCGACAAATCATCCACCACGTCCACGCAGAATCCTCTCGACAAGAGTTCCGCACAGCAGGCCGATCCAACGTAGCCCGCGCCACCTGTTACCAAGATGCGATCCATTAAAACGCCCCTTCCCTCCTGAGAGCTTTCATTGGTGTCTCGAAGAGAATTCTCAAATCCATGCTCAGGCTCCAAGTTCCGATGTAATGAAGGTCCATACGGACCCGCTCTTCATAAGAGACGTTTTGACGCCCGCGGACCTGCCAATAACCTGTCAAGCCAGGCTTAACCGAGAGCAGGAGTTGCTTGTAGGGGCCATATTTGTGGAGTTCGGCGGCGGTGATCATGCGCGGTCCGACCAGGCTCATTTGCCCTCGTAGCACGTTGAAGAGCTGGGGCAGTTCGTCCAAACTGAGTTTTCTCAGAAAAGCCCCCACTCTTGTGATCCGCGGATCGTCTTTGAGTTTGAAATTGCGCTCAAACTCAACTCTTAGAGCAGGATTCGTGGCTAGAACATAGTCTGCATCTCGTGTCATGGTGCGGAACTTGAAAGCGTCAAACTCACCAGTGGTGCCGAGAACACGCCTTCGGTAAATGCCGGGCCAACCATCATCAAGAATGACAAGCAGGCCGATGACGATGAAAACTGGAAAGAGCGCGACAAGCAGAACACTAGCACCAAGCAGGTCGATGCACCGTTTGACAATGCGCTGGAGGTGTACATTCCCCTCGGTGCGGAGATCTTTAAGAGAGCGGCAGTTTTTGAATCCGCGTTCGGAAGTGAACATCAAAGGGTCTCCCCGAGCTACCGCGACGACGATTCAGCCGCGGAACATTGTTGGGCGGATGGAAAGTCATTCTGCCCGTGCGAACTCACCGCATTTAGGGCAGGTACGCAGGCATCTTCCTGAATCCAAGCGCCGTCCCTGCGGCTAGCTTCGTAGATTCGATGGCGAACCATAGTAAACAAGGCGTGGGTAATACTGAGTTGAAAGTCCTCGATGATCTGCATGTTGTGTGCCGGGATAATAATGCAGAGGTCGCACAGCCCGGGCATCTTGCCCCCATTGAATCCAGTCAACCCGATGTTGAAAGCATTCAATTCGCGCGCCGCTTGCAGAGCTAGCAACACGTTGGGCGAGCATCCGCTTCCGCTTATCCCAAAGGCAATATCGCCAGGTTGCAGGAAGTTGCGCAGTTGCTCCGCAAACACCTGATCATAGGAGACGTCATTCGCCCAAGCAGTGATGAGCGGTATGTTGTCGGTAAGCGACAAAACCCGGAATCGCTTGTAGTGTTTCCCAGGCTGCGTGGTTCCCTTGCCGAGGTCACACGCAAAGTGCGAAGCCAAAGCGGCGCTTCCACCATTTCCAAACAAAAACACCCTTCGCTCTTGCTCGTACGCCCGATGAAGTGTATCGGCGACCAGTTCGATGTTCGCATACGGAAGTTCTGCGACAACCCGGCCGTAGTTCTCAAAATAGCTGTGAGAGTCTGTGGTTTCCGGGCGGCGCGTCAACCCGAGGACCAGCTTCGTGTTTAGCATTTGGCGTATCTCCTTGTGAGCGGGATCGTTGAGACTTGGCGCGGCTTTCTTAATTTGCAAACACCAAAAAGTGAATCGTGGGCAGTGGTGTGACGCACGCTTGCATCTGCAAAAGGCTTACAAGCTGGCCAGCATCATGAAAGTGACCAAGATCCGAAAAGAACCCCTCTGCCCCATTTCACCGACTGTCTGAGCCTTTATCTAAGAGCATCTCAGGCCTGATTTGACGAAGTGTGGGGGTCCACGTGGCGGTTTGGCGGCGGTTCAAATAACGGAGCAAGCCAACAACCAGGGCGAGATTCATAGAGCAGAATGACAAGGGCAACGAGAACAAGCGTGTTGGCTTTCCGCTTTTTTTCAACAGATATCCCAAACCCGCCATCAAGTAGAAACCACACTGTCCGGCAAGCAACACAGCGTATTCGGGTTGCATGAGCAGCAAAATACTGCACAAGAATGCTGCCGTCAGCAGTACCGGCACAAACCAGCGCAGAGCTCGATGCGCTAAAAAGCAGAATGTCACTAAACCTTTGAGTGGATTGAAGCATTCCGGATTTGCGAACAAAGTTTGAAAATTGCCCGCGCCGATACGGACCCGACGAGCAAATTGTGCCGAGAAGGTTGGCGCAATTTCCTCGACCGCAACAGCCTCTGGATCATAGACGACACGATAACCCCGGAATCGGATTTCCAGCGGAATTTGGAAGTCTTCAACAATCGACTGCTTTCTGGGGCGGAAAAGCGAACGGCGGACAGCAAGCACAGCGCCGTTTCCGCCGAGCGAGCAGTTCAACCGGCTTTCTAGGATTTTCAGAGCTGATTCATATCGCCAATAGAGAAATTCTCCTCCCGGGTCCGCGCCAGGAGGGACTACCCGAATCTCCTCCCCACTGACAGCTCCCACTCGAGGATCAGCGAAATGCCGCACAAGATTGCGCATGCAATTGTTCTCAAGCATGGTATTGGCATCGGTGAACACCAAGATTTCTGCTGAAGTACGCCCTGCCAAATCACGCAACACTGCCAATTTCCCGCGCCGTGTCTCGAAGGAGAACACACGAAGCCGACACGAAGGATTCTCCTTGAGAAGCTCGCTGGTCGAATCGACCGAAGCATCCAGTCCGAGCAAAAACTCCAGTTGATCAGGCGGATAAGGGGTTTCGAGCAAATTCTTCACCTTCGCTTGAATTACGGCTTGTTCGTTATATACGGACATCAAAACAGCCACCCGTGGAGCGTAATCCGGCTGGAACGGGCAACGCCGGTTGGCTCGGCGAACTAAGTAGAGGAAGTCTGACTTGGCCTGCGAGAATGTTGAAAAGACGAACAGCAACAGGGGATACCCTAGATAATGAAAGACCACTAGCGATAAACATATCCAGAAAACCAATTCCGTCACTCGTGTATCTACGGGGCTCAATTTGCGGCAGCGATTTGCGCTGTAGAAGAGGAATCACCATCGGGAGCAGCGGATACTCCCTGCAGTGCCCCAGTAGTTTGTTGAATCCCGACACCAATTCCCACTAGATAAAAGAAGTAGTATTCGTAGGCCAGGTGGGCGAAAAAAGCTCCAAATGCAAACGACAGAAGGCTTACTTGCGTGGCCCGTGCCAGGAGGTTTACTTCCCAGGCTTCCGGATTGTTAACCGATACCTTGTTCATTTTTTTGATGTTGCGCAAAGCCGTAAACAGCAGCCCAACGAACAGCAATAGCGCCGGAACACCCGCTTCCGAAGAAATCTCTGTGAACGTGTTATGGGTCCCGATCCATGCGCCGGGCACACCGAGGTCGTTTCCATTGGCGACCTCGAAGTTCCCAAGGCCCAGACCAAAAATTGGGGACTCGAGAGTGTATTCGATCGACCTGGTCAACACTGTCAGATGGCTCTCTTCGGATTCCCGTGCCGACGCCGCGACCTCGTTGGTAGTGGAGTCACCCGCGTCCCACATCGTTCCCAGCCGCTCCCAAAAGACTTGAGGTGCCAGGCTAAGGGCAACGACCAGCGCCAGAGCCATCGCCGCTCCAAGGAACCGCCCGCGCGAGTTGCCGCGTAACACTAGAAACCACGTCAATGCTGCAGAAAGCACCACGTCCAGAAAACCACTGCGGGAGGCGGTGAGCATCAGCATCCAAGTCATGGAGATAACCGCCGCAACCAGCAAGCTCGCTTCAAGAATAGAGCGTCGGACAACAAAGATCGCGGCTATGTACGGCATCGTCAAAGCTTCCGCAATGCCCAGGAAGTTCCACCCAAGTATTCCGAGATTGAAACCTAGCAGGCGTTCCCCGACCCAGATAGCCCGCGAAGACAGAAAAATCGAGATGCTGGTCACCACAAGTTCGCTGAGGATAACGGCCCAAAGCAGTTTTCGAATTCGTTCCACTGTTGTGAGCACCTGCGTGAGCAGGAAAAATATCAAGAGCGTTTTCAACCAGACATGCGTCAGCATTTGAAAGCTGCCGAGCCTCCATAAAGCGAAGGGCAGACCTGCGATATACCAACCGGTCAGCAGTAAGACGATTTTGAGTTCCCGCGTCCACTGCAAATCAATGTGGCCGGATAGAAGGCCGGCAAGGTATGTCAATCCTGCGCAAGCACCGAAAACAAATGTCAGATGAAGAGGAGCGAGAAACGGAAAGATATCCTCCGGCCGGGCAAAAACGGCAACGGTAAAGAGCAATAGGAAGAAAAAACTCCATGGGGCACGGTGATCAGAAAATTCTGCAGGGACGAAGTTCCGCTGCCAGTTCTCTCTATCCAACGAGAGCGACTCTGTACCGTTCACGTATTCACCTGAGCTGAGTAATGCGTTCACTAGGCGACCACCGCCAGGCTTCGAGGCCGCGTCAGTTCTTCCAGAATTTCTTCAAGCCTATCCACAACCACGTCCCAGCTGTACTGACTGACTACTTGAGTGCGGGCATGCGTTCCAATCAAATTTCGTAGGGACGGATTGTGGAGAAGCTCAACCACAGCGTGAGCGAATTCATCAGGCGGCTCCGCGATGCGAATTTCACGGCCGTCGCAAAAAGGGAGGCCTTCGGCGCCGACCGGAGTTGCAACCACGGGCTTCCCCATAGCCATGGCTTCAGGGATTTTGATCCGGGTTCCTCCGCCCGCGCGCAACGGAACCACCACCACTTCCGCCTGGGCAAGATGGGGACGAACATCCGGAACCCATCCCGTGACTCGCACCCCTGGCTGCCGCGCGGCAGCGGCCCGTAAACGAGAGGAAGGATTGCGGCCGACAACCGAGAGGCTTGCATTCGGTATTGCGTCATGGATCCGCGGATACACCTCGCGCAAGAACCACATGATTCCATCTTCATTTGGATCCCAATCCATAGACCCCACAAAGACCAGGTTGCCTGCCTGCGGTTGACCGTCAAAAGGGCGGAAGAAATCCGTATCGACGCCGGTCGGAAGCGCGGACACGTTCTTGACGCCAAATTCGTGACTCAAGGTTTGCTGATCCTGCTGCGATACCGCAATAATGTGGTCAAACGAGCGGCACACTTGGGCCTCAATGGTTCGCGTTTTCCTCCACTCGGAGCCCAAGACCAGCTTTCTTAGTGGATGTTTTTCGAGTTCCCATTTCCGCTTTCTCAATAAGAATTCAACATTATGCTGGAACACCAACCGCGGCCTTAACGGGGACTCCGCCAGCGGCGCAGCCGTGTGTAGAAAATCGCAAAAAATCAAGTTAAATTGCCTACGAGCTGCCAGTTCTTCCACCGTCGCGCGAAATCGTGGCTGATGGAACTTGGCTAAAAAGTACGGTAGAGCACTGCACTGATTCGTCAGAACCTCTCGGTAGAATCTCAGCGACCCCTTCGTGGCTTCTCGCCAGAACACGGGCGTGAAGCTTGCGAATGTGCTCCTCATTTTGGCTATAGCTGCGGCATCACGAATCGGATCGGCGAAAGAAACCGCGTGAATCTCAACTCTCTGCGCCAAACGCCCCAGGATGTTCAGCGACCGTATCTTCCCGCCTGTGTCCGGCGGAAACAGAGGGCGGGGTACCGTTAGTAAGACATTTATTGTCATCGTGCCAAAAGCTGCAAGAAGCAGACACAACTCGGGGAAACGGCAAATCTGTTAAGCGTGAACGACCACTCCTCCACTCTGAGCCACTCGGGGTTCCCGCAAGTGACTATCACGGTCCAGGAATACACGGTTCCAAAGCTCAAAATTCAAGAGTCGCCAGCAACATTCAGTGGCGTGCGCGTCGCCATGGCGATGCGCTTCGAGAAGGCGTCGCACATAGCTTGATTCGATCAGTTGGCGTTCCCTTGTGCGGCCATCCAAAAGGACTGCGGCGAGATCGTCAAACAACTGATACCGTAGCCACGGTCGAATTGGGGTCGGAAAGCCTTTCTTGCTGCGTCGAAGGACTTCGGGAGGCAGTCGATTCGCCATGGCTCGGCGGAGCAGATACTTCCCGGAAAACCTGCGCACTTTGTAGCGTGCGGGAATGCGCGCGGCAAACTCGACAAGTTTGTGGTCTAGAAACGGAACGCGGCTCTCGATGGAGGCAGCCATGCTCATCTGGTCTTGTTTCATCAGAAGCTCGACCAGATATGTCTTGATGTCGAGGTATAAGAGACGATTCAGCTGGTCTCTGCGGGTTCCGTCGGAGTGGTAAAACTGCATGGGGTTTGCGTAGGGATTAATTTCGCGAAGCTCCTCCCTCATTTCGCCGGTAAACAGCTCATCCTGCTGGTCCTGAGGAAACACGGAATAGAAGTTGTCGAAGTGGATTTTCTCGAACCTGTCCGGATAATAGAGGAAAGAATGCCGCAGTTTGCGCAGTATCCCGTCTGGGATCACTTCCGCGATCAGAGCCTTCTGAACTAGATCTTGCAGCGGGCCAGGGACCAGTCTTCGATAGAGTGGCCCAGCGCGCAGGTTCAAAAGGGCCGCACGATACTTCAAGTAACCGGCGAAGATCTCATCTGCGCCCTCACCGGTGAGCACGACCTTCACCTTCTCGCGAGCCAGGCGGGAGACATAATAGAGGGCTACGCTCGAGGGCCAGACGAGAGGCTCGTCTTCGTGCCAAATCAGTTGTGGCAAAGTCGCAAAGAATTCTTTGGGATCAAGAATTACCTCGTTATATTCAGCCCCGATGTGCTTGGCGACTTGCCGGGCGTAGGGAAGCTCACTGTATTCGTCTTCGGCATATCCTACCGAAAAGGTTTGGATGGGCTCTTTCCGGAGACCAGCCATCACGGCCGCGATCGAGCTGGAGTCGAGCCCCCCACTTAGGAAGACTCCAACTGGAACGTCGCTCATGAGGTGGCCGTGCACGGTTTCTGTGAATTGGTCTCGAAACTGTTCAACATACTCGGCTTCGCTGAGCTCGCATTTGGACGGCGAGACGTCCAAGTCCCAGTATTGTGTGATCCGAGGTCTTGTATCCTGATTCGTTAAATCGATCTGAAGACGATGTCCCGGCAGCAGCTTGCGAACGCCCTCGAAGAGCGTCTCGTCCGAAGAGATGTAGCCAAAGGTAAAGAATTCCGGCAGCGCGCGCCGATTGAGGCGCGGCTGGAAACCAGGAATTTCGAGGAGTGATTTGACTTCCGAAGCGAACGCAAAACGGTTCGCCACGATCGCGTAGTAGAACGGCTTTATCCCCAAGCGGTCGCGAGCGCAGAATAGCTTCTTCCGGCGTGTATCCCAGATTGCAAACGCAAACATTCCGCGCAGGTGATGTACACAATCCGCGCCGTATTCCTCATACAGATGCAGAATTGTCTCCGTGTCGCTGTTTGTCGCGTAGCGATGACCACACTGCTCCAGCACGGGGCGGAGTTCTCGATGATTGTAGATTTCGCCGTTGAACACGATCCATACGGTCCCGTCCTCATTCATCATCGGCTGGCGTCCGCCGGCTAGGTCGACAATACTCAGCCGCCGAAACCCGAATGCGATCGGACCAGCCTGAAACTCACCGTGGTCGTCAGGTCCGCGGTGCAGCAGGGTGTTGCACATTGCCTGCAGGTCTTCTTCTCTAAACCTGCCGCCGCGCAACTCGAGAACTCCACAAATCCCACACATGGTCTTGTTCTTCTTTTCTTAAGTGCGAATCTTCAGTAGGGATTAGCCAAGCTTACTCAATCGCAGGTTTGCACAGTTGGCTGTCTCAATCCCACCTCGACCGCGGGCGAGTCACGCCATCCGTGCTGTGAGTCCACTTCCCAAGTGCCAGATGTTCGCCGCCTGGCGGTTCTGGTCGTGTCGCAAAACCATAAGTCGCGGTAGTTGCAATCGAAGTGAATCTGTCCGCGCATTCGCTGAGAGTCCATTCGCCTCGCACCGGACCTTCAGCTGAGTTGAAAACCCGCCGTCCGCTGACTTCGACGAAAGTGCCGTCACAAATCACGATATGGCGCGGCTCGTCGTCCGCATCGGCAGCGCAGAACAGGAACTGCGCATCGCTCGCCCACGAGCCAATTTCCCAGGGCCCCGGCGCATTCGCGAAGAAGAACAAGTAGTTCGCCTTGCCGCTCGTGGAAAACCGATACGCTCGAGTGCCCACTCCCGAGCGCTCTCCTTCCAATGCGTGAAGAACACCTGCACTTGCGTTGACCCTTGGAGCTGGGATCAACAGCGTTACGAATTCGGCGGGCAATTGTGTGTCAGTGCTGAGCTGAAGAATCGGGGACAACTCTTTCCTGCCATACACCGGCGAATACCAACCCTCCAGTATCCGTTGTGAATAGTTCTGATTCGCACTGAACAAAAGGGCGAGATCCGCTTCGTTGTCTCCCACAAACTTGACTCCGCCCGGAATTGTCGAAATTGACCCGGGCGCAAAGTGCCATGAGGCTTCCAGGTGATGTCTCCCTGCACCCTGCAATACATCTCGAATTAGCCAAAAAGATGACATTAGGCGGAAAACAGTACGAATGTGGCAAACGGGGTCGCTCAGCCGCCGGTACTCATCGTGCGACGCTGCAAGGAGATCAAAGTCCTTGCCAGTCATCCAGCATTCCACATTCACGGAAGGCACACCGTTCCACTTGAATGGGCCAGCCGATTCGAGCTGAGGCAAGTGGTCAATCTGCAGGGTATTGTGAGCGGCCGTTCCACGAAACCAGTCTCGATCGGGAGCAGAGTCGACGTAAGAGAAGGTGCCGGGATCGATAAGCAACATCTTCCCACCGACCGCCAACTGCACACTCAGCGCATCGGCATGACGATGCCCTAGCCGTCCGGTCTGTTGAGGGCCCACATCAATCACGAGTTGAGATTGCACCGGGTTCGAGCTCGACATCACGTAAATCCCGCTCGGCTCCAAACAAAACGACGACATCGCCCGTCGCGTAGAAGGCAGTTTCCCGAATCGGCTTACACCCTCGATTCCTAGGAGCCAAACAGTCTCTTCTCGAATGCCAGCGGCCGCGGCCTTAAAGTCAGGCCGGTCGAAAAGCGCCGCACCCGTGGCGAGCGGATCCACCAGGTTCCCGACACGATTGCGCCGTGAGTCAAATAGTCGTCCGCCGTCATCGTCTCCGAATCGAGGAAGAAAGCCTGCCTGACCCGTGGCGCTGATGACCTCAAGCATTTTTTCGATCGTTTGATCAAACTGAACAGGCGCCGGAATCCCATTTACGTGAGCGAGAATTCGTGCGTGAAGGAAAAAGTCGACCGCGTAAACGTGATAATACAGTGATTGTTCGAAGTGCATGCCGTCCGGCCGCACCTGACGCTCAGCTTCAGACAACACAATTTGCCACCCACGCTCTTGCCAGCGCCGAGCCGAATGCAGCTCAGGACACAAGGTGCCAATAAAAAACAGCCCTACTCCCTCACCAAGCAAATGGGTGTTTGGAGAAAAGTACGTAGATAGAAATCTTGACATGTGCCGAGCGTTGAGCGCCAAAGCGCGCTGAAGATCGAACGAAAAATGTTCCGGGGTGCCGGAGCAACCATTCAACAAATGCCAGACCCACAGCCAAGAAAGACTTCGGAATGCCACCTCAAGGCTGCTTGCCCAGTTAATTCCGATTCCGCACGGATTCTGCTCTTGCCAGTCATACCACTGGCGGAACAACTCCTGCGTGTAGCGACCCTCTCCCGTCAAACGATAGGCCTTGGCGAGCGTGACCAAGTGCTGATGACGACTGAGTTCCCAAGTCACCTTCGCGTCTCCGACCTGGTCAAAGTCTAGATAGGGCACCCGGAACCATGGGCGTCGAGGAGCGCGCTTGCCATGGATAGCATCGAGATGCCAATCGATCCTCATTCCGTAATCCACACCTTCGTACCCGAGGAGGTCGAACCGGTGGTCACAAATCTGATCCGCCTGGCTCACGATTTCCTCTACAACCTTGGGCAGCCGCTCGCGCAAGCAGCTTAATATTCCTGGCACTTCCGCGGGGGTGAAAAAGAAGCGACGGGAGCTTCTTGATTGAGGAAGACGGTCATCGCTAAGGAATGGGCCGCCGATTTGGCAAAGGACAAAGTCCCAGCGTTTTGCGAACTCCTGGCGGGTGCGCTCGCGCAATTCGTCCCAGCCCATTTCCATGATTCTCTTTCGGCGCTGCAACCAGCGATTACTAAGTGACATGGACCCAATCACTTCTCAACCCTTCCATTTCGTGGACGGGAGTCCCGAGTAGCCAATCCACGGTTCGGGCGATGTTGTCTTCAACAGCTTTCAGCTGTGCATTTTTCTTAAACTGGTCGTACCGGTGGGTGAAGCTTATGAGCTTTGCGCACAAATCTGCAGCATCGCCTTCCCGATAAGTCGTTACGTTAGCGGGGCGATGGCCATTCTCACTCGCGATAACCGGTATGCCTAGAGCCAGGGATTCCAGCACCGAAGCAGCAACGCCGTCACACGCCGGGGTGCGAATATAAGCAAAGCATCGACTCAGCAAGGTCAAAAACTCGTCATGAGTGAGGTTCCCCAACAGGAGGAGGCTTTGGCGTTCTGGCGCTGGCCACCCGGCCACGAACTCGTTGGCTGCGGGCAATTCCTTGGACGGAAAGCCGAGCCAAATGAATCCTGCTTCCGGATGCCGCCGCCGGAATTGCAGCATTGCTTCCCGCAATGCAGGAAGTCGGTACTCGGGGCGGAACGAAACGTAGCAGAAAAACACGGGGTGGCGTGATTCCAAGAAGTCTTCTATTTCTCGAGCAAGCGGCGTGGGTTGGAACGCTAGATTCTGTTTTGAAAAACCTGGTATCACCGCTACGCGCTCTGCCGCAATGCCGTACTGTTCAATCGCGTGTTTGACAACCTCGTTGTTACACGAAATTTGTCCCGCAAGACGAAAAAGCAGTTGAAAGGCCCGATACACCCAACCTTCCTGCCGAGGAAAATACTTCTGCTGCAGACCACCACGCCAACTCAGAGCCACAGGCTGGCCGGCGAGTCTTCCTACTATGGCGGCGATCAAGGCCAGCATATAGCCGGGTCTAGACTGGCCGTTCACGTGCACCTGGAACCGATAACCGCTTGAGGCAAAGCAGATCAGTTTACGCAAGTAGTCGAAGCCATTCTGAACGTCGATGTATTCACTACTCGGCTTTTTGCGGTTCTCGTTCAGATTGAGGACCTGGCACACATTTCCGCGGCGACGAATTTCTTCGACCAGCCCTTTAGTTTGCATCGCCCAACCGCAAACCGGTGGCGGGTAGTTGCCAATCTGCAGAATCCTTGCTCGCGGAAGCCCTTCGACAGTACGATTCACATCGCTCTCCAGAAATCTTTAAATGAAAAACGCCTTCTCCGCCGCATGCTGCTGCTCTTAAACCAACCGCGCAATCTGGCAGGCTGCAGTCACGGCGCCGCCGTCGCCCATTCCGAACACGCTAACCGTCTTCATAATCAGTTCTTCTCTCGCAGCGGTTGAGATTGTTGGTCAAGAAAGACTACGTCTGAATGCGACACACTTCCGAAATCTTTCATCCCGAGCATGGAGTTACTGTAAAGTTGTTCGAGTTCAGCAATGAGACGATCGAAACCGAAGTGCGTTTGCATCTTCTCTTGCCCGGACCGCGAGAGCCTTCTGGCGAAGTCCGCGTCCTGTAATATGTGCAGCATGGCCTGAGCGAGGGCCTGCGAATCCTGAGGTGGAACAAGCAACCCATCCACGCCGTCTACGATGATTTCAGGAGTTCCGCCAACGCGGGTGGCCACCACCGGGAGCCCGGCCGCCATCGATTCCAGCACGGAATTTGGCATTGCTTCGGCCTCTGAGGGCAGCACCGAAACATCGCAGCAGGCTAACAACTCGGGAACGTCCTGCCGACATCCGACAAACAAAAAGTTCTCCTCCAACCCTGCTTGTCTCACTTGCTGTTCCAATTTGGGCCGCTCCGCGCCGTCACCGATCAAGACAAACTTTGCGCTGGGAACTGCCCGGCAAACAATGCTTGCCGCTTCAATCAAGCACGCATGTCCCTTCACCCGGCTGTACATGTTAGCCACAACGGCGATAAGCTTGGAACCGCTTCCGAAACTTCCCAACAATCCTTCTCGGTCTCCCCGTACACCCGCAAATCGATCGACATCCACACCGTTGTAGATGACGTGAATCTTTTCTGCGGGCAGCCTGTCTCGTTCGACAAGCAACTGCCGCACGGAAGCGGAATTCACGATGACGTGAGTGGAGAGGCGGTAGATGGTGCGGATAATCTTGTTTCTCCAAGGTGTATACCAGTCCAGGTCTGCCAGATAGCGACGACTGGAAATAATGACCGGAGTTCGCGCCAACCGACCGGCTGGGACTCCCAGCAAATTTGCCCACAAGTCGTGTGCATGGATGACATGAAACTGTCCCTGCCGGAGAAAAAGGGCCAGACGCATCAGCTGATACACGCCATTGACTGAAAGAAGCGTCTTCTTTTTGCAAAACTCGACTACAGGAATATCAGCTTGTTGCAAAACCTCCAGCAACGGACCTTTCGCATGCAAACAGCCTACAGTTACACGATGGGACGTCGACCGCAGGCGAAGGGCAGTTTGCACCATTTGGGTTTCCGTGCCACCAACGTTCAGCGTATCGACCAAATGCAAGACACGCGCCCCGCCGTTGTCAGAGGGCGCGTTTAGCCTCGAAAGAACGGTCTGGAATTTGCGCAGCCAATGCGGTGACGATGGGTCATTCTTAACAACTGCGGCTCGATCTGTGCTCAAAGTGCTAAGCATTTGGTTGCGTCAATGCGATAGAGTATAGTTAGCGCGCCACTTGTACGGTGGTCTGATAGGGGGGACTAAAGACCGGCGGTTGAACGCCCTCACGTTCGGCGGCGGGGCGGCACGAATAAGCGGCTGTGGACTGTACTTGGGTTGCAGGCTCAAGAAAATTGCGGTGCCAGAGCTCGAAAATAAGAAGATGCCAAATCTCCCAAGAGCGGTCGCGTAAGCCTTGGCGATGTTCGAAGATTCTGCGACGTAGCGCTTGCTCGTTGAAATATCCTCGCTGAATGGTCTTGGGTTCCAGAAGGATGTCCAGTAAGGCTGGCGAGGGTTGCTGGCGGAACCAGTGGACTAAGGGCATGGAGAAGCCCTGCTTTCGGCGATAGAGCACTTGTCTGGGGACGCCCAACCGCTCGGCCATCCTTTTCAGGATGTGCTTGAGCTCTCCGCCCCGCATTTTCCACCGAGGAGACAACTGCGCGACCCATTCGGCGAAAACATGGTCGAGGAAAGGAGCCCGAACCTCTAGCGAACACGCCATGCTCATCCGATCCACTTTGGTTAAGATATCCCCCGGTAAGTACGTTTTGGCGTCGAGGTATTGGACTTTGCTCAGCGGATCAGAGTCAGGGCTGTGTTCCAGATAGCGTCGGAAGCGCTCGTAGGGCGAAGCCTTTCGGTTTGCCCAAGCCAAGAAATCTTTAGAGAAGAGGGAGCGCTCTCGAACAAGGGCTGGCAGTATCGAAATTCCATCCAGGTAACGGTCGGCGAGAGGCAGCGAGAGATTATACAAAAACCTGCGGCCCGGCCATTCGGTTGGCAACCACTGATGAATGGATTCACGGTACCAACGACCTGACCCGGCGGGAAACAAGCGAAGTCTCCGACGCTGAAGGTAGGATCTGTAACGGTCGTAACCAGCGAACAGCTCATCCCCACCATCTCCGGCCAAAGCCACCGTGACATGTTGACGAGCCAGGCGGCAGACATGATACGTCGGGACGATGGAGGAATCGCCAAACGGTTCTTCCAGAGAACGCGTCAGCAAGTGCACCGTTTCCTCGATCTGAGGCTCGACGATCAGTTCGTGGTGCTCGGTGCCGAACCGTTGCGCGACCAGGCGGGCATATTCGGCTTCGTTGAAGTCCTCGCTGGAGAAGCCAATCGAAAATGTTTTAACCGGCCGCGAACTGGCGCGAGCCATGAGTGCAACTACAGTGGAGGAGTCAACCCCTCCACTGAGCAGTGCTCCGAGCGGGACATCGCTGAGCAACCGGATCCGGACAGCCTCAGCAAGCCTATGTTCCAGTTCTTCCAAACATTCTTCCTCGGATCGAGGCTCATAGACTCCGTGCGAGGGTAGGTCCCAGTACTCGTTGAGACGGATTTGGCCGCCGACGAATTCAAGCACGTGTCCAGGGGGCAACTTGCGGATTCGTGTGAAGGCAGTGTGCGGATCGGGAATGTAACCGAAGTAGAAGTAACTGAGCAAGCCCTCTGGGTCAACCTCGGTAAGCTCCGACGCGCCGGCCAACAACGCCTTGATTTCGGAACCAAACAGGAGCCGTCCGTCACTCAATGCGTAATGCAGCGGCTTCTTTCCGAAGCGGTCTCTTGCCAGCAACAGACGTTCTCTGCGCTCATCCCAGAGTGCGAACGCGAACATCCCACGCAGCCTCTGCACGCACTTGGACCCAAACTCCTCGTACAGGTGAACGATTACCTCAGTGTCAGTGCTGGTGTAGAAGCGGTGGCCACAAGCTTCCAGTGCCCGACGCAGCTCCGGGAAGTTGTAGATCTCCCCATTGAAGACGACCCAAATGGTTCCATCCTCGTTGTGGATGGGCTGATGCCCCGTAGACAAATCGATGATACTCAGTCGGCGCATGCCCAACGCCGCACGACCCTTAGCGTAGATTCCTTCGTCGTCCGGTCCGCGGTGCACGATGGTCTGGCACATTTGATGGACGTCTGCACTGCGGGCCAGATAGTCATGCTCGGTACCGATGATGCCTGCTATTCCACACATGGGTTTCTATGCTTGAGTTCTCTTCGACCAAAAATGCAAGCGATTTTCAAGTTGCCAATGCTGTCCCAGGATTCTTGGTAATCGCTTCTCCGGTGGTTTTCCTGATCTATGGATTGGCATGTCGAAAGGATGCCGGATCGGTATCGGCACGAAGCTGTTGGGGAATGGGGATTACCCACGCGCCGTCCACTTCCACGGCCACCGAGCGCTGGAGAAGGGTCACCGACAAGACGAGGCGATGACGACCCTTGAAATCCACGAAGATCCCCTCGAGCCCGCAGAGCGGCCCGCATTCGACTCTTACCCTTTGCCCGATTTGCAGGAACGGCCAGGGCTGTCGAGGCAGCCCAGATTGAATGGCAGTCTGGATAGCGGCGATTTCCGCGTCGTCAACCGGCGTCGGGATTTTGCCGATTCCGATAACCTGAATTACCCCCGGCGTCACAAGTATCGGGAGTCGGTCCAGCGGGTTGAACCGACAAAAGACGTAGCCCGGGAATAGGGGTAGTTCGAGTTCTTTGATGCGATCAGACCAGCGGCGCCGGCACGTGTAGAGGGGTAGCAGAATTTGGTAGCCCTTGTGACGCAGCTGTTTTGCTACGAAACCTTCATATCTACACCTGGTCTGCAGAGCGAGCCAGGGGAGACTAACTGCAGTGGGCGCGACATTCATTTTTGCGAAGGCCTTTCAAACGCTACCTGTTAGTCCCTAGCCTCAATGCGAAGGAACATTTGGGCAAGCTACCGCCCTCAGAGTCCCAAATATCTGGCTCAGGTTGCGGGACGTTAGCAAATCCCGCGGTGAAACGTGCATCTCGATGATGAAATGGGCAGACGGTCCATCATTTTCTGTCCATCCCGTATCCGCCGTAATATGAGTAGGCGCCGTAAGTTGCCTCCTCGTCGGCACCGTTCAGCACGACGCCCAGCAGATTTTTCCCCCGGAATTCCTGCAATGTTGTCTGGACCAAGTCGTAGGCTGTTAATTTCGCGCGAACAACTACGAGCACCCCATCGCACAGCCCTGCCAACACTGCGGCGTCTGACACTGCGTGAACAGGAGGCGCATCCACGATGATCCAATCGAACATCGGGGCCATTCGATCAATCAACACTTTCAGCCGATTGTCCGCAAGCAATTCCGCTGGGTTTAATACGGATCTTCCGGCAGGGATGAAAAAGAGATCATCTTTCGAGTCGGCCTGGATAATCGAGAATTCATCGGCTTCCCCGCAAAGGTATTCGCTCAGACCTGGTGCAGAGGGAGCCCCCATGCGCACATGAAGCCTTGACGCGCGCAGATCCCCGTCAATCAGCAAGGCTCGCCGGTCGTGTTGGTGCGCGATCGCCAGAGCAAGGTTAAGGGACACGAACGTTTTTCCTTCCCCGGGCACTGCACTTGTGACTACCAGGGTGCGGACGGGCTGTTTATCTCGCAGCCGGTAGAGACGTGAGCGCAAAGTGCGGAACTGCTCGGCGCAGACCGCAAGAGACCGATTGCAGAAAACGGCATAGTCTGGGTTTAGCTTCCAGCCGGGCCTTGCGCAGTGCCGCCGCAGCTCATCGAGCCGGAGATGGTGAGAAATTGGGGACTCGTTTCCCGGTTCCAGTGGGGGAACCATTCCTATGGCTGACCGCTCTGCTCCATCGGGGTGAGCAACTTCTGCCAAGAGAGAATCGCTTGGTTTCGGATCATTGGCCGACTCGATTGGCGCTCTCCCTTGCTCGGCCCTCTTCAGAGCTTCGTAAACGCGGCTCATTCTTTCCCTTCCCTGGGCTCCGCAGTGATTGAGGCGTGCTGACGGAACTGCTCCAATAGCACGATTGAGTCTTCGAGCGGCGACTCAGCCGCAAGAGTATCTTCCGGGCGCGCGGCACTGGTTGGTTGGTTGGTCGGTTCGAGGCTATCCAGCTCAAATTCCCGCGCCACTTCGTTGACGAGGTGGGCTGGGACGAGCCTCTGTTGGTCGGCGAAGGAGTTAATCAGCGCATGCTCGCAGAGTACGTTGATTACTCGGGGGATTCCGCGGGCGTAGTTATACACGCTCTCGACAGCTTCCGGTGAAAAGATTGGTTTGCCGTTTGCCCCCGCGGTGCGCAGCCGCTCCGCGATATAGCCATGAGTTTCCTCCAGCGATAGCGGTTTCGTCCTGGCTCGCACCGTAATCCTCTGCCGAAATTGCCGTAGTTGAGCGTGTTTGAGCTTTTCTTCGAGTTCCGGCTGGCCGGATAACACAATCTGGAGTAATTTCTCGGTCGACGTCTCCAAGTTGCCGAGGAGACGGATTTCCTCGAGCAATTGCTGGGACAGATTCTGCGCTTCATCGACAATCAGCACTGCCCTCTCTGCAGCACGGTATCGGTCCAGCAGCCAGCGGTTGAGTCCTCGGAGGACGTGGCTTTTGGAGGGCGATGAGCAGGAAATCCCGAAATCAGCCGTCAGACAATCGAAGAATTCGGTGACGCTGAGCTGCGTGTTGAAGATGAAGGCCGTGACCGCTTGCTCGTGGCGCAACCAATCCAACAGCTTGTTGAGCAGCGTAGTCTTCCCCGTCCCGGCCTCGCCCGTCAATAGAATGATGCCTTTTCGGCCCTGCATCCCGTAAGTCAGGTTGGCCAGCGCTTCCCGAGTGCTTGGCGTCAAGAATAAATACCGGGGGTCCGGATTGACGTTGAACGGGCTTTCTCGTAAACCGAAGAACTCTTGGTACATTTTTGTCGCCTTCACCATGACGCGGCGCGCAAGCTGATTTCGTTTCGCTTCGCTGGAGTGCCCCTGCCGGTTCTAATTTTGATCCTTGCGGCGGTTGGTGCCATCGAGGAGATTACGGCCAAGGTTGGCACCCCGAGATAAGTCTCAACCTCCCGCTTAGTTCGCAGAGACTTATCGTGTAACTCTAGAAAGTGCGCGATCGCCACTCCAAATGCCAGCCCGACACCCAGCCCGCCGAGACCGAAAAGCGGCCGATTCGGGAAAGATGGCCGTTCGGGCAAACTGGGCGGATCCAGCACGCGGAATTGTTCGCCTTGCTGGCGGTGTTCCAGATCGGTGGCCATTTGGGACTCGTTCCGCTTCTTAAGAAGATCGTTGTAGAAATCGAGCGCGGTTTGATAGTCCCGCGTCAAGGACTTAAATTGCTGCTGGATCGCTGGGCTAAGCTGGAGCCGGCCTTGGTAGACCTTGATCTGCCTCTGAAGCTGCTCCTGCTCGAGTCTTTTCTGGCTAATGGTCACTTCGATCTGATGAAGCTGTGCTCGAAGCTGTTGGATTTGTGGCGGTTCGATCGCCGGGGCTCTTTCGTTTCGTTTGCTCAGTTGCCCCTGATCCTGCGTGGACGCATCTTCGGCTATCTTTAGCTTTAATTTTGCTATGTCTTCCTTGAGCGACGCAATGTCTGGATGCTTTGCCGTGTAACGCCTCTCAAGCGAAGATAGCTGCGTCTGTAAGTTGCTGAGCTGTTGCTCGAGTGTTTGCGGATTCTCCCCGTCCGCCGACGATTTCCAGGCCGCCAGCTGCTGCCTCAACAACGATTCCGCAAATGCTTTTTCTTGTTGGGATTGGTTGAGACTCTGGGTGACTGCTTCCAGTTGCGGGGTCATGCCTGTCAGCAGGGTAAGATTGGTCTTCTCATCCTCGGGAAGTTCCCCCATGTAACGACTTTGGAAGGCGGCCAGTTTAGTGTCCTGGTCGTCGAGTTTGGCTTTGGCATCCTCCAGTTGCTTGGCCAAGAATTGTGTCGTCTCCTCTGTCTGCTGCTGGTGCAGGCGCAAATTCTGTGCCATGAACATCGATGTGATTTCAGCGCAGATTTGCTGGGCAAGCCGAGCCTCCCCCAAGGTGACGTCCACGTTGAATCCGGGCAGCTCTGCCGACCGTGTACCCGCCATAGGGCTCAGCGGGGTCACCTTGATGGACTTCCGCAGTTGCTCGACCAAGTCCTCCATTGGCACTCGCTCGGCATCTGTTTTGTGCACGAGCCGCTTGGCTAGTGCCTTCATCGTCGCCTCCTCGGCGTATTTCTTGTACAGGCCGAATTGTTCGACGAGATGTTGCAGGCGGGTGCGACTCAGAATCTGCTCCCGCATGCTGGCGAGGCGCTGGCCTAGGTCTTCCCTGACCACTGGCTTCACGTAGTTGTCCGGTACTGTGGGCTGTTCAACCAGGATTGATGTATGTGATGTGTATTTTTTGGGCAGATACAAGGACAGCGCATATCCAGCCACTGCGCCCAGGATCGCAGGAATGACGACCAACCAGCGTCGCCGACGCAGAGCCGCGAGCCAATCCTCGAAAGTCAAGTCTCGCTGCAACGTCTTTCCTTCCTGGCTTTCGCCACACGTTCTGCTCTGCGTGCCGTCACTCAATAAGGAGTGACATCGAACTCTGATCGGTACGCAGCGAAACCAGATCTCAAATAAAAACTCTCCCCGCGTTTATCCTCATGCAGTAGCCAATATCAAACCCCGTGAGACTGCCGCTGATGACTCCCTAGCTGATTCGCAGTGCAACTCAACAACCGCCGAAGTTCAGCCAGCAAGCTAGTACTTATAGAGCTGACTCGGAGAAGTCGCTACGTCCAGTCTCACCTTGGGTGCAAGGCCAAAACAAATCCACTCCCGGACGCGCCACTTTGTTGGCTCCCACAGAATCCCGCAATCGTTCACGCTCTCCTCAAGATTCTGCCGTCTGATGTGCAATCTAGTGAACTTCGTCTGTCCTGCCAATCCAGTACGTCCCCCAAATCAAGAGCAGAAAACTCCCCAATGAAACATGAGGTAATCCCTGTAATGCCGATTCGGGGAAAAATGACCGGTTGCGCCGAGTCAAATGTCGCCCATCTGTCTTGGTGAGGACATGGGACATATTTAGCTTACAAGCCCAACTTATGTTGTTTTGACCTGTTCATGTCGAGTCTGAGATGAGTCTGGCAACCCAGTTTGTACTGTCCCGCTGATCCACGCGCGGAAACCAGTCCAACAAAAGGTCTACGGCTTCCCACCAAGATCTACCAGCACAGGCACCAGTTCAATGAAACGGCGGTTTATGTGCATCATCTGCGTCCCAAGGGGTGTGGTCGAGGTTGGTAAAAGAAGCCGATCGCAACGCGATTGCGGTCCACGTCGAATGCGAAAGGTAGGTTCCCGCTGATTCTCTGCCGGAGATATGTGTATCCGGTATGAAACAGGAAGCCGTACTCGAGCGGGCACTCGAGTGCGATCCCCCCGTTTTGATTCCGAATGGCACCGCGACCGAAGACGTCGGAAAAGGATGTCGACTGGGCATTCCCGCCAGTGAAAACCGCGTCCAGTCCATGCCAGAGCCGGCGCCGGATCTCCAGACCCTCAGAGGTATTGCTCACCAAGTGGACTAACCCTCCTCCGTCGGTTAGTTGACGTAACAGATATATCCGCAGCACCGTTTTCCCCGAGCGAACGGTGAAATTTGCTCCCCCGCCTACGTCTCGGCGGAAAGTAGAAACCGGCGTGGGTGGGGCCGTGGGTGTTGGCGGAGGGTTTAGCGTCGAAGTGCTGAGAGGCGTCTCGCGCGAAGACGCAAACTGTGGACCTATGAAGAAGTCAAATGAAACGTTCGGCTCACCGAGGTTGGAGCTGAGTGTCAGATATCCGCTATTCATGAGCGCCCGGGATGTCTGGCCGAAGCGCATATCCTGATAGACATAGCGCAGCCCCAGAGTGGTTGCTTCGCTCGTCCGATAGCGATAGCCAGCTCCGCCGCCGTATCCTTGAGTGTTCACCAAATTTCCAAGCGTGGCCTGGCGATTCTCGAACTCGCGCAGAGAATTGGTGCCAAAGACCTCAAAGGATGAGCGGCGGCTCAAAAGTAGGTTTGCGCCCAGCTGCGCCTCATTCGTCAGCTCCCGGATCAGCGGCACAAGGACGTTTCCATTCAAACCGCCGGGCACAACGGGGGCGTATGCCGTGTTTCCGTTCGAGCTTTGCTGTAGGGTCCACCTCTGATAAGAAAAGGAATCTTTGGCATTCAAAATCAAATGAGGAGTGAGCTTATATGTTCCCGTGAACTCCGTGGTTTGATTGAATAGATCATAGCCTTGGAACTGCCGGTAGAGCTCAAATGTCGGCCGGTAGTCCACGAACATATTTCCTCTGGGGCGCGAAACGCGAAAACGGAGAAGCCCCCCACCCTCAAGAAGCGATGCCCCCGCCCGATTCTGATTGCTATTCAAGATGTTATCGTCGTATGTGGCGAACGAATAGAGTTCGAGAAGAATGGCATTGGGAGGCAGCCGTTCGTTGGAGTACTGCAGGCCCGTCTCTTCTCCAAGATCCTGCCTGTTCGAGTCCTGGGCAAGCATCGCGCAAGCATCGAAGAGGAAAAAACACAAGAAACCCGCAGCTGTGGCTGTACAAATCCGACAGAACTTCGACGACGTGATCCGCTTCACGGCACAACCACCGTATCGCCGGTTTGCAGCTCGACGTTCTGCGCGAGCTTATGGCCCTGAACGACTTCTCGATAGTTGAACGGAATCGTCTGCGTTCCGCCCTCGGCGGTGCGGCGCATGATGTGGATCTTCTTCACCTTCGCAAAGTCCCGGAACCCCCCCGCAATGGCCAGAGCGTCCATCACGCGAGTTGTGTGCGTCAGCGGAAAGGAGCCCGGGTGTTGGACTTCGCCCATGACCGTGAACTGCCTGCTGTTCATCTGCTCGACGGCCACAACAACCTGCGGATTATTGATGAAGTCCGATAGCCTTTGTGTGATAACGACTTGCAACCGGGCAGGAGTAAGTCCGCCCGCCTGAATGTCACCCAAAAGAGGCAACGTAATCTTTCCGTCAGAGCGAACTGGCATCTTCCCGGATATGTCGGGCTCCTTCCAGACGTGGACCGACAGAACATCGTCCGGACCAACGATGTAATCGGGATCGAGCCCTGCGGGCGTTGCGGCGCCTCCAGAGGCACTGCGATCCGCACCGTACACGCTCGCGGTGGAAGCTTGATCGCCCATGGCGGCCGGTTGCTTTTTCCCATCTTGCGCCCAAGCTAGGGTGCAAGCGACGAGGGACAAGAGAATCACCTGTGACACCAAATTGAAGCGTCTGAGCATCTGTGAGGTCATGTTTCTCTCCTATGACGACTGGCAGTCGGCTGGGGAAAGCGTGGCTCCTCTATGGGGCACGACGACCCTCTTCGGGGGGATTCCGGCGCCTTTAATCTTGTAGAGAAGCCCACGGTAGCTGAGGTTTAGCGCTCGGGCTGCCCTCTTTCGATTTCCCTCATTGGCTTCGAGAACCTGCAAAATTATTCTTCGTTCCGCTTCCCGCGAGGCCTGCTGAGCGATTTTTCGCAGCGGGACGAAACCGTCTGCGCTGTCGGCCGCGGGTTCGTCGGGGTGACGGTCCATCCATTCGCTCAGCGCTGCCGTCTCGCAGCCAAGAACAAGGAAACTGTTGATTAGGTTTTCCAACTCCCGGATATTTCCGGGCCAGTCATATTCCTGCAGACGGTGCAGGCAACAAGCCGGCAATGGGCGGGCAGGGCGGTCGTATTTCACGGCGTAGCACTGGAGGAAATATTCCACAAGCATGGGAATATCTTCTCTGCGCTCCCGCAAGGGCGGCAAGTGAATGCTCAAGGCGTTGAGGCGGTAAAACAGATCGGGCCGGAATTTGCCCCTCTCCATCTCTCGCCTGACTGAGCGGTGCGATGCGCACAGGATGCGCATGCACCCACTTATCTCTTTCGGTGCCCCACGTGCCCCGATCTGTAAGACTTGGCCGACTTGGATCAGGTGGAGAAGTTTTGCTTGCAGTTGTGTGTCCAGGTCCGCGATTTCATCCAGAAAGAGTGTTCCGCCCTGAGCTACCTCCGTGCGTCCTGGATTCGGATTCGTGGTGTCCCCGAGAAGCCTTGTTCCGAAGTCTAGCAGCGCATTTTCAAACACCGAAGGGGGAATGGCAGGACAGAGCACATTAGCGAAACGACGCTCGCGCCAAGGTGACCGAACGTGGATCAGTTTTGCAAAGATTTCTTTTCCCGTCCCGCTGTCTCCTTGGATAAGAACTGGAATACTGGCCTGGCAGATTCTTTCAGTCCTGTCGCGTACAGATCGCATTGCCGCGGATCGGCCGAAAATGACCTCGTCGGGGGGGAGCCCGGAAAGAACTTCCACAGCAACCTCCTCAAGTCTCAGACGAATCGCCCCCTCATGACTCTCCTAAAGTCAATACTTGTGGCATGGTTCAAACTAGAGAAGTCGTCTGGACACCGCAATCAGGTGAGTCATCGATTCTTATGACGGAAAATTACGCATACAGGCGTGCGGTAAAAACTTGAAATAGGCGGCTGGTGAGAGATTGCGGGGGCCTCAAAGGCCTTTTCTGCGAGCCGAGCGGCAGTTGCAGATTCCCACTGTTCCCAAATGAAGGTGAATACCGGATTGCGCCAACTAGCGAGCGGTCGCCGCTTGGTTCCCGCTAGAAGTAGCGGACTCTTGCCGACTGCAATCGTGCATGGGACGCATGTCGGCGTTTAAAGGATACGTCTTCGACGCCCGAAGCCTCCTCTGAGTATAGATGCGTCTCTCAGCTGAGTACGCAGGCTAAGGCCGTTCCGCCGACGATGCCGCGTCGGGTACTTGAGTGCGGGGTTTTCCCGCCTAGGAAATAAGGTCTTCTCCGACTTGCCTGCCATGCTATCTGATCCTAGATATTATGGACGATTTTGAATTTCATGGGCACGCCGGTTCGGAGAAGCCCCAATCCCCCAGTAGGTTCAGATGGGCAGCGATCGGCATCAGCGTAGAGTATTGATAATCGGCGAGGAAAGTTATGCCCGCGACGACATGCGAGTATTGCTGCGAAGCATGGGCTGCCAATGCGTGCTGGCTACGAGTGTTCAACTTGGGTTAGCTGCGCTCGAAGAAGAGAATCCGGATGCCGTGATAATGGATCTGCACCAGATGCGCACCTCGGCCGCTCAGGTGGTTTCCGGGCTTGTCAAAATCGGTCCGCGTCTCCGCGGACGCGTGCTGCTCATCACCGGGGAGCGCATCGACCCGCAAGTCAGTGATCTGATTAACCGCTACTCGCTTCCCTGTGTTCCTCGGGATCGTTTGCTTCAGGAACTATGGGGCTGCCTGGAATCTTTGCTACGTCCGAGTTCCGTCCTTCGGCGCGTTACGCAGGCTGCTCGTCTCGTCTTTGACAGCTTTCTCCGGCCGTTGCCTGATGGTATTCGAATATCACAGCTTCCGGCCCGACGATTAGTTTATGAAGCTGGGAGTCTGATGGCCGATCTCTGGATTGAGCCGCAGACCGATTCCCGACGCATTGCCCTTGTGGGCCAGCTTGTAGACTCTGCTAAGCCGGAGCGACGTCTTGATCGCCTGCCCATCGTGCTCCGTGGGCAGAAGGGCCCGATAGCGCTTGCTACCACCAACGAATTTGGCGAGTTCGACCTCGATTTCGACTTTGAACCGACCCTCACCCTCGAAATGGAAACCAGTAGATACCAATGGGTATCCCTCGCCTTGCCCTCTTTGGTACAGGCCACTAGCCGAGCCTCGGGCGGTTCGTAATTCCCAAGAAAAGGTAGGTAGTCCGATGACCGCCAACATAGGCATGCTCATGCCCAGAGAGAAAAGGAGACTCGGCCATGAAGTGTAGGCTCTTGTGCAAGAACGGAGGCTTCTTCGGTTACGTCAATTACGTTGACCATAATAATGGGCTTCACGTGAGCAGTGATAGCATTACGGGCTACGTGAACCCTTGCCCCGGGTGTACTCCACCCGAGGCGAACAATGCGCGTTACATCTGTGGCACGGCCGACGCAACTGACCCATCTACAGGTCAAAACTTCGGCACCTTTCTCTTTCGGGTGAGGAC
>WNFX01002050.1_pt1 | contig 26586 bp, 25 predicted proteins | sample 5400111 | NCBI WGS metagenome assembly WNFX01 (sample SAMN13153363, study PRJNA577476) | soil metagenome | isolation source: 40 cm soil or saprolite under grassland replicate 1 | place: USA:California | collected 2016-06-15
ATGGTGCGCGTATTCTCGCGATCCAAGACCATGACGTAGCGGCGCCTGCTCTCCGCATCGTCGAGATTGACATGCGTGAGCGCCTCCCAGCCGCGACGCAGACCGATGACCTCGATATCATTCTCGCTGCTGCGGTAGGCAACCGTTTTGATGACCGAGTTGAGGCCGGGAACATCGCCGCCACCGGTGAGGATGCCGATTCGCTTTTTTGCCATGGCGACTCTTCTATACCAAGCCTCTGAGTTCGTCATTCCGGACGAGCCGCAGCGCAGGCAAGTTTACGCAGCCTGCGCAAGCTTGGCTGCGTGCGGCGAGAGCCGGAATCCAGTAACCACCGCCGCCGTTTACTGGATTCCGGATTCGCGGGCTTCGACCGCGCCCCGGAATGACGAGTCAGTGTTCGTGCGGTTTGGTATTAGTGCATTCTCATCGACTCGTCCGCAAACGCTCTGCGCGTCGGGGCCGCTATCGCGCGGCGGCGGCTCCTGGCGGAGATGGCGCCGTACCCTTGCCAGCCTCTTCACGATCTCCTCGACATCTCGCGCGGATGGGCGAACGATCGAAACCGGATCGGATGTTCGTCCAGCTGCGGCTCTTCGAGTGTCGCGAATTGGCTGCAGCCGTTGTGCTCCTGGTCCATTGTTCAACGACAATCGCTTGCAACTCGCCATCGGCGCCAACGCTGCTCGCCCGCGCCGACGACGTGATTGAATGAAACCGCGAAACAGAGGTTCACGGACTTCAACCGTTGACTCGCAGAAGATCGCAGTCTCTACTCCTCCGCTGCATTCATGATCCGTCCTGCCGCCGGTCGGACGAGGGATTGTTCGGGTGCATCCATGGCAACGGACATCTTTGCAAAGATCGGGGACATCAAAGGGGATTCCACCGACAACAAACACCAAGACGAAGTCGAGGTGCTATCGTACTCTTGGGGTGTCACGAACACTGGGAACATCGGAACCGGTGGTGGTGGCGGTGCCGGCAGGGCGACCTTCCAGGATCTTTCCATCGTTCACAAAATCGACAGGGCGTCTCCCCAGCTGCTGCAGGCGTGCGCGACCGGTCAGCACCTGAAGGAAGCCACCATCACATTTCGGAAGGCGGGTAAAGGGCAGCAGGACTTCCTCATCATCAAGATGAACGACGTCATCATCACCGGCGTCGTGCAGAGCGCCCCGAGCAGCGAGGCGGGATCGGAAACCGTGAGCCTGGAGTTTGCCAAGGTCGACTGGGAGTTCAAGCCGCAAAAGACCGACGGCTCCCTCGATGCGGGGATTCACTTCAAGTTCGACATCAAGGCGAACAAGGTCGGCTAGGACCGCGTTCGACTGAGTACGGGGCCTTGCTGGGCAGCTCATGGAGCCGTCGGAATCATCGACGCGTGAGTTGACGCTCGAGGAGGCGGTCTCGTTCGCGATCCTTCTGCAGAAGAACGAGCAGTTCGTCGAGGCCCAGGAGGTGTACCGCCGCGTACTCGAGACTGCACCCGATCATCCTCGTGCGTTGCACTACGCCGGCGTGCTCGCGCATCAACAAGGACGCAACGGCGAAGCGCTGGCTCTCATCGAGCGCAGCCTTGCGCTCGTGCCCGATCAAGCGGACTGGTACAGTAACCTCGGCGTCGTCCTCCAATCGGACGCCAGGCTGGAACGAGCGATCGACTCATACCAGCGTGCGATCGCCATCGATCCGAGCCACGCGAACGCGCATAACAATCTGGGAGTGCTATTGCGGGCGACCGGACAGCCGGTCGAAGCGGAAGCCGCGTATCGCACAGCCATCCGGCTGAACCCTGAACACATTGACGCATACACCAACCTGGGCATTCTGCTCAACGGGTTGAAGCGCACCGAAGAAGCCGCTGCGTGTTACTGCAGGGTGATCACACTCAGACCGAAGCACCGCGAAGCGCGGAAGCTGCTGGCGCTGGCACACTGCACGTTGGGTGAGGTCGGGAAAGCGGCGAAGATCCTGGAGGAATGGCTCGAAGAAGAGCCGGACAATCCGATTGCGCAGCACATGCTGGCGTCCTGCACGGGTCGAGATGTGCCCGATCGCGCATCAAATGCTTTCATCGAAGCAACCTTCGACAGCTTTGCGGCGAGCTTCGAATCAAAGCTCGAGAGACTGTCGTATCGTGCGACAGCGCTCATTGGAGCCATGTTGGAGGATTTCGGCGTTGAGCGCTCCCATCATCTCGACGTACTCGACGCCGGATGTGGAACCGGGCTGTGCGGTGCGATCGTCGCACCTTTTGCGCGCCGGATGGTCGGCGTGGATTTGTCCGAAGGGATGCTGGCCCACGCAAAGGACAAGAATGTCTACCACGCACTGACGAAAGCTGAGTTGACGCAGTACCTGCGTGATCACAGCGAAGCCTTCGACCTGATCGTGTCGGCCGACACGCTCGTGTATTTCGGCGACCTCACGGGCGTCATTGCGGCATTAGCCGGAGCACTGCGTCCGAACGGGCTTGTGGTATTCACGCTCGAGCATGCGGTCGCAGACAGCATCGACTACCGTCTGGAGCTGCATGGCCGTTACAGTCACGCGCGGGCCTACGTCGAGCGGTTGCTCACGTTCGCCAGCCTGCAGTCGAAGATCATCCAAGCCGAATTGCGCACGGAGGCAGGCACGCCGGTGCCGGGGCTCGTGATTCGTGCGGCGAAGTCTGTTTCAGTCCACGCCTGATTGCTCGTGCAGCCTAACAGAAATCAGGAGCAGTTGCGCTCAGAACGCCGGACCACTCCCCCGAAAACGCTCAATGATTGCAATTGGCTCTTTATCGGCATGACTCCGCACTATTGCGCCTATGAGATTTGCAGGCGAGTTGGTGCCCCTGGCCGGACTCGAACCAGCACGATGTTGCCACCACCTGATTTTGAGTCAGGCGCGTCTACCAATTCCGCCACAGGGGCTTATCTGCGATCATAGCCGTGAGGCGCGGGGGGTCAACGGCCCCATACCATTGCCGCGTTCGCATCGTTATATGGGTCGCGGGTCGAAGGCCACAACGTCGGAATGCGCAGCCCGGAATGAGCGAGATCACGATCAGCATGATCCGGTCCCGGCCGGTGGCGGCGGCAGCGATCGCCATCGCGGCGGTCGGTGCGGCGACCATCCTTGGCGCCTGGTTCTTCCAGTACGCGCTCGGCTTGAGGCCGTGCCCGCTCTGCCTCGAGCAGCGCTATGCCTATTATTTTGCGATCCCGCTCGCGGTCATGGTGCTGCTCGGCGAGGAGGTCGGCGCCTCGCGCAAAGTGCTGCTTGCCGCGCTCGTCGCCATCGCGCTCGGCATGATCTGGAACGCCGGGCTCGGCGTCTATCATTCCGGCGTCGAGTGGAAGTGGTGGCAAGGCCCGCAGGAATGTGCGGGCACGCTCGATGATCTCGGCTCGGCGGGCGGGCTGTTGAACCAGCTGCAGTCGATCACGGTGGTGCGTTGCGACGAGGCAGCGTGGCGATTCCTCGGCCTCTCGCTTGCCGGCTACAACGCGCTCATCTCGCTCGCGCTCGCGGGCGTCGCGGCGTGGGCGGCGGCGATGGAGTGGCAGCGGCTGCGCTCGCGGATTTTTTGACTGGACAGACCGTCTGCGAATCTTCGAGCGTGTCTGCATGATTGAGCCACGCGCACGCCTTGTCACGATATGCGGTCGATCTCACCCGCCCGAACGCGATACAACCTTCAGCTGTATATTGGTCAGCAATGCTGTCCTTTTCCATTGTTTTGGATTGATACTATCAATGAAGGCGTACACTTTTTGATTGAGCAAAGTCGGTGCGGCATTGAGTTGCGCCCAACAGTGAAGCTGTCATTCCGGGGCTCGCGCCTTCGGCGCGCCCCGGAATGACGGCGGATCGAATCTCGCCAGCGGCTAATCCACGCTGATCTTCGCCGCGCGGATCACCTCGCCCCAGCGCGCGGTCTCTTGCCTGATGAAGGCCCGCGCCGTCTCCGGCGTGCCGCCGACCGGCGTCATGTTCATGCCGCGCAGGTGCTGCGCCGTCTCGGGCTCGGCGAGCACCGCGTTGATGGCTTGGTTGAGCTTGGCGACGATCGCCACAGGAGTCTTCGGCGGCGCGGCGAGCGCGTTCCAGGTGTCGGAGCGAAAGTCTTTGAGCCCGGCTTCCGCCATGGTCGGCACCTCCGGCACGGAAGCGATTCGCGTCGGGGTGGTCACCGCCAGCATCTTGATCTTGTTGGCCCGGTATTGCTCGCGCACGGAGTCCAACTGGAAGAACAGCATGTCGACGTGACCGGCAACGAGATCGTTGATGGTCTGCGCGGTGCCGCGGTAGGGCACGTGCACGAGCTGAGTGCCGCTGAGGCGCGCGAACAATTCGCCGGTGAGATGCGGCGTGGTGCCGACGCCTTGCGAGCCGAAATTGACCTTGCCCGGATTGGCCTTGGCATAGGCGATCAGCTCGGCGACCGAGTTGGCGGGAAAATCCGACCGCACCACGAGCGTATTCGGGATCGAGGTCATGATCGCGAGCGGCTCGAAGGCGGCAGGATCGAAGTTGAGCTTCTTGTAGAGCACGACGTTGGTCGTCAGCGGTGCCGGCTGCGCTGCGAGCAAGGTGTAGCCGTCGGGGTCGGCCTGCGCGACCGCCTCCGCGCCGAGATTGCCGCCGGCGCCCGGACGGTTCTCCACCACGAACGGCTGCCCCCACATTTTCGCCAGCCGATCTGCGATCACCCGCGCGGCGATGTCGAGACCGCCGCCCGCCGGCGCGGACACGATCACTTTCACCGCGCGGTTCGGGTAGTGGGTCGCTGCATCGCCTTGCGCGAAGGCTTGCGCCGCCGCCGCCAACATCGCCGCTGTCGCAACGACCGCCGTAATTCTCGCCATGGTTCGATCTCGCGCCACTCTCGTCATTACTGACCCGGCAATCCATCGGGGATTTGCAAAACGTCTTCGAAGAAAATGGATGCGCGCGTCAAGCCGGCGCATGACGGGATGGAGGAGTCTGTACACGGCATCTGCTTACGCCGCCTTTGGCGCGGGCAGATCGCTGGTGAGTGCCTGCGCCATCCGCTCGATCAATGCCAGCACGTCGGGATGCTGTTCCGGCCGCCAGCGCGCGAGCATATCTGCGAGATTCTGGCGCCGCGCGGCGACGATGCGGTCGCGCATTGCGACCCCGGTTGACGTCAGTTCAAGCTCGCCGCTGGTGGTTTTCTCTGCAATCCCGCGCGCGCATAGCGCGTCCAGCGGAGGCGCAAGCTGCCCCTGCGGAATGTTCAGCTCGGCGCTCAGGGAAGCGAGCGTGATCGGCGCACGCTCGCCGAGGCGCGCCAGCATCCAAAGCTCGGGCGCGGGCAGGTCGACCCCGGCGCGCCGGGCGAGATCGGCGTAAAGACGCCAGCGATTTTCACGAGCCACCAAGAGCGTGATGATACGCTCGAGCTCCTCGAGCGAGGTGGCGTCGCGCGGCATCGCGAAGCTCTCGCCCATGCCCTCCGCGGGCGCGCCCTCGCGCAGCGGGTACTCGCGCAGCATCCAGGCGAGCGCGAAGCCCACGGCGGAAATGACGGCCGCCACCAGGAATACCGGACGCAGCGCCGCCATCACCGCGGTGATGTATTCCTCGTGCAGGTTGGGCGGCAGGCCCTTGACCGCCGACGGAATGACGGTGGCCAAAAAATCCATTCCGGGCCCCGCGAGCTGCGCTTGCAGGCGGTTGGCGAAAATGGCGCCGAACAGCGCGACGCCGAGCGCGCCGCCCAGCGAGCGAAACAGCATGGTGCCGGACGTGGCCACGCCCAGGTGCTTGTAGTCGACGCTGTTCTGCACCGCGATGATGAGCACTTGCATGACCATGCCCATGCCCAGTCCGAGCCACAGCGCATCGATTGCGGTCTGCCAGTCGTTGCTCTCGATCGTCAGCAGCGACAGCGCGCCGAGCCCGAAAGTCATCGTCCCGGTGCCGAGAATAGGAAACAGCTTATAGCGGCCGAAGCGGCTGATGATGCGCCCGCTGATCACCGAGGTCGCCAGCATGCCGAGCATCATCGGCATCAGCAGCACGCCGGAGGTCAATGGGCTCACCCCTTTGACAACCTGAAGATAGATGGGAAGGAACGTCACCGCGCCGAACAGCGAAAGCCCGACGATGAAACCGACGCCGCTCGCGACCGCGAAATTGCGGTTGCCGAACAGGCTCATCGGCAGGATCGGCTCGCGTGAGCGCAGCTCGACGGCGACGAAGGCGAGGGTTCCGGCGACGCTCGCCGCGAGCAAGCCGAGCATGACCGGCGAGGTCCAGGGAAATGTCGTGCCGCCAAGCCCCGTGAACAGGATGATGGCACTGAGCGCGGCGGTGAGCAGGAGCGCGCCGACATAATCGATCGCGTGGCGGCGGCGCGTCGAGCGCGACGGCAGCACGGCCGCGATGACTACCATCGCCAGGATGCCGGTCGGCAGATTGATGTAAAAGATCCAGCGCCAGCTCAGGTGATCGACCAAGAAGCCGCCGACCAGTGGGCCGACAATGGTGGCGGTGCCGAACACCGCGCCGAAGAAGCCCTGGTAACGCCCGCGCTCGCGCGGCGGGATGAGGTCACCGATGACGGAGATGGTGATGACGATCAGTCCGCCGCCGCCGATCCCCTCGATCGCGCGAAAGACGATCAGCTGCACCATGTCCTGTGCGATGCCGCAGAGCGCGGAGCCCACGAGAAACACGGCGATCGCCACCTGCAGCACGATCTTGCGGCCGTAGAGATCGCCAAATTTTCCGTAGAGCGGGCCAGCGACCGTGCTGGTGAGCAGATAGGCCGTCACGACCCAGGACAGATAACTCAAGCCGCCGAGATCGGCGACCATAGTTGGCAGCGCGGTCGAGACCACGGTCTGATCGAGCGCGGCGAGCCACAGCGCCAGAAACAGCGCGCCGAACACCGCCCGGATGGAAGTTTGGTTGGACGCCATGCCTATTCGACGAGGGGCCGCTCGCGCGACAATGATCCACGACACTAGCAGCTTCAACTCATTCGACGCAGTTGCCCTCGACTCGTCATGCCCGGACTTGGTCCGGGCATCCACGTCTTCACAGCGCGGCGATAAAGACGTGGATGGCCGGGACGCGGCCCGGCCATGACGCCTTTGCGTTAGGTGAGACTTACGGCTGCAGCTCGGTGTCCCAGTAGAGATAGTCGAGCCAGCTGTCATGCAGATAGTTCGGCGGGAAGCGCCGGCCGTTGCGGTGCAGATGATTGACGGACGGCTGGAACGGCATCTGCGTCGGCCGCATCCTGGACTCTTCCAACGTCATGTTGCCTTTCTTGAGATTGCAGGGCGAGCAGGCGGCGACCACGTTGATCCAGGTCGTGTGCCCGCCGCGCGAGCGCGGCAACAGATGATCGAAGGTTAGATCCTCGCGCGAGCCGCAATACTGGCAGCTGAACTTGTCGCGCAGGAAGACATTGAATCGGGTGAACGCGGGCTGGGTCGCAGGCTTTACGAAGGTCTTGAGCGAAACCACGCTCGGCAGCTTCATCTCGAGACTCGGGCTGCGCACCTTGCGGTCGTATTGGGCGACAATGTTCACGCGCTCGAGAAAGACCGCCTTGATGGCGTCCTGCCACGACCACAGCGACAACGGGTAATAGCTGAGCGGACGAAAATCCGCGTTGAGCACGAGAGCGGGAAAGCCTGCGGGGGACAAATTCACGGCGCTCCTTGTCTCCTTCGCCTGCGAACCGCAGCGGCTGGGCACAGTCTATAGGGGAGCATGACAGGATTGTGAAGCCCGTTCCGAGGCTTATCCGGGCTTGGTGGAACCAGCGGACGCTGCTCGCGATTACAGGCGAGTTGTGCCGCGAATCACCAGCACCAGCTGGGTTCGCTTATCGCACCGAGGCCAGTCGCCGCGCGAGAAACTCGCCGCCATGGCGCAGCCCTTCCTGGTCGATGCCGTGGCCGATGCCATAGGAGAGGTGCCATTCGACCGGCACGCCGAGCGCGGCGAGCCCGCTCGACGCATGAAACAACGCTTGCGGAGGAATCAAGTCGTCGCGATCGCCGTGGACGAGCAGGACCGGCGGCCGCGATTTGACCTCGGCCGCGAACGTTTCCGGATTCACATCGGACGGGACTGCGAGCAGTCCGGAATAGCCGACGATCGCGGCCGGTGCCGTCGCGCGGCGTAGCCCCACATGCAGCGCCATCATCGTGCCTTGGCTAAAGCCGACGAGCGCGAGCGACGAGGCCGGCAGATTGCGGCGCTTGAGCTCGGCGTCGAGGAAGCTCGTGAGAACCGGCGCCGCCTTGTTGACGCCGGTCCAGCGTTCATTCGGATCGCGGAAGGTGAGCGGGAACCATTGCCGGCCGACCGGCGCTTGCGCGCAGGCCTCTGGCGCGTGCGGGGAGACGAACGCGGCGTGCGGCAACAGGCCCTGCCAGGCGCGGCCGATGTCGATGAGGTCGTTGCCGTCGGCGCCATAGCCGTGCAGAAACACGACGAGTTGGCGCGCAGGGCCCGTGCGCGGTTCGAGCCGCGGACCATCGAGCTCAGGCATTGCTTATCGTCGCCGAAATTGGCGCGCCGTCGCGCTGCTTGGCCGCGCGATAATAGGCCCAGAGTATGCAGGCCGCCGCTCCGCGCCATGGGCGCCAAGATTCGGCGAGCGGCCCCATCTCCTTCGCGCTCGGGCGCGCCTTAAGCGTGAGCATCAGGCGCGTCGCCTCCTGCAACGCGAGATCGCCCGCGGGCCAGGCGTCGGCATGCCCGAGACAGAAGAGAAGGTAAATGTCCGCCGTCCACGGGCCGATTCCATGGACGGCGGTCAGCGCGACGTGGGCCTCGTCCGCCGGTTTATTGGTGAGCGCGGGAAGATCAAGTTCGCCGCGATCGATGGCTTTTGCGATGGCCTTGAGCGTGCGAATCTTCGGCGCTGAAAGACCGGCGCGGGCGAGCTTCGCCGAGCGCGCGCGCAGCACTGCCGCGTGGTCGACCGGAGCGAAGGCTTCGCTCAGCCGCGCCCAGATCGCCCTTGCGCTGGCGGTGGAGAGCTGTTGCGAGACCACGATCGCAGCGAGGCCCGCAAATCCGTCCGGCCGTCGCCGCAGCGGCGGCCGCCCCGCACGCGAGAGGACGATGCTAAAGCGCGGGTCCGCGTCGACGAGGCGGGCGATGGCGTGATCGAGATCGGCTTCGGTGTGGATGAAGAACGACATAACGGCGGCGAAGCATCTACAAATGCCATCGCAACGCAACCCCTTTCTGAGGCCGCTCGGGCGCGCATGACCACTCCCGTCTTCCGTTTCGCGCCCAGTCCCAACGGCTATCTGCATCTCGGCCATGCGTTCTCCGCGCTCATCAATTTCGAGATGGCGCGCGCGGCGGGTGGGCGCTTCCTGCTGCGCATCGAGGACATCGACGCGGCGCGGTGCCGGCCACAGTACGAGCAGGCGATCTATGAGGACCTCGCGTGGCTCGGCATTACCTGGGGGGAGCCGGTGCGGCGGCAAAGCGCGCATCTCGACGATTATCGCGCCGCGCTGGCGCGGCTCGATGGTCTCCTCTATCCAAGCTTCGAGACGCGCGGTGAGATCGCGCGCCTCATCGCCGAGCGGGGGCGGCCCTGGCCGCGCGATCCCGACGGCGCACCGCTCTATCCCGGTCATGCGCGTTCGCTCTCGGCAACCGAACGCCGCCGGCGCATGGATGCGGGCGAGCCCTACGCGCTGCGGCTCGACATGGCGGCGGCGATTGCGCGAACGGGCCCGCTGACGTGGATCGAGACGGATGGCGCGGGCAAAGCCAGGTCTGTCGAGGCAAGCCCGCAAGCGTGGGGCGATGTCGCGCTCGCGCGCAAGGAGACGCCGACGAGCTATCATCTCTCGGTCGTGCTCGACGACGCCGAGCAAGGCGTGACCCACGTGGTACGGGGGCAGGATCTGTTCGCCTCGACCAGCGTGCACCGCGTGCTGCAGGCGCTGTTCGGCCTGCCGGCACCAAACTACCATCACCACCGTCTGATCCTCGATGCCCACGGGCAAAAGCTATCGAAATCGACCCGCGCGACCGCCTTGCGGGCGCTGCGCGAGGATGGTGCAAGTGCGGCAGACATCCGCCGGGTGGTCGGGCTCGCGTGAGCCTGTGGCCGGCGGGTTGTCTGCGTGGCAATCTGCCGTAGGGGTGCGATGGCGAGACCGAGGACATCCGCCGGCAAACGGCCGCGCCGGACCAAGCGCGTGGCGCGCTCGCCGGTGCCCAATGCGCGCGCCATCGAGGCAACGCTGGCGGACATCGCGCATGAGATCAGAACGCCGCTGACCGGAATCCTGGCGCTAGGTGAGCTGCTCGCCACGTCCGAGCTTGGGCCGCGCGAGCGCGGTTGGGCGAGTGCGATCAAGAGCACGGCCGAGCATCTTGCCTTGCTCACCTCGTTGATCGTCGACGCCGCGCGGGCAGACGCCAAGGGCCTCGTGCTGCGGCGCGAGCTGATCCGCCCACGCCGCCTTGCCGATGCGCTCGCGGCTTCGCTCGCGGCGCACGCGGAGACCAAGGGGCTCGCGCACACCGTCGATGTTGCCCCCACGCTCCCGGAGGCGGTGATCGGCGATCCCTTGCGGCTGCGGGCGGCGCTGGAAAATCTGATCGAGAACGCGGTGAAGTTCACCGAGCGCGGCAGCGTGCGCCTCGAAGTGGCGCGCAAACGGGCTGCGCGCGGGAAGGTGCGCCTGATCTTCACGGTTAGGGATAGCGGCATCGGGCTCAGCGGTGCCGAGATCAAGCGGCTGTTCCGGCCCTTCGCACAGGCGAGCGATCAGGTTGCGCGCCGCTATGGCGGTGCTGGGCTCGGGCTCACCTTGGTCAAGCGCATCGCGAAGGCCATGGGCGGACATGTGACAGTCGCGAGCGAGCCTGGACGCGGCAGCCGGTTCCGCATGACCGTCACCGTGGACGAGGTCGCGCAGGGACCGGCCGCCTCCGACGGCGCGGCCGCCCCCGATGCACCGGTTCGCCCGTTCGCCATCCTGTGCGTCGAGGACAATCCGCACGGGCGCGTTCTGCTCAACACCATCCTCACCGAACTCGGCCACCGGGCCGATTTCGTCGGTACCGGCGCGGCGGGGGTCGAGGCGGTAGCGCGGGGAAGCTACGACGTCGTGTTGGTGGACGTGACGCTGCCTGATTTCGACGGCGTCGAAGCGACGCGGCGCATCCGCGCGCTTCCCGGTCGCGCAGGCCAAGTGCCGATCATCGGCGTGTCCGGCCGCACGAATGCTGAGGCCGCAGGCCGAGCCGCAGGCATGAACGGCTACCTGACCAAGCCGCTGAGCCCGAGCGCGCTCACGCAGGCGCTCGGGTCAGTCGTCGCGCACGCATAGGGAGCGGTTGCGAGGGCAAACGCAAACGCCGCGCTTCGGGCGCGGCGTTTTGACGTTAGATCGTGTCGGCTCGCTCAGTAGCGGATTCCCACCGGATACCAGCCCCACCGATAATTGATGCCCGCTTTCACGATGTGCATCTGCTGCTGAATGTTGGTGTTAAGGAAGAACTGGCCCGTCTCGTCCGTGAATTGCAGATTGGTATGTCGAAAGCCCAGGTAGTTGTATTCGATCTTTGCGGACCAATTGTCATAAAAGGCGTATTCGACACCGGCCCCGGCCATCCATCCCCACCTCGTCTCCGTGCCGTTGAAGCTCGGTACGGGCGTCGCCGACGTCCCTCCCGGCGGAATGTACGACGACGTCGAGTTCAAACTGTACTTGTCGTTGGCCCAGGCGGCGCCGGCCTTGCCGTAGACGAGGAGACGATCGAAAGCGGCGCCCAGCTTGCCCGCGAAGGTGCCCAGACCTAGGACCTTGACGTCGCAGGTCCCGGTGATCTGTGCACCGGTAAGAGACGAACTCGAGGGGCAGGAGCCGTTGCCGGTGAGATTGGCGCCGCTTGCATCCGCCTCCGCGCCCAACACCCAGGAGCCGGCTTGGTACTGGGCCCCGATCTGGCCGCCGGCAAGCCATCCGCTGGCGTCGAGGCTGAACTGCGCCGGGTTGATGGTGTCGCCGACGAAATTGTACGGGAAGGCCGTCTCTGTTTTGTGCGCCCAGCCGCCGCCTACATGCGCGCCGAAATAAAACCCGGTCCAGGTGAAGATCACCACGGCCGGCGCAGGCGCGTAGAGAACCGGCGGGGGGCCGTACGGCACCTCGGCTTCAGCGGCTGCTGCGGGCTGTAGCGCAGCCGCCAGCGCCATTAGGCCGACGGTCGCGACACTCAGTTTTTTCATCGCCCAGCCTCACTGACCATGCCGACAGAAGCGCGGCCCTCAGGCCGCAGGACACGCCGAGAACGGTCGCGTCAGACTGCGGCGAGTCAAGGGCGGCGGCGGCAAGTTGTAGAAAAATAGAGTCGGTTCAGCATGGAGGCGGTGGAGCTATGGACTTGAAATGATTGTCTCTTTTGCGCTCCGTTGCACCGGCGCCACGGGACTGAACTTTCGGCCGACAGCTACGCATCGGCGCGATCCACGAGGCGCACGATGTCCGCCATGATTCGGTTGAGATCGAAATCTTTCGGTGTATAGACCGCGGCGACGCCGGCTTGCTGGAGCGCCTGCGCGTCCTCCGGCGGGATGATGCCGCCGACCACGACCGGGACCCCGTCGAGGCCTGCAGTTTTCATGCGCGCAACCACGTCCTTCACCAGCGGCACGTGCGAGCCTGAGAGGATCGACAGACCCACCACGTGGGCACCCTGCTCGCGCGCGGCATCGACGATTTCCGCCGGCGTCAGCCGGATGCCTTCGTAGGTCACATCCATGCCGGCGTCGCGCGCGCGCACCGCGATCTGTTCGGCGCCGTTCGAATGTCCGTCGAGGCCTGGCTTGCCGAGCACGAATTTCAGCCGCCGGCCGAGCTTGCGCGATACGCGCTCGACCTCCGCGCGCAAGTCGTCGAGGCCGACGGTTTCGTTGCGCGGCGCGTGCCCTATGCCCGTGGGCGCGCGGTACTCGCCGAAGCTTTCGCGCAACGCGAAGGCCCATTCGCCGGTCGTGACGCCGGCTTTGGCGCAGGCGATCGAGGCCGGCATGATGTTGCGATTTTCCCTTGCCGCAGCGCGCAGCTCCTTGAGCGCGGCCGCCACCGCTTTCTGCTCGCGCGCGCTGCGCCAGGCCTTGAGCCGTTCGATCTGCTCGGCTTCGGCCTGCGGTGAGACCGTGGTGACGGCGTTGGCCGCACCGGCAAGCGGCGATGTCTCGCTCTCCACGAACCGATTGACCCCGACCACGATTTGCTCGCCGCGTTCGATCGCCTCGACGCGTCGCGTATTCGATTCCACGAGTTGCTGCTTCATATAGCCATGATCGACGGCAGCGACCGCGCCGCCGAGCGCCTCGATGTGGGCCAGCTCCTCTTTCGCGTCACGCTTGAGCTGTTCGACCTTCTCGCCAATGGCGGGCGAACCGTCGAAAATGTCGCCGTATTCGAGCAGGTCGGTCTCGTAGGCGAGGATCTGCTGCATGCGTAGCGACCATTGCTGATCCCAGGGCCGCGGCAGGCCGAGCGCTTCGTTCCACGCCGGCAATTGCACCGCGCGCGCGCGCGCGCTCTTGGATAACGTCACCGCCAGCATCTCGATGAGAATGCGACTGACGTTGTTCTCCGGCTGTTGCTCGGTCAGCCCGAGCGAGTTGACCTGTACGCCGTAGCGGAACAGCCGCTGCTTGGGATCATTGACGCCGTAGCGTTCGGCGGTGATCTCGTCCCAAAGCTCGGCGAAGGTGCGCATCTTGCAGAGCTCCGTGATGAAGCGCAGCCCGGCATTGACGAAGAACGAGATGCGTCCGACCACCTCGCCGAAGGCGCCACGCTCGACGGCGCCGGACGCCTGCACGGTGTCGAGCACGGCGATCGCGGTCGCGAGTGCAAAGGCGAGTTCCTGCACCGGTGTCGCGCCCGCCTCCTGCAGGTGATAGGAGCACACGTTGATCGGATTCCATTTCGGCATCTCGCGGGTGGTGAACAGGATCACGTCCCTGGTCAGCCGCATGGACGGCGCGGGTGGAAACACGTAGGTGCCGCGCGAGAGATATTCCTTGATGATGTCGTTCTGCGTGGTGCCTTGCAGTTTCTCGCGCGCAACCCCCTGCTCGTCGGCGAGCGCGACATAGAGGGCGAGCAGCCAGGCGGCCGTCGCGTTGATGGTCATCGACGTGTTCATCTCGCCGAGCGGGATGTGGTCGAACAGCGCGCGCATGTCGCCGAGATGCGAGATCGGCACGCCGACCTTGCCGACTTCGCCTTTGGCGAGCGGATGGTCGCTGTCGTATCCGGTTTGGGTGGGCAGATCGAAGGCGACGGAGAGACCGGTCTGTCCCTTGGCCAAGTTCTTGCGATAGAGCGCGTTCGAATCGCGCGCGTTGGAGTGCCCGGCATAGGTACGGAAGATCCAGGGCTTGTCGCGCGCCCGCGTCGCGCCGTGCGATGGCTCGTTCATCGTGCCGCCTCGCGCCTACGATTGTGCGGCGCAGCATACTCCCGCGGCATTCACAAGGGTAGGCACTTTCGCGCCGCGCAGGCGAACGTAAATCCTCCCGGAACGTGTTCGCTGGCGCTCGATCGCAGCGGCCGAGCGTGGAACACGTCAACTCTCGCCATTTCAACCTTTAGACCTTTTCTGCGCGTCGCATGACTCTGCGCAGCGCGCGGTCGTTATCGTTTAATGAATCCAACGATCACCAAAAGCACGACGGCGCCGATGACCGCGTTGACGATCGAGCCGACGAAACCGGAGAACGGTATGAACCCCAATTGCGTGAGCAGCCAGACGCCGATGAAGGCGCCCACGATGCCGATCACGATGTTCCAGATCAGTCCGAATCCAAAACCGCGCACAATCTGCCCGGCCAACCAGCCGGCGATGGCGCCGACAATGAGCATGATGATGATGCTGTCGATTCCAACCACGGTATCCCTCCCCCTCACGGCCGGGCACGAGCGTCCCGCCGCCATTTTGCGATGCAGTTGAGGATGCAACTCAGGACCGACTGGGAAGCGTAGCTCAAGTTGATCGAGCTGTCAGTAAACGCCCGGGCACCTAAGTGGACAAGTGTGCCCTCCAGCTGCGCGTACCCCGCAAATCCCCGCGGTTCATATTGCGATGCAACATGAAATGCGGCAGACTGGGCTGTGGGTGGCAAATTGCGGAGACGCCCCATGCCGGCCGTCGCGTCGACCCGCCCGCCGCAGACAGCGGCGCGCAAGGACCTCTACGAGATCGGCGAAGTTCCTCCGCTCGGTCATGTACCGGCGAAAATGCACGCCTGGGCGATCCGCAAAGAGCGTCACGGTCCGCCCGAGACCTCCATGCAACTCGAGGTGTTGCCCACCTGGCCGATCGGCGAGGACGAAGTGCTGGTCTATGTCATGGCTGGCGGCGTCAACTACAACGGCGTGTGGGCCGGGCTCGGCGTGCCGATCTCCCCGCTCGACGTGCACAAGCATCCGTTTCACATCGCCGGCTCCGACGCGTCGGGGATCGTTTGGGCTTGCGGCTCCAAGGTCCGCCGCTGGAAGGTGGGTGACGAAGTCATCGTTCATTGCAATCAAGACGACGGCGACGACGAGGATTGCAACGGCGGCGACCCGCTGCTGTCGCCCTCCCAGCGCATTTGGGGCTACGAGACGCCGGACGGATCATTCGCGCAGTTCTGCCGCGTGCAGTCGCGTCAGCTCATGACCAAGCCCGCGCACCTGAGCTGGGAGGAGGCGGCCTGCTATACGCTGACGCTTGCCACCGCCTATCGCATGCTCTTCGGCCATGCGCCGCACACCATGAAGCCGGGCGACCATGTGCTGGTGTGGGGCGCCTCCGGCGGTCTCGGCGTGTTCGGCGTGCAACTCGCGGCCGCCTCCGGCGCTAACGCCATCGGCATCATCTCGGATGAAAGCAAGCGCGATTACGTGATGCAACTCGGCGCCAAGGGGGTGATCAACCGCAAGGAGTTTTCCTGCTGGGGGCAGATGCCGAAGGTCGGCACACCGGAATACGATGCCTGGGTCAAAGAGGCGCGCAAGTTCGGCAAGGCCATTTGGGACATCACCGGCAAGCGCGATGTCGACATCGTCTTCGAGCATCCCGGCGAGGCGACGTTCCCGGTCTCCTGCCTGGTCGTGAAGCGCGGCGGCATGGTGGTCTTCTGCGCCGGCACCTCGGGCTACAATATCACCTTCGACGCGCGCTACGTTTGGATGCGGCAGAAACGCATACAGGGCTCGCATTTCGCGCATCTCAAGCAGGCCTCGGCGGCCAACCAGTTCGTGCTCGACCGCCGCATCGATCCCTGCATGAGCGAAGTCTTTCCCTGGACAAGGATTCCCTACGCGCATGAATTGATGCGAACCAACCGGCACCCGCCCGGCAATATGGCGGTGCTGGTGAATACGCCGCGCACCGGGCTGCGGACATTGGACGACGTGATGGAGGCGAGCGCGACGTCGCAGGCCGCATAGCCGGATTTTTCTTCGCCTGCCATAAGATTGGCACCTTTATTGCTTCGACTAGCGCAGTGCTCGTACGGGGGGCTTGAAAGAGGAGTCCTCACCATGTGCGACTACAGCCTGCATAATGTGAAGTCGCGTGCTGCAAGAGTTGGCGACAAACTGACGACGCGCAACTTTGGTACCGGCACCCGTGGATTTGCCGCCCAGGAAGATGCAACGACCGCGGTATGCGTGCTTCCGGGGACTGAGCTTGCGTTTTCCCGGGAGGTGGCATGCACCGCATCCGGATTCCTCGGGTTGGGCGCGCGCAAGATGGCCTACCGGACCGCGATCTTCCGGCAGGTCAACAAGGACCAACCGCGGGTGCACCACGATGCGCTCGAGTTTCCGGATGGGCAGGCCGTTCTCCTGACCGAACTCGTCGAAGGTCAGGAGGCAACCGTGCTGCAGCTTCCCGCGCAGCCCACGACCGCGGCCGAGGCGGAGGCCCAGGAGCGCGTCGCCTACGTCGGCTGATATTCGTCGCCGCAGGAACGGCAGCGTAAGAGGCGAGGGGCCGCTCCCGGCGGAGCGGCCTTTATGCCATTTGCCTCGCACTGCGAGCGGTCGCGGGCAGTGAGTGCCAGCCGACACTTGCATCGGTGATCCGGCGGAGCCGCCGTTGAGCGGTCCACGCGCCGACGCAGCCGAGTTCAGCTTTTGGCGACCGCTGCGGTGGCGGCGGTGCGTGGGGTTGCCATCGCGGCATTGAGCGCGCCGCCATAGATGAAGATCGATGCCGTCCAGTACAGAAACACCAGCGCCATCATGACCGAGGCGAGGCCTGCGTAATAGCTCACGTAGTTGTTTGCGAACTCCGCGAGATACCGCGCGAAGGCGATACCCGCGACCAACCACAAGACCAAGGTGGCGATGATACCCGGCAGAATCTCCATAACCCGCCGGCGGCCGGCCGGCAGCCACTTGTGTGCGACGAACAGCGCGATGGTGAGGACGACGACCGCGATGGCAAAGCGGAAAAAGTTAAACGTGCCCTCGAGCGGCTCCAGCCACGGCGCATAGCGCAGGGCGGTGCCGAATATCAGAGGGCCCAGGACGATAAGAAACCCTAGCGCCAACAACCCCACCGCGGCTAGTAGCACGTAGGCGATCGATTCAAGCCGCAGCAGGAACCATTGCCGCGTTTCTACCATGCCATAGGCGCGGTTGAGACCGATACGCAGGCTTTCCACTCCGCTCGAGGCAAAGAAAATCGCGAACAGGGCACCGACCGTGAGCGCGCCGCTATGCGTAGTTGTCAGCACGTCATGAATTTCGCGCGCGATCGGTATGGATACTTCCTCGGGCCAAGTCGCAAGCATCAGCTTGGCCACCTCGTCGGCGAGATCGTTGGAGCCGAAGAACCCCGCGAGCGAAGTGAGCAGAATGAAGAAGGGAAACATGGCCATTATCGCGGAAAGCGCGATGTGGCTTGCGATCGCCCAGCCGTCGTCGGCGAGGAAACGCCAGTAAGCGTCTACGGCGATGTTTAAGGCTCGTCGCATCGAAAGCGCGGTCGCATGGGGAATTCCCAAGTCCAGCGTTATCCCAAGCCGCCGATGTCATTCCAAGTGGTCAATAATGCAGCAGCCGCTTTGCAAAGGCGCGGCACCCGAACCGGTCTCCCTGCCGTTGCTTTTGTGCACTGCACGCGTAGTCTGAGAGCCGACCCGATGTTGGTCCACGGAATGCGCTAGGCGTTAGCAAGGGAGATCGTCGTGCTGGACAAGGCGCAACGCCGCGACGCCGGGGTCAAGCTGATTGCGCTGGCGCGGCAGGCAACGGAGGCGGTCGAGGCGCTGCTCGCCGACGCAACGGCCGCGGTGCGCGGACGCGTCACGGTCGATCACCAGATGCTCGACGCTTTGCTCGATCGCGAGCAGCGCGCCACCCATGGCCTTGCCTGGCTTGCAACCTATGTCGAATCGGTGCGGCAACTTGCGGCCTATGCCGAGCGAATGCATGCCGGCGGCACATTGGGTGAGGTCGAGGAACTGCTCGTGCGGCTCGGGATCGGCGAATACCTCGCCCAGATTCAGGGCGGCATCCCCATGAGCCAGGGCGAGATCGTGCGTCCCCTCGATCTCGGCCTTGCTGCAGAGGCGGTCGTCGCGCGCCTAGCGGGCCCGCTGCATGCGTTCGCCCAGGGCCATGTCGAGCACCGCGCCCGTCTCGTCGAGCTGATGCGGGAACATCACGAGGTTACCGTCGGCGACTGCGGACTGGACGAAACGTTGACGACGATGCGCGAGGAGATGCGCAAGTTCGCCGACAGCGAAATCGCGCCGCAGGCACAGCAATGGCATCGGACGAACAGCTACATCCCGCTCGAGGTCGTTGCGCAGATGTCGGAGCTTGGCGTCTTCGGCCTCACAATCCCGCAAGACTATGGCGGCCTCGGGCTCGGCAAGGAGTCGATGTGCGTCGTCTCCGAGGAGCTCTCACGCGGCTATATCGGCGTCGGCTCGCTTGGGACGCGCTCCGAGATCGCGGCGGAGTTGATTATCGGCGGCGGCACCGAGGAGCAGAAAAACCGCTGGCTGCCGAAGCTCGCCTCCGGGGAGGTGTTGCCGACCGCGGTGTTTACCGAGCCCAATTGCGGTTCCGATCTCGCCTCGATCAAGACGCGGGCGGTGCGGCAGGGCGATGTCTACAAGGTCTACGGCAACAAGACTTGGATCACACATCCGGTGCGCGCCGATCTGATGACGCTGCTCGTGCGCACCAATCCAAGCGAGCCTGGCCATCGCGGGCTTTCCATGCTGCTTGCCGAGAAGCCTCGCGGCACCGATGACGAGCCGTTTCCGGTTGCGGGGATGTCGGGCACCGAGATCGAGGTCCTCGGCTACCGTGGCATGAAGGAATACGAGATCGCTTTCGACGGCTTCGAGGTGAAGGTCGAGAATCTGCTCGGCGGCGTCGAGGGCCTGGGCTTTCGGCAGTTGATGCAGACCTTCGAATCGGCGCGCATCCAGACTGCAGCACGCGCGATCGGCGTGGCGCAGGCGGCCATGGAGCAAGCCCTCGCCTACGCCAAAGAGCGCCAGCAATTTGGCGAGCCGATCATCAATTTCCCTCGCGTCGCTGACAAGATCGCGATGATGGCGGTCGAGATCATGATTGCGCGCCAGCTGACCTATTTCGCAGCGCGGCGCAAGGATTCAGGCAAGCGCTGCGATCTCGAGGCCGGCATGGCCAAGCTCTTGGCCGCTCGCGTCGCCTGGGCCAGCGCCGACAATGCGGTGCAAATTCACGGGGGCAATGGTTTCGCGCTCGAGTTTCCCGCCTCGCGCATCCTTTGCGATGCGCGCATTCTCAGCATTTTCGAGGGCGCGGCGGAAATTCAGGCGCAGGTCATTGCGCGGCGGCTGCTCTCAGCGGGCAACTGAATCGGCGCTGCGGCGTTATCTATCGAGCAATCGACCACACAAGATCGCCGAAGACAGGGTCTGAGCCAGAGGAGCGCATGCAAAAGCTCAAAATCAGGCAAGGCGACTGGGTCATCGTCTGCGACGGCAAGAAAGCTCTGGTGCTGGAGAACATCGGCGACGAAAAATTCCTCAACCTGAAGACCCGCGAGGTTCACGAGCATCCCGATCTGAAGACGCGCGAATTGGGAACCGATGCGCCGGGCCGCGCCTTCAACTCGGTCGGAGCCGGTCGCAGTGCGATGGAGCCGACCGATTGGCATGCGCAGGAGGAAGATAAGTTTCTGCGCAAGCTTGCCGACCGGCTCGACGCGGCGGTGAACGCGGGAGAGGCCAAGTCACTCATCCTTGTTGCGCCGCCGCGCGCGCTCGGCGTGCTGCGTCACACCTATTCCCACAATCTACGCACTGCCCTGCGCGCCGAAATCGACAAGGATTTGGTCAAGCTTCCCGTGCACGAGATCGAGCGGCATCTCGCAGCGTGATGCCTTAAGCCCCTGCATCGGCTTATCGACATTGCCGGACAGGATCGCCTCGCCGTCCTTGCCGAGCGCGCGCAGCTCTCTCACGAAATCGCGCACCGCGGCGCGCTCGCGGATTTCCTGCGGGTAATCGGTAGCAAAAACGATGCGCGAGGCCGGGATTTCGATCAATGCGCCTCGCACGGCGCCCATGGCCCCGCAGAAGCCTGCGGTATCGAATACCATGTTGTGCTGCAGGTAATAGTCGAAGTCGCGTTCCGGCTTCCTGCCGTGGCGGGCGTTGTCCGCAGTCCCCCAGAACTCCTTATACTGATAGGACCGGATACGGCCGAGCAGCGCGGCGAGCCCGCCGCCGAGATGGGACATGTGGACTGTCAACGCGGGATGGCGGTCGAACACGCCGGAATTGATCAGCCGAATCGTCGCCATTACCAGCGAAAATTCGCGGCCGACCGACCGCGCCATGTCGTAGCCGTCGAACTGCTGCGTCTGGTTGAGCTTCAACGCGGGATGCACGAATACGAACAAGCCGAGCCGCGCGCATTCGGCCCAGAACGGCTCGAACTCGCTCGCATCGAGATAAAGGCCGTTGGTCTCCGACGTGATCACAACGCCGGGAAAGCCGAGCTCGTGCTTGCAGCGCGCCAATTCGCGTAGAGCCGTCGCACCGCCGAGCGGATTGGCATGCGCGGCGCCGATGAAGCGGCCGGGATAATCGCGTTCCGCTTTCTTGGCGGTGTCGTTGCACAGACGCGACTTCTCGAGATCGGCGCACATTCCGGCGGCGCTGCTGAGAAAAGCAACCTCGATGCCGGCCTCGTCCATCATATGGATATGCTCGTCGAGATCGAACAGCATCCAATGCGAGATGAAACTCGGTGCGCCGTGTTCGTCGTAGGATACGATCTTGCGCCGACCGAGGTCCTTCGGCATCAGTTCGCGTGGCGTGAAGTGGTGTTGGAAATCGACGATCATCTAGCTTTGTCTCCTGCCACGGTATCTCCTGTCACGGTCGCCAGGCCGGCGAAGTACGTCAAGGGATTGCGCCGAGGTCCTCTAAGGCGCGGGCGACGGCAAGGTCAAGCGGGGTGTGCGGGATCGCGCCGATCGCCGCCCCAAGCTTGGCGCCGTCGATGCGATGCGGTTCGTTCCAGAGATAGGCGATTTCTGACAACTCTCGGCAAAGCGGCACGACCGGCCGCAGGGCGTGAATGAGCCACCATGTCATGCGTTTGGTTTCAAGCTTGCGGCGCATCGCTCGGGCGATCGCGGCAGTGAATTCGCGGCCGGTCACTGCGTGCCCGGAAAAGCCGAAGCGCGCGAGCTGTGGAAGTGTTTCGCGAATCGTAGCGACGCGCAGGAGCGTGGAGGCGAAATCGGGTAGATAAGCCCATTCGTGCGTAACGTCGAGCGGGCCGGGATAAGTAATGCGGCCGGCGCCGATCTCTTTGGCGAGCACAAGATCGAACCACGAGCCCCGTCCGCCGCCATAAAAATCTCCCGCGCGCACAATGATGGTGCGCACGCCGCGCTCGGCCGCTTCCGCGATACGATCTTCGATCGCCACGCGCAGCTGTCCCTTACGCGAGGAGGGTCGCATCGGCGTGTTCTCGTCGATCACCGCCGGCAGCGGTGAGCGGTAGTTGTAGAGGTTGCCCGGAAAGAGCAGCGTGGCGCCGGCCGTTTCCGCCGCGGTGATGGCGCAATAGGCGAGCGGCAGCGCCAGTCGTGACCACTCCGTATAAGGCGGGTTGAGCGCGTGCAAGACGACGTCGGCGCCGCGCGCCGCGTTGCCGACCGCCGCGTGGTCGAGCGCGTGGATCTCCACGATCTCGGTGTGGGCCGGTGCGCGCTCCGCACTGCCGGGCCGCACCAGGCTCGCGACGCTCCAGCCGGCGTCGCGAAACGCCTCCGCCGCCTTGTGGCCGAGCCGCCCGGCGGCGCCGAGGACGACGATGCGGGCGCTCATGACGGCCGGCTCGGGAGATGGAGAGGCATGCGCGTTGGTACGGCGATAGTGCAGCACATGGTACGCGCCGCGCTCGTCATTTCAAATGCCGCGAATTTGATCGTGGGCCGGAATTGAAACTCTGCCGATGGCCTCGCCATCTCGAGGGTGATAAGAGCTTCTCGATGAGCGAATTCTTGGTCTATGCCCTCGTTCCGATTGCGATCGGCGCCGTCGCCGTGGTGCTGCTGCTCGGACTACATAACATGGCGCGCGGCGGCTCGCCGCAGCGCTCGCAGAAGCTGATGAGGCTCCGCGTGCTGCTGCAATTCATCGCGATCATCGTCATAATGCTGACCATCTGGGCGATCGGCAAATAGGGCGCTGCGATGGTCGTTCTCAATAAGATCTACACGCGCACCGGCGACGACGGCACGACCGCGCTCGGCAGCGGCGCGCGGCGCAAGAAGTACGATCTGCGGATCCGCGCCTACGGCACGCTGGACGAAGTCAACGCGGTGATCGGCATCGTGCGGCTCCACATCGGCGGTGACGAAGCGCTGGACGCCACGCTGGCCCGCATCCAGAACGATCTATTCGACGTGGAGGCCGATCTCTGCCTGTCGGAGAAAGGGCCGGGCGGCGCGCGCATGACCGTCACCGATGCTCAGGTGGAGTGGCTGGAGCGGCGGATCGACGAGCTCAATGCCGATCTGGCGCCGCTGCGGTCCTTCATCCTGCCGGGCGGAAGTCCGGCCGCCGCGTACCTTCATCTCGCGCGCACGGTGTGCCGCCGTGCCGAGCGGCTCATGGTCGAGCTCAAGGACAAGCCGGGCGAAGCCGTCACGCCGGCAGCGCTAAAGTACGTCAATCGTCTGTCGGATTTCCTTTTCGTCGCGGGCAGGCACGCCAACGATAAGGGTGCATCCGACGTCCTGTGGCAGCCCGGAAAGAACCGCTGATCAGGGAAACCGTGCATGGTCGTTCCGATCTACGACGACAATCCCTTTGGCCCGCCGGTGAAGCCGATGATCACCTGGGGCCTGATCGCCGTCAATTTCGCGATTTTTCTCTACGAGATGGGAGCAGGCCAGCTCGCGCTGGACCGCATGATCGACACCTTCAGTCTCACGCCCGCGGCCTTGATCGGCGACGTCGGCGCGCGGGGATGGGTACCCGCTTTCGTCACCCTGGTCACGTACCAGTTCTTCCACGCGGATATCGTGCACCTCATCGGCAACATGATCTTCCTGTGGGTGTTCGGCGACGACATCGAACGGGTGCTCGGTCGTGCGCGCTATCTCGCATTCTATCTCCTCTGCGGCATCATCGGCGGCCTCGTATTCGTGGCCATTGACCCGTCTTCAACGATCGAGCTGATCGGCGCGTCAGGCGCGGTCGCGGGTGTTGTGGTCGGGTACGTGATGCTGCGGCCCTGCGCCAAGATCACCGTACTGATCGCCATCATTCCGTTGCGCATCAGCGCCTACTGGGTCGTCGGCCTGTTCGTGATCAGCCAATTGTGGAACCTGGGCGCCGCATCGAAGAGCGAAGTTGCCTATTGGTGCCACTTCGGCGGCATGCTGGCCGGGGCCGTGCTGTTTCCGCTGGTCAAGCCCCGGGCAGTCAGGCTGTTCCAATGCCTGCAGCCGGTACCGGATACGGTGGTACAGATCGGCCCCCAACGCGCCGGCGGCCGTGCGGCGAGGCTGACCGACCTCCGTTGACACTGTAAGCCAGCGGCCATTAGGTTGCCGCCCTCTTTGCCGGGCGGCTGGGACCGACGCCCGTCGTCCACGAGAGCGAATTTCCATGAAGATCCTGGTGCCCGTGAAGCGGGTCGTCGACTTCAACGTCAAAATTCGCGTCAAGAGCGACGGCAGCGGCGTCGAGCTCGCGAATGTCAAGATGTCGATGAACCCTTTCGACGAGATCGCCGTCGAGGAGGCGCTCCGGCTCAAGGAGAAGGGTCAGGCAAGCGAGATCGTCTGCGCGTCGATCGGCCCGCCGCAGGCGGCCGAGACCATCCGCACGGGACTCGCCATGGGAGCCGATCGCGGCATCCTCGTGAAGACGGACAAGACGCTCGAGCCGCTCGCCGTTGCCAAGATCCTCAAGGCCATCGTCGAGCAGGAAAAGCCGGGTCTCGTCATCATGGGCAAGCAGGCGATCGACGATGACTGCAATCAGACGGGCCAGATGCTGGCGGCGCTCACAGGTTGGCCCCAGGGCACCTTCGCGTCGAAGCTGGTGATCGAGGGCGACGGCGTTCTGATCACGCGCGAGGTCGACGGCGGCTTGCAGACGGTCAAGCTCAAAAGCCCGGCGATCGTGACTACCGATCTGCGCCTCAACGAACCTCGCTACGCCAGCCTGCCGAATATCATGAAGGCGAAGAAAAAGCCGATCGACGAGAAGACCCCCGAGGCCTACGGGGTCGACATCGCGCCGCGACTGGACGTGCTCAAGACGACCGAGCCGGCAGGCCGCAAGGCCGGCGTCAAGGTGAAAACGGTGGGCGAGCTGGTCGACAAGCTCAAGAACGAAATGGGGGTGATCTGATGACCGCATATGGGCCCTTTGCCCGTCGCCGTAGGCGATGACCGCTCGGATCACCGCTCAACTGCCATGACCACGCTCCTCCTCGCCGAACACGACAACAAGACGCTCAAGGATGCGACCCAGAAGGCGCTGACCGCAGCCAAGGCGCTCGGGCAGGACGTGCATGTGCTGGTCGCCGGCAAAGACTGTCGCGCGGTTGCCGAAGCCGCCGCCAAGCTTGACGGCGTGAACAAGGTTCTGCTCGCCGAGGCTGCCAGCTACGAGCACATGCTGGCCGAGCCAATGGCGGCGCTCATTCAGTCGCTGGCGGGCGATTACGATGCCATCGTCGCGGCGGCGACCACCACGGGCAAGAACATCATGCCGCGCGTCGCAGCCCTGCTCGACGTGATGCAGATTTCCGACATCGTCAAGGTGATCGCGCCCGATACTTTCGAGCGATTGATCTATGCCGGCAACGCAGTGCAGACCGTACGCTCGAAGGACAAAATCAAGGTCATCACGGTACGCACCTCGACCTTCCAGGCGACGGGCCCGGGCGGGTCGGCCCCGGTCGAGCCGGTGGCGGCCGCCGCCGATCCCGGCCTCTCCGCCTTCGTAAGCGAGGAACTATCCAAATCGGAGCGCCCCGAGCTCACTTCGGCGAAGATCATCATCTCAGGCGGGCGGGCCATGCAAAGTCGTGAAAACTTCGCTAAATATATCGAGCCGGTCGCCGACAAGCTGGGTGCAGCCGTCGGCGCTTCGCGTGCGGCGGTCGATGCCGGCTATGCGCCGAACGACTGGCAGGTCGGCCAGACCGGGAAGGTTGTGGCGCCGGAGCTTTACATCGCGGTGGGGATTTCAGGCGCGATCCAGCATCTCGCCGGGATGAAGGATTCGAAAGTCATTGTGGCCATCAACAAGGATGAAGAGGCGCCGATCTTCCAGGTCGCTGATTACGGACTGGTTGCCGATCTCTACCAGGCGCTTCCGGAATTGGCGGCGGAGCTCGGCAAGCTCGGCCGTTGATAACGTGCCAGATACGAGGTCGCGGCCGGCATCGGCGTAGAACAGGCGGAAGAACATGATCGAGGTCAAAGAGCGGCCGAAGTCCCGTTCCGGCAACACGGCCTTTCACATTCGCAAAATCGGTGTGATCGGGGCGGGACAAATGGGGAGCGGCATCGCGCATGTCAGCGCGCTCGCCGGGTTCGACGTCAAGCTCAACGATCTGTCCGCCGACCGGATCAAGGCCGGGATCGCGACCATCAACGGCAACATGGCGCGGCAGGTGAGCCGCAAACGCATCACTGAGGAGGAGCGGCAGGCCGCGCTCAAGCGCATCTCTCCGGCCGAGACGCTCGACGCCTTCGCCGATTGCGATCTCATCATCGAGGCGGCGACGGAGAAGGAGGATACCAAGCGCGCGATCTTCGCCAGTCTCTGCCCCGTGATAAAGGCCGACGCCATCGTCGGCACGAATACGTCGTCGATCTCGATCACCAGGCTCGCCTCCGCGACCGATCGACCCGAGCGCTTCATCGGCGTTCATTTCATGAATCCGGTGCCGCTGATGGAATTGGTCGAGCTCATCCGTGGCATCGCCACCGACGACGTCACCTTCGACACGACCAAGCAGTTCGTGACGAAGCTGGGCAAGACGATCGCGGTGGCGGAGG